>OICN01000544.1_pt1 | contig 12759 bp, 8 predicted proteins | sample 1581301 | NCBI WGS metagenome assembly OICN01 (sample SAMEA3882557, study PRJEB24775) | human gut metagenome | biome: human-associated habitat; feature: intestine environment; material: feces | place: Netherlands | collected 2009/2010
GGGGTCTGCAAATAAATTTGCGCATAAATCTTGACGGCACCTACAACAACGGCGTCAAATTATCAATCTTTTTAAAAAATTATTAGTATGAAAGCCTGCTTCCCGCAAATGCCCCGGAAGAATGCTATATGCCTCATAAATAAAAGGCCGCCATCTCGGTGAGCAGCAGTTCTTCTTGAGATGGCGGCCTTTTATACGCGGGGAGGTTTGACGCTTACGCATCAACAAGTTCATTTGCAGCTTTATCAATATGCGAACACGTCGTATTACCTTGTTTTGTGATGAGGCAATTATTTATTCGGATACATGATACTCAACATACTCACCCAAAGATAAATACTTGTCATATTCCAGCATATATTTGGCGTGCATGTTTTCCTTGGGAAAGAACTTGGCGGAATATGGTTCACAAAACTGTTTTTGAGCCTCTTGGATAGTCGAGTATACCCCCGCACCAACAGCTGCATAAATGCATGCCCCTAATGCGCAGCCCTGCCTTTCTCCGGATACCATAATTGGTAAGTTAAGCACATCTGAGAGCATTTGCATCAAATAATCTGATTTTGTTGCAACCCCGCCTACACATATAATCTTATCAATTCTGATTCCCGCATTGATGAAAGAATCAAAAATCCTCTTGCTACCAAATACAGTTGCTCTAGCTATAGCGCAGTAGATATCAGGAGCTTTTGTAGCTAGAGATAATCCCATAATTGCTCCAGTCACTCTCTCATTGAGTTTTGGATATCTTCTGCCGTTGAACCAGTCCAGTGCAATAAGCGACTGTGTACTATCATATTTTATATGCTTTTCAAGTTCACAAATAATTGTTGAACTAAGGTAATTCTTTATTATCTCCAGTTTTTCTCTACAAATGATCTCCTCTGGGATAATAACATCATTCAAGCCCCACATCAATATCTTACGATACCACACATAGATGTCGCCAAAAGCACTTTGTCCAGCTTCACAACCCAGATATCCTGGAATAATCGAATTTTCGGCAGTCCCACAGCAGCCTTGGATATTGATACCGTCAATATCTTTATCCTTTACGATAAACATATCAACTGTGGATGTTCCCATAACCTTTACTAGCGTGTTTTCTCCAATACCAACACCAACTGCTCCAGCATGTGCATCAAGTGATCCCGTGGCAACAATAGCTTTTTCATTCAGGCCAAATAAATTTGCGTAGTGCCCGGATATCTGTCCAATTATTGATCCCGCATTTTTAGGTTGGCGGGAATGCATATCATATATTTGCCCTAGATAAGGATCTATAGTGAAGAGCAAGCGTCTCTCTGGCAGGCCCCCAAACGAACTGTTCCAAAGAGCTTTGTGCCCTGCAGCACATGCACAGTATACCATTTCTTTCGGATTTAGCTTATCAGCAAGAACTCCTGCAATCCAATCACACTGTTCGACCCAATTATACGCCGAATTCTTTACTTTGGAATTCTTTCTTGTTGTATGTAGGATTTTTGCCCAAAACCATTCCGCCGAGTATTCTCCTTGAAATTTAGTGTAGTCAACATCTCCGGTTGAAAAAGCAGAAGTTATCTCCTTTGCCTCGGCAACAGCCGTGTGATCCTTCCATAAGTGAAACATGGCGTCTGGATCCTCTGCAAATTCGGGAATTAAAGCAAGTGCAACGCCCTTTCTATCTACCGGACATACTGTTGATCCAGTAGTGCCAACCGAAATACCGACTACCTTTTTTGTGACAGCCGAATCCACCTGTGTTACAAGGCTTCCTAACACTGATTCTAATGCATCAATATAGTCCTGAGGATGCTGACGATATTGTGCAAGTTCTTCGTTACAATATTTCTTTTTTCCCCACCGTGGATATAAACTGGATGCCTCCGCAAGCTTTGTACCATTAGCAGAGTCTAGTAGCAGAGCTCTTGCACTGTCAGATCCAAAATCAATACCAATTACATATCGTTTATTAATCACAATATAACCTCTTCTGTGGTTTATTTATCAATGATGAGCAAACCAAAATCTCTCGCATAGATATAAAGAACTGAGTCCTTTTGGGCAAAATGAATTAGTAGGAATACCGAACAGGAGAGGGATAATCACTGTCAGCTGTAAAAAATTGCTTGACGAGCCATACTGTTTAGAGTGGTAACTAGGCAATATGCCTATCATAGCGATTCTGATCCCTCTTGAATAAGCAATATTGTATCATATCAGCTGTCCAATACTGCGGACTCTTGCATCTACTTTCTGCCCGACTGCGTTAAGCCGATAAGCACATTTCCGTTTAGTCAACGCAGTCAAAAGTTACGTTGTGAATGCCTTGCAATGATGCCGAAATAAAGCCATCAGACATTTTTCCATCAATGCGACAAATGTATTTTTTCCCCCATCCATTCACTTGAATATTCAGCATCATATCTCGGTACCGTAAATTTCCGATACCGATGTCAGCAAACTGTTCGGGTATCGCGGGAGCTATTTTCATCCCGCCTTCATCATAAACTATTCCAAATAATGCGCTCACAAGATAACCAAGGAATCCAGCGGCATGCCATGCAAGACCTGGCCAACTCCATATACGACCGGTATCGGCATCAATACATTCATGGAAGTCTCGAGTCAAAACACTGCTCCTGATGTGCTGAAAAATGATTGCACTTAGGAACTCAAGATCTCCTTCGGTAGCAGCAGCAACTGCAATTCCCTGTTCCCATGCGACCCATACCTGATTCCAAAAGAAATTCCCATATTCCTTATAAGGAAACATATTTATACCGTAATCCGTAAATGCTCGCGGGTTCTTCTTAATATTCTGTAAGACTATTCTACGTTGGCGAGAATCCGAAACTCTAAATTTTGGCCAGATGGATAGTTCAGCTCCTGTGGATTCCCACCATCCGTTATTATAATAAACGCTCCCCTTGGGACCATTTGAAAAGCATCCGCATTCTTCGTTCCAATATTCTGCGTTTAATGTTCTAAGCATTGATTCACCACGATTAGCCCAGAACTCACACTTTTCTGGTTCTGTATCTGTTTCCATGCAAATTTTTGCTGTGCAGATATACATATGGGCATAGAATACGTTTGTGGCAAAACAAAAGCCGTCATTCAATTCCGGCTCAGGAATTGCATCTAAAACGTCAGGTGCTGGAACAAGATTCCGCTCCTCATTGAATATTCTATCCGTGTCTTCTGCATTTTTAATAATTCCAGCTAACGTTTCAAAGAGAATAGATTTATCTCCAGTAGCTAGATAATAATCCCAAATACCAATGGCTGGCATTGCTGCGCCATCATTTCCGTTAGCAACGCCTTTTTTTACAATTTGAGAAAGAGAAAATCTAATATCTTCAGGACATAGAAGGTTCATTGAACGAAACGCAGCTTGGTTTGTGTCCCTCACCCACATCCCTCCGCCTGCCCCAAGACCTTGCTCCAAGGAAGCAGCAAGAAGTCCTTCTTCACCAGGCAAGCAATAATCTTCGGAAACATCCTTGAGAAGAACGTCTACCGCAACATTATACGCCGCTGCGAGCACTGGAAGTTTCGTCTTTAATTCCGGGTATTTTCCTGTATATTCCGGTGCCGTGAAACAGTCACTATGGTCAGTTACTCTGGTCTTATTTCTCCACCACTTGTTTTGAGGCTCCTGGAAATCTTCCAAAAGCCGTAATGGAGAATATATTTTTCGGCCACCCTCGGCGACCCATGCGGCCGGTTCTCCGTAAATGTCATCCTCTATACAGTTGTCGTATACTCGATAATTCTTGGCAGTATATAGGAGTTCGCCCCTACGTAGCTGCGCGACCTTTTTTTTAGAATTAGGTGAGAAGCCTGCCCTTCTAAGTCCATAGAAGTTCAATTCAATCAGTTTAGCTGTGCTACCAGGCGTACTAATGCGAATATATGGTTCCCTTTGATAAGTGAATTTAAAAATAGACTCCTCCTCATTCTTATATTTCACAATACCTCTTCCGTTTGACAGAGAACTAATAATTGCATCGCCTGCGTGTGTGAATGTCTCATGTGCAATTGAGTCAGAGAACATATGTAATGAAATTTTACCTCGGTCTGGTTTAAGAGAAAGCTTATATCCATCTTCGCGCTCAATTGTTGCATTGTGAGCATCCCAATGCCAAGTAAGACCGCAAAAATCGATATCTATATAAGGTTCTTGGCCTACAAATAAGGTAATCTGTGCTTCGGCAGACTGTGCCTGAATGTCCATAGGCGTACAGGTGCTCTCACGAATACTCATTCGCGGCCATTTCGAATTCCCAGGATAGGGTACAACCTGAAATCGTGCCTCAAATTCGAAAGTTTTTTCAATTGGTTCACATTGCCAGTAACGTTTCCATACCCGCAAATTCTCAAGTTCTCTTGCCGGCTGCATCCGTCCATTCTGCCAAACAGCTGGAATGCTGATAAAGTTCGAGAGCGGTGCAGGTATATCTGTATTTGGTTTTGCAATCCCGAAAACAATTGTTCGCCCTTCATTATCGACAAATTTCTTTTCAGAGATGACATCCCCCTTCCAACAAAACAAGGTATCGCAGTTAAACGCAGTCGCTGATCCAGCTCGAACGAAGGTCCAATGAAGCAAGTCTGAACATTCATATTCATTTATAGCAACTGCATTGCTACCACTTTGAGAAACAGTATCACACAGTGCAGACAAGCGCCAGATACCATCTGCTTTTTCAACAGACTTTACCGCTAGAAAGGTTCCGGTATCAGGTGTCAGGTGTATAATTGGTCTAAGCTTTACTCTATCATTCTCTCGGCAAACCCTAGATATGTAAGCAGCCCTAATCAATGTGTCGTTATCAGCTTCGAATGTAACTTCACTAAAATCATCAAATATCGGAAAACACATAAAAGCATCTACTGTTTGCACAGCTAACTTCGTATTAATAAAAACAGACGCTTTGCCCATGTGTACAGTGATTCTTCTTTCCGGGGCATCCATCTCATAGGGAATGTATATATATCTCATATTCTTATATTAATCCTCTCTTCCGCATCATTATTGTGCACGCACATCGCGCAATCAGTTCTTGACAGAGCCCGCAGTCAGACCAGCAATAAACTGCTTCTGAAAAAGCGCATACACAACGATTATCGGAATATTAACCATGACTAATGCTGCAAACAGTGCAATAACATCAGTCCGTCCAAACATCTCGTTAAATTTTAAAAGCCCAAGGGCAATCGTTTTTTTGGAAGCCGTCTGTATCATTACTAGTGGAAGAAACAAATCATTCCATATGTTCATAAATTGAAATATAACAACTGCTGCGATACCGGGCTTTGTAAGCGGAAATAGTATTTGAATCGCAAATCTCAGTTTTGAACAACCATCAATTTCTGCTGCATCATCCAGCGCCGATGGTACTTGCCTAAGAAACGTGTACAACAGATATGTTGAAAACGGTATGCCGGAACTTATATATGGAAGGATTAACGACCCAAATGTACTAATTAAGCCCATCTCCTTCAAAAGCATATATAAAGGAAGAAGCCGGACTTGTAACGGAACAACCATTGTACTGACCATACTTATAAAAATGATTTTGGACGTTTTGAACCGAATCCTCTGAAGTGCATATGCGCATAGAAATGAGCATACTATAATTGCAATGATGGAAATGAGGGCCACATATAACGTGTTTGCATAGCATTCAAATAAATTGATTTTCCTAAATGCAACAACATAATTTTCCCATCTTAGCTTTGTGGGCAAGCCCCATGGGTCGGTATAAAACTCTGCTTCATTTTTGAAAGACACCAGAATCATCCATAATACCGGATATACAAAAACAATACTTAAAATAATCAAAAGAATGTGCTGTAAGAACTTATTTACATATTGTTTCGTCCCTTTCATTATATCATCCTTCCGTAATTACTTTCGTTTGCAATATGGTAAATATCAGTATAATCAAAAATGCAACATATGCGATTGCTGATGCATAACCAAATCTATCTCCGATAAACGCCTGATTATACATATATGTCATTATCATCTCTGTTGATTTATTGGGGCCGCCATCTGTCATTACATGAATCAAATCAAATGTACCTATCGCACCGATCAAGGATAACATAACATTCAGTATAATCGTTGACTTCAGCTGCGGGAATGTAATGTACCAATGCGTTTGAAGGGCATTAGCTCCGTCCACTGTTGCCGCTTCATACAGTTCCTTTGGAATACCTTGTATAGCTGCAATAAAGATTACCGTGTGATAACCCACCCACCGCCAAAGTTCAACGATGATAACAGAAATAAGCGAAGTATCCGTACTGCCAAGCCACTTGGGCAAGTGATTCATCGGCACACCAATGGCCTTCAAAAAACTATTAATTAATCCAAAATTGTAATTATACACATAAGCCCATAGATATCCAACTGCAACAGCAGACATCATCATCGGCATAAAAAAACAGATCCGATAGAAAGTAATCCCCTTCATCTTTCGGGTGAGCAAAATCGCTAAAAGCAAGCCAATAACAACCTTACCTGTAACTACACCCACTGCATAAATTATATTGTGCTGTAGCGCAGCCCAAAATGCAGAATCTTGAATTAGCCCCACATAATTTCCTAGCCCAATGAACGTTTTTTTTCCTACCCCGTTCCACTGGTACAATGATATGACAAAGCCATATAAAAGAGGATAGATTGTAAACACAACAAAAAAAATCAATGCAGGTGCAGAAAATAAATACCCATCCCGCAGGTTCTTTCTTTCTATTTTACTCATGTCAATTCACCAATCTTTCAGACTGCCTGTAAATTACAGACAATACAATATGTAGCAGCCATGACCCGCCGGCTAAATCATAAAATTCACTATGAGATTTGTACAGTAGGGCCATTCCTGAATGCAATTTCCGTGTTAATGATGGTTTGCGTGAGACTTCGTCGTATTGGCTGGCATCTGCCAGGGTAACGAGACGTTAACATAAATACGAAACAGCTGGAGGCGTTAACGAACACTGCTCTTTATGTCGAAAGCTCACCGAAACCAGAGTGAGTCTCGGTGAGCTCCGTGAACATTGTGTTTTCCGCTGAGGACAGTTTCAACCGATCTGCTATTAGAGTATAATTTGACAATAATTTGACAATGATTAAAACTATTTTGAGAGGAGTGAGCTAACCATGACAGATGTAATGCTGAACATATCGTATGAGCGATTTTCGGTTTCAACTATAGTCAGTAAGCGTTGGTATGCCACACGTTTCAATGTTATCCAATTGATTACTCCCTACCAATTATCGAGGAGAAAATGTATAACCTTCCTCAAATAGCTTATCCTGAACAGATTGTACAGCAGCCATCGCCTCTTCCGCTGTGGTTTCCCCGCCAAGAACAGCCTGGATCTGAGAAGCAAGTTCTGCATTTACCTCAGGAGGCCAATACCAATCAAGAAAATCTTGGCCAATAGGTAAGAAATTCTCTTTTATATAGTTAAGAATCTCATTGTCGTTTCCATCAACGCTCAAATACACGGGAATATCAAAGGAGTTGCTCAAGTCTCCGTTGCAGCGAAGATTGAGAATCTCTTGCTGATAAGACGCACCAGAAATGTATTCGCAAAAATCTGCGAGAAGTTGACGCTTAGACTCCTCAACACCAGAGTAAATACAGATACTAGGGCAGTTCTTTGCACAAGTTGTAAAGTGCGTTGCGGTTTTGTCAATTAGTGGCATATAAGTGACTTTTAGGTCATCTCCCATAACGGACTTCATGGAAGTAAGGTTCCATGAACCGGTGATGTAAGTCAACGCCTGGCCGGAAGTGAACAATGCCATTGCAGCAGTACCTTCCGTAGTTCCAAGGAAACCGTCATCCCATACGCCATTGGCAGCCAGATCCGCAAGTGCCTGCATTGCTCTTACATTAACCTCATCCGTATATTTAGCCTTGCCCATGCAAATGTTTTCAATATTGCCTACACCATCGCCGCCTACAAGCTGGCCAAGACATAACATGTAAAGAACAGGTAAATCGTACATATTGCCCGCCTGGAAGGTTGAAGCATAGTATCCTGCCTCACGTGCTTTGTCAGCCAAGTCATAGAATTCTTCAAAAGTAGCAGGCACGTTAAATCCTAATTCATTGAAGAGTCTCTCGTTGTAGTAAAGCCCCATGGATGTATAAAATGCGCCATAAGGGATTGCATAGACGTTATCATTCCATATAGCGGCATCTAGTGCTCCCTCTACAAACTTCGACTTATCAATCTCAATATAATCATTCAAAGGCAACACCGCACCGGTATCGTACAGATATCGTATATCCTGAATATTGATACCCATGACATCAATTTGTGCACCGCTGGCTACCATTGTTGTATACTGCTGCTTAAAATCAGATTAAGAAGTAAAAACAATCTCAATTTCACAATTGTTTGATTCTTCGAACTCTTTAAACTGCGCTTTCATTTGATCTTCGTCAAGAGTTTCCGCAACTGTAAAGAAGACAATTTTGGTTGGTTCCTTTAATACAGTGTCGCTACTCGTTGATACTTGTGTACTCGACCTGCTGCAAGCACAAATATTGATTACCATGATCATTACTAGAAGAGTCACAAGCATTTTTTTGCATTTTTTCATATTTTATAATCTGCCTTTCTGCGAAAACACCTATACGATTATGTGACTTGAGAGTGCTTTCGACTGTATAATTTAGTCGATGATTCACGTGGAATATTTTGGAATCAACTGGTGCTCGAAGTGAATTAAGTTTTTTGCTTATGCTGTTTTATTGTGCTTCTGGGGCATAGTCGCAGCCTTTTCAGGAGGGACCATGAATACTAGTTTGGTTCAAACTTCATCACCCTTTCTTTTTTGTATTGCATGACCTGCTTCCACCTCAATGAATTGGCAATTTTTCCTTAATCAAAACAACTCCAGGCGCTTCTATTGTCATATTGTATGCTGAGCATAGTATAACCAATAAATTCCGTGCCAACTCAGATGGCTTTCTTTATCATTTCATACAAGATTTTTTTTTCACTAAAATCTTCTAGAATAAAGTAATATCCCCCAAGTAACGTCGTATCATCATCGATTTCTGAATAGCGAATATCCATTCTGCTTGAAATCTCAGAATGTACCATTGTCTTGATGGCGAACCTGATTTTATTAACAAACTCCTCCGAGGCAGGATAATCTGAGCCAATTACAATCTTATTTGGATTCAGAATAAAAAACGTGCTGAGCAACCCATACGCGAGCCTCCATGCAAGGAGATCAAAAGCCCATGTTGCAAGAGGATCTCTATCATAATAAGCCTGCAGAATTTCTTGATAGGTACTATGTGCAGAAAGATTGCTAGTAGGATAATCATTCAATCGCTCCCTCACATATTGCCTTACACTTTCAGATGATGCATAATACTCTAGAGTTCCTCTTTCTCCGTATACATTTTTCATCCCATTAAAATTGACCCCAATATGGCCAATTTCGCCGGCAATACCAAATGCGCCCTCAACGATTTTTCCATCCAAAATAACACCTGCGCCAATGCCTATTCCTATCGACTGTAATGCAAGAAAGCATCGGCATTTGCTCTGCTCCTCCTTGCTTAGATATCTCCACTCAGCCAAAGCTGAAAGGTGCGAGTCGTGTTCGGTGATAACGGGAAAATCAAAATTGTCTTCAAAGAACTTCTGAATATCTAGCTGTTGCAGATTTTCATATCCAACAACAATCGCCTTCGTTGAATGTGCATTTCGCAGATATGGCCCTGGAATCCCTATACACATCCCCAGAATATGCTCCTTACTGTGACGGCCGATGAGTTTATTTAGTGTTTCTAGAATTTGTACTGTAGTTCTCTCTATCGACACATCCGCTGAGATGTTACTCTCCTCTGCATCAATCACAATGCCTGACAAATTGTATAAATTAACTTTAAAACATGAACGCATCCATCGGGCTGAAATGATTTTTGCTGAAACGTCTCTGAGAACAAGTCCCTTTGTTTTTCTCTCACCATTCGTCTTGTGCTTCTCGCATTCAGTCACAATTCCACACCCAAGAAACTCATTAACAATATTAGTTATAGTTGGCTTCTTGAGCCCCGTTATATCGACAAGTTCTTTTCTTGAAATACAATAATGCCGAATAATCATGTCTAACACTAATGATCTGTTCGATTGTTGAATCTTCTCATTATTAAGGCCAGCCTGCTGAATCACTACGCTCTCTCCTCGTATAATGTTTATTGGCGCAAAACACCGAATAATTCATCCATAACGCGATAAAATAGGTCTGGGAAAACAGGACTCTAAGAGTAACTCACTTTATGTTGACAAAAACAGCTAGTCCCTCTTTCGACAGAATAAAATCTAGGGGGGTGACGGAGAGAAAAGCTGATATCATGAATATTTCCACTGGTTGCGATTGTCGTTCCTTCAATCAACCCATAGGTGTTGCAAACAGAATACCTGTACAACGTCTGCTCTAGGTTGACCATGCAATTTACTGGGATACGGTGAAACAAGGCTCGCCCTATAAAAAGTTTTTTAAAAAAACTATTATCCGTAATTAAATTATATAAACGGAAAAATTGTGTATTAAAGTTTATCGTTTGAACTTAAATCGATTATACATGCAATACATATAAATTGCAATTATCAATCATACACAAGAAGCTGCTCTAATTATTGTAGAAATACAACAAACTTTAGATTGAAGACCCCAGTAACCGGAGCGTGCTCGAAAGTACAAAAGCGGCTGTGTGCTTGGTAGAACGCAGGCAGAAGTCAAAGATAAACTACGGGCCGCGATTGAGGACAGTAAAAAGCTCGATCCAGTATCAGGCGTTGTGCGCGAAGCAGGTTATGTTTGCAGAAATCGGTGAGATTTCCGAGAAGCGTCTCGGTTCGTTCTGGAAAAACCTACTGGACAATCTGCCGCCGGAACGCCACATCGGGAAAGATGATGATTTGCAGGAGCTTCTGGACGATACGAACCGACTCTACAATTATTTCAGCAGCGATAGTACGTCGAAAATTGATTTTGCTGAAGAAATAGAACCGTACTGGGCGGCAGTTCGCTTGCCGGATGAGTCAGAAAAACCAGAGGAAGACAACGAGGACGAAGAACCGGAGGAAGAATCCGAGCCTTGGGCAGATTTTTATGAGAAATCTGCACCTGCGGAGAAATCTACAAGCGGTGGATATTATCAGTTCTGTAAGGTGCAGTTCAAAGACGGCGGAAGTCCATACGCCTATCTGACAGGCGGATTGCCTCTTGCAGTCGGTGATTTTGTGGTCGTTCCGGTTGGAAACCGGAATGCGGAGAAAACTGGTCGCGTGACGGACGTTTTTGTTTGCAGCGCGCAGGATGCGCCGTATCCGCCGGAGAAAGCGAAATTTGTGCTTCGGAAATCTGAGCAAACGGCATTTACATTTACTGAGAAGAAAGTCCCGCCCATCGAGCCAGCAAAGAACGAAAAAGCTGCGGCTCCGATGCTGCCCGTACCAGTAGAACTGCCTGCAGTGCAGACTGTGCCGGAGGAGCCAGCTTCGTTTGAAGTCGAACCAGTTCCGGAAGACCCGACGTTTACGCTTCCGCCGCTGCCGGAGCAGGACGAACCGAAGAAGCCAAAACGCCGAATTCCTTGGGGCTGGTTGGCAGCGGGAGTTGCTGCCGCCGCTCAAGAGAACTGCCGAGGCGAACCGTCAGATGGTCATTGCACAGCAGACTGCAGAGCAGGAGAAACGCGAGCAGGAAGAACAGCGGGCAGAGCAGGCCCGTCTGGAGGAAGAAGCTGCCGCGCAGCGTCGGCGCAAGGAAAAACAGGCCAGGATCGAAGCACTTCAAAACGCCGATCTGCCTTATCCGGGAATGCCGTATGAGGAACTGACATCCACAAAGCTAGGCAGGGCCAGCAAAGTGACGCACGAAATGCGTTCCGGGCAGGTTTGCTATACGTTTGTGTGGCAAATCCGCGATGGTGACTATCTCTATCCGGTATTTGTGGCAACCACAGAAAACGAGGAGGTTCTGACCGCGGAGCAGCGAAATCTGGAATACTGGAACAATATGGCGTTAAAAGGAACAATTTATCATCAGCCGGAGTACAAACCAAGCACCCCATTTCAAAACCAAACTGGTGGCACGAACCACGGCTCGAACGGTCTGCGCGACGAATACGACAACCCGGAAGATCTCTACGAGGATAATCCGGATTGGTTTGAAGATGAGGATGAGGCATGGGACGAATGGGAGGATGGCTGAAATTCGTTTTTTTCTACGTTAGAAAATCCAACGCAATAAAATAAAGATATAAGCAAGTAAAGATATATAAATTACTGAGCGAATCGATTCGATTCAGAAGCAGCAGCAAGAGAAATTTTTTTGCAAAGGGCCATTGACAAACGTTTGTTCTAGTGCTATCATGTGGAACATAGCAGGAAATCCTGCCGACAACAAAATATTCCAACGCGCACCATGAAAAAGAAATGAAGGAGCGCTGCGACCGAGAAATGGCCGCAGCGCTCCTTTTGGTGCTCTTTAGGGGAAATAAGGGGGTGGGAAACTCAAATCCCAAACAACTGAATAACCAGCAACGCGGACAACACCGCAGGTTGGGAAAAGCGCACGGCGCGCGCGACGACCTCGTCGAAGCAAGCTGCGTATCTTTCGCTTCCGTGCAAGCACGAAAGCTCAATCACTACGCTGCTTCTCCTCTCCCCACAAAGCCGTCCGGCTTTGCGGGGGCCCCAAGACGGGTGAGCGAGAAA
>OICN01000551.1_pt1 | contig 12634 bp, 10 predicted proteins | sample 1581301 | NCBI WGS metagenome assembly OICN01 (sample SAMEA3882557, study PRJEB24775) | human gut metagenome | biome: human-associated habitat; feature: intestine environment; material: feces | place: Netherlands | collected 2009/2010
CAGGTCACTTACAATCTGGGTATCTCCTTTCAGAATATTTTTGATTTCACCGATATTCTTCATGTATTCCTCATGCGATTGTTGTCCGATACATGGCCCTTTACAATTTTTTATATGGTATTCCAGGCACACGTTGAACTTGCCGGCACGAATGTTCTCTGGACTCAGGTTGAGTTTGCAAGTGCGGATGGGATAGAGCTTTTTTATCAAGTCCATCACGGCAAGCATGGAGGGCATGTGACTGTACGGACCATAATAAGAGGACCCGTTGCGGATGACTTGCCGGGTTTTGAAGATACGTGGGAAATATTCGTTGCTTACACAAATAGAGGGGTAAGTCTTGTCATCTTTCAGCAATACATTGTAACGTGGCTTGTATTTCTTTATCAGGTTGTTTTCGAGTAAAAGAGCGTCTTCTTCTGTTTTTACCACGATATAACGGATATCTGCAATTTTGCTGACCAGCAATCGTGTCTTGCCGTTGGGGTGTTCTCTATTAAAATAAGAAGAGACTCTGCGCTTCAGGTTTTTTGCCTTTCCAACGTAGATAATGGTTCCTTCGGAGTTCAAGTATTGGTAAATGCCGGGGCTGTCGGGCAGGTTTAGTACGATTCCTTTCAGATAGTCATTGGTTGTAATCTCTTCTTTTTCCATAAGTGTATATTGGTATTACCTGATTATATGTTAACGTAAGCTCGATATAAAAATACCTCGTTGCTGAATTTTGAGTTAAATGACAAACGATTGTTTTCCGGACAAATGAGCGCTTCCGTAGGGGCGGCCCCATGTGGCCGCCCGTTCCAAGCCCCCTTGAAAAGGGCCGATTCCCCCTGACAGGGGGAAATGTCCCGAAGGGACAAAAGGGGTAGGGATGCTGGCTCGGCGCAGCCGAGACTGAGAGGTTGTCGCAGATTTGCGATAAAACCCAAACCGCAAATTCAGTTTGCGGTTTGGAAAGGAAGAAACGAGCACAGAGGATAAGAAGCCTTGCTTGCAAGGATTCGTTCCGTCGTGGTCGTTTCTGACGCGCCTCCGGCGGCCCTATCTTTTCTCTCGCAAGAGAGAAGATAGGAAAGAGTGCTTTCAAATTTGTGACTTTGCAACCTCTCAGACGCTTCGCGCCAACTCTCCTTTCGTGGGAGTCTTGTGGCATGCAAATTTTATTCCGCCACGATCTCCCCCACGCCGTTCAGAATATATGTCGGGCGGTAGGGATAGTCATTTATGTCGGCACGGCTCGTGCAGCCGGAGAGGACGAGGACGGTGGCAAGGCCGGATTCCATGCCCGCAATGACGTCGGTGTCCATCCGGTCGCCGACCATGGCGGCTTCCTCAGAGTGAACGCCCAGCAGATGCAGGCCCGTGCGCATCATAAGCGGGTTCGGCTTGCCCATGAAATAGGCCTTCCGGCCCGTCGCCAATTCGACCGGCGCGACGAGCGACCGGCAGGCGGGCGCAATGCCGAACTCCGTCGGTCCCGTGAGGTCGGAATTCGTGGCGATCAGCCGCGCACCGTTCAGCACCAGCCGGACAGCCTTGGTAATGACCTCGTAATTATAGCTTGCCGTCTCGCCGACGATCACATAATCCGGGTCAACGTCGTTCATCGTGACGCCCACATCATACAGCGCGTTCAGAAGTCCCGGCGCGCCGATCACGAACGCGGTGCAGCCCGGCGCCTGCTTTTTGAGAAACGCGGCAGTTGCTAACGCACTGGTGTAGAAATGCTCCTCGTCGATGTCCAGGCCCATGCGCTGCAGCTTCTGCCGCAGCTCCTTGGGCGAGCGCTCAGACGAGTTCGTCAGGAACAGAAACTGCTTGCCGTTTTCATTCAGCCAATTTACAAACTCCCGCACGCCCGGCAGCAGCTGGTTGCCGAGATAGATCACGCCGTCCATGTCGCAGATAAAGCCCTTCCGGGCGCGTAATTCTTCCAGATTCATCTCTTTGACTCCTCTCTTCCCGCTCCTGCGGCGGGGTATCTTTTTTCATTTGCTTACAAACTCAGTATATGGGATAAGATCCGGAAAAGCAAGGCAGTTTGCACAAATTTAATGAAGATTTATTGTTGATTTTACCAATCAGCGCAGGAAGCCCTCGAGAATCTTCTCCTCCGCCTCCTCCGGCGTCAGGCCAAGCGTTTCCAGCTTCAGCAGCTGTTCGCCCGCGATCTTGCCGATGGCGGCCTCGTGCATGAGCGTTGCATCCACATGATTGCAGGTGATCTCCGGAATGGAGCGCACCTTCGCCGCGCCCATGATGATCGAATCGCACGACACATGACCGAAGCAGGGGGCGTTACCCTGCACACGCGGATAAAAGACCTGCGTGGACTGCTCCTTTGCAACGGAGCGGGAGACGACGCGTGTGCGCGCGCCCGCTCCGTTCAAAATCACATCCATCTCGCTCACGGCATGCTGATCGCCTGCTGTCAGGAGTTTTTCGTTGATCTGCACCTCGGAATTTGCGCCGTTGGCCTCGCACTTCGTATAGCGCTTCGTGTCGTCAACGCCGCCGATCTGGCTGGTGTCCATAACGATGGACGCACCTTCTTCGAGATATACGATGGTCTGCGGGTTCAGAATGCGCTTGCCGGTGCCTTCGCCCTCGCCGTAGTGCTTCTCAATATAGTGCACCTTCGCGTTTTTGCCGATGTAGAAGGTGTGGATGCCGTCGTGCTCGGAGTCGCAGTCGCCGCAGTTATGGATGCCGCAGCCGGCCACGATCGTCACGTCCGCGCCCTCGCCGACAAAGAAGTCGTTATAGACCATGTCGTGGAACCCGGCTTTGCTCAGAACGACGGGGATATGCACGTTTTCACTTTTGGTAAAAGGTGCGATTTTGATGTCAATGCCGTCCTTGTCGGTCTTGGAGACAATCTGGATATGCTCAGAGTTCTGGCGGAATGCCTTCTGACCGTCAAGACGGATGTTGACCGCTCCGTCCGGAATGCCCGTCATATCCGAGACGGTCTTGAGAATGCTTTTCTGAATGTCGTTCAGCATGTTCCGTTCACCTCCAGCAGATTGCAGCCCGCGACGGTCTGCGACAGCAGCTTCGGATAGAGTTCATCCGCTGTACCACGCCCGGCAATTTCGCCGTTTGCGATCAGGACGATCTCGTCGGCCAGCCGGATGATGCGCTCCTGATGAGAGATGATGAGAATCGTGCGGCCGCCCTTTTCATGAAGTTCGCGGAACGTCTCCGTCAGCCTGGCAAACGACCACAGATCGATGCCTGCCTCCGGCTCGTCGAAAATCATAATCCGGGAGTTTTTGGCCAGCAGCGTCGCAATCTCGATGCGCTTGACCTCGCCGCCGGACAGACTTGTGTCCACGTCACGGCTCAGATAGTCGCGTGCACACAGGCCCACCTGCGTCAGATAGGAACATGCCTCGTCATGCGAGAGCGGTTTGCCCGCCGCAATGGTCAGAAGGTCGGAGACTTTCATGCCCTTAAATCTGGGCGGCTGTTGGAAGGAATACGAAATACCGCGCTTTGCGCGGTCAGTGATGGAAAGGCCGGTAATGTCTTCGCCGTCCAGCAGGATCTGCCCGCCGGTCGGCGCGGCGAGGCCCATGATCAGCTTGGCAAGCGTCGTCTTGCCGCCGCCGTTCGGGCCGGTAATGACAAGGAATTTTCCGTCTTCTACGTCCAGAGAGACGTTTTTGACGATGTCCGCGCGTCCCTGCGCGTCAGCCGCAGTCAGGCTAAGATTCTTGAGTGTGAGCATGTGTGTTCCTCTTTTATTCTAAATAAACTGAGAGTATTCTATCATAGTTTGTTCATTTGTGCAATGAATAGCCTTTTTTTCCAGAAAACTTTCTCTGTTTTTCCGGGAAAATTCCGTGTGCCTTCCTGTACAAACGACGCAATGTCTGCTATAATATAAACAATATAAGCAGAATGTCTATCGGTAAAGGAGCGTGGGTCTGTTGTCTGATTTATCTGCCGTCGTCTTTGTGCCTGACGACACCGCAAAAACAGGATCTTCCCGTCCAATGATGCTGCAAGCGATCATGGGGACGCCGCTGCTGTCGTGGCTGACGCGTTCTCTGGCCGCAGGCGGGGTTGGACGCTTCTTTTTGGTCTGCCACGAGCGGTTTTTGTCCGAGGCGAAGCGCTGCTTCCCGGACGGCTGCGAGTTGAGCTGCGCAAAGCTTGAGGAGACTGCCGACCAGCTCCATGTCTTTTTGTCTACGGCCGACGAGCAGGAGGAGGACGTCATCGTCGTCACCGGCCCTGCTGTGATCGATCCCTTTGCCGTTGATGAAGCGGCATTTTCCGGCGCACCGGCCGAAAGCGGCGTAAGTTCCGTGAGCCGTCAGGCGCTGATGGATGCGCTGGATGATACGTTTATCTTCACCGACTTCATGAAAGAACACGGTGTTCCGTATACCGACCGCGACGGTGTTTATGCCGTTTCGTCCATGCAGCAGCTGGCCGAATGGAAGCCGGTTCTCAGCCGGGGCGTTTTGTACGATCTGGCCGCCGCAGGTGTGTCGGTCTGGGACTATGACAATACCTATGTCGAGCCGACCGTTTTTGTCGGGGCCGGGACGGAACTGCTGCCCGGAACTGTGCTGCGCGGCACGACATCCATCGCCGACGGCTGCACCATCGGCCCGAACAGCTATCTGGAAAACGTAAAGGTCGGAGAAAACACAAGAGTCAACGCCTCGCAGGTCTACGATTCCGAGATCGGCTCCGACACGACCGTCGGCCCCTTCGCCTATGTCCGTCCGGGTTCGCGTATCGGGTCGCATGTGCGCTGCGGCGATTTCGTGGAGGTCAAGAACTCCACCATCGGCGACGGCACGAAAATCTCCCATCTGACTTACATCGGCGACAGCGACGTGGGCCGGGATATCAACTTTGGCTGCGGCACGGTCACGGTCAACTATGACCGCGTGAAAAAATCCCGCACGGTTATCGACGACAACGCCTTCATCGGCTGCAACGCGAATCTCATCGCACCCGTTCACATCGGAGAAGGCGCGTATATTGCCGCCGGGTCCACCGTGACCGACGACGTGCCCCCCGCAGCGCTTGCCATTGCCCGCGCCCGCCAGCAGAACAAGCGCGACTGGGCCAACCGGCACAAGCTGAAGGAAAAGAAATAACTTTTGTATCCCCGGCGGCAGGGGCCGCCATTCAAATATAAAATCAACACAGAACAAGAACAGACCGAACAACACAAGAGAGAGGGTAATTTCATATGATTTCTCATGGTAAGAACGTCAAGGTATTCTGCGCCAACGCCAACCGTCCGTTTGCCGAGGGTGTCTGCCGCAAGCTGTGGCTGCCGCTGGGCGACTGCACGGTAACGACCTTTGCCGACGGCGAGGTTTCCCTGACGATCAATGAATCTGTCCGCGGCAGCGACGTATTTCTGGTTCAGTCAACCTGCAAGCCGGTCAACAACAATCTGATGGAACTGCTCATCATGATCGATGCCTGCCGCCGTGCCTCCGCCGGCCGCATCACCGCCGTCATTCCGTACTTCGGCTATGCCCGCCAGGACCGCAAGGCCAAGGGCCGTGACCCCATCTCCGCAAAGCTGGTCGCCAACATGATCGAAGCTGCGGGCGCAGACCGCGTGCTGACCATGGATCTGCATGCGTCCCAGATTCAGGGCTTCTTCGACATTCCCGTCGATAACCTGCTCTCCAATCCCGTTTTCGTGAAATATTACATGTCCAAGTTCGAGCATCCGGAAGAGATGGTCGTCGTTTCCCCGGACGTTGGCTCCGTCGCCCGCAGCCGCACGTTTGCCAACAAGATGGGCATGAATCTCGCCATCGTAGATAAGCGCCGTGAAAAGGCCAATCAGTGCGAGGTTATGAACGTCATCGGCGACGTCAAGGGCAAGAAGTGCATTCTGTTTGACGATATGGTCGATACCGCCGGTTCTCTGTGCAACGCAGCCAAGGCGATCGTCGAGATCGGCGGCGCAACTGAGGTTTATGCCTGCGCGACCCACGGCGTACTCTCCGGCCCGGCCAACGAGCGCATCGCCAACAGCTGCATTAAGGAACTGACCTTCCTCAACACCATTCCGCCGCTCGAGGGCGCATGCAGCAAGATCAAGTATCTGGACGTTTCCCCGATCTTTGCCGATGCCATCCAGAGAATTTACGAAGAAAACTCCATGTCCGTTCTGTTCTGATTTTTATGCTGTTTCAAAAGCCAACGTATGACTGGCTGATCGCGGGGCTCGGCAATCCGGGCTCTGAATACGAGAAGACCCGTCACAATACCGGTTTCATGTCCCTTGACCTGCTGGCTGCGCGCCTGCAGGTCAAGGTTTCCAAGGAGCGCTTCAAGGCGCTCACCGCGCAGGCGGACTTTGACGGCCAGCGTCTTCTGCTCATGAAGCCGCTAACCTTTATGAACGCCTCCGGCATCGCCATCGAGGCCGCCGCGCACTTTTATAAAATCCCGCCAGAGCGGGTGCTCGTCCTCTTTGACGATATTTCGCTCCCCGTCGGCAAACTTCGTATCCGCAAAAACGGATCTGCCGGCGGCCACAACGGTCTGAAGTCCATCATCTCCTGCCTCGGCTCTGACCAGTTTCCGCGCGTCAAGATCGGCGTCGGTGCTAAGCCGCACCCAGATTACGATCTGGCCGACTGGGTGCTGTCCACCGTCTCCAAAACCGAATGGCCCGACTATCAGGAAGCCATGTCCCACGCCGCCGACGCCGCCCTCTGCATCGTCAAAAACGGCTGTGAAAAGGCCGCGGCGGAGTATAACGGGAAGATGTTTTGAGTGCACCCAAATACGCACGCACCTTGCCCACATCGCCCCGGCAAGACGCACCGTTTTTTACGGAAATCTGCAGCAAATTCGGAACTTCCCAACGGGCCGATGTGGGCATCGGCCCCTACAGGGTGCTGTGCAGATTTCCCCCATCTCACTTTCAATACCCCACCCCCTACGCATAGGAGACGCTCTCCTATGCGCGTTGCCTGTTGCGCGAAAAATTGTTTTTATTTTTAGGAGAATCCCATGAACGTTCTGCTTTCGCTTCTGCAAAAGAGCACCGATTATAACCAGCTGCTGAAGGCCGTGGAGGCGAAGCAGGCCGTCGCCGTGTCCGGACTGAGCCAGGCCCCGCGCAGCCATGTGCTTGCTGCCGTGCACGAGCAGTCCGGCAGACCGCTTATCGCCGTGTGCCAGGATGATATGGCCGCAAAGCGGCTGGCTTCTGAACTTGGTGCGTTTTTAGGCGAGGAGCCACCGGTTCTGCCGTCCCGAGAATTGACACTGGCCGGAGCCATCGGTGTGTCCCGTCAGTGGGAGCAGCAGCGGCTGCGGCTTTTATACGCGCTGGCGCAGGGCCGTGTCCCGGTGCTGGTGGCGAGTCTCGATGCGCTGCTGCTGCGCACAATCCCGCGCCAGACGCTCTTTTCCGCGTCAGTGACGCTCCGGGTCGGCGCAGAATACAGCATGCCGGATCTCATCAGCCGCCTGACCCGGGCGGGCTATTCCCGTGCAAGTCTGGTCGAGGGCGTGGGACAGTTCGCGCTGCGCGGCGGCATTTTGGACGTGTATTCCCCCGCGCAGGAAAAGCCGCTGCGCGCGGAGTTTTTCGGCGACGAACTGGACACCATGGGCTATTTCGACCCCATCACACAGCGGCGCACGGAAAACGCTGACGAGGCAATCCTCCTGCCTGTGGCCGAAACGGAGCCGCATCTGCATCCGCAGGGAGTAGCCGGTCTGTGCGGAGATCTGCGTGCCATCATCACGCGCCAGCAGCGCCGGAAAACGCCCAATCAGGCGCTGATCGAAACACTGCAGAAGGACTGCGAGGCGCTTGAAAACGAGACGCTTTTCGCCAGCGCTGACCGATACATGGCGCTGATTTACCCGGAATTTACGACTGCCGCGTCGTATCTGCCGCAGGAGGCCGTCGTCGCCTTCTGCGACCACGGCAATCTTCAGCGCGGGGAAAAGGACCGCGCTGAGGAGTTCGGCCTTCTGCTCGATTCGTTTTTGACCTCCGGCACACTCTTTGGAGAGCTGTGCGATTATTACGCCACGATTGACGATCTGGCCGCATCACTGCAGGGCAGATCCGTCATTTACTGCGACGGCTTCCTGGCCGCGCGCTATCCCGAGTCCCTGCCGCCCAAACAGCTGCTTTCCTTTACGGCCCGGCAGCTGCCGGGCTACGGCGGAAGTCTTGAAACAGCGGCAGCAGACCTTAAAAATTACGCATCGAACCAGTATGGCTCCATCGTCCTGTGCGGCGGACAGCGGCGCGGGGAAATTTTGAAGGATCTGCTTGCCAAAAGCGGTCTGAACGCACTTCTGGCGTTCCCGCTGACAAAGCTTCCGCAGCCGGGACAGATTCTCATTGCGGGCGGCTCGCTTCCCGCCGGGCTTGAATACCCGACGCTCAAATTTGCCATTTTAACGGAGGGGCAGATCGCCGTCCGGCAGGAGCGCAAGCGCGTCCGTGCGCCGAAAAAGGCAACGAACCGCAAAAAGCTCGATTCGTTTACCGATCTGACCCCCGGTGACCTCGTCGTACACGAGCACCATGGCATCGGCCGTTATGTCGGCATTGAGCAGCTGAAGGTCGGCGGCGTCACAAAGGATTACGTCAAGATCGCCTATCAGGGCACGGACTGTCTGTATGTGCCCGCAACACAGCTGGATCTGGTCAGCAAGTATATCGGTGCCGGCGAAGATACGCCTGTCCGGCTCAATAAACTCGGCGGCGACCAGTGGCAGAAGACAAAGGCCAAGGCAAAGGCCGCGGCAAAGGACCTGGCTGCGGGCCTGATTAAACTCTACGCCGAACGCAAGCGGCTGCCGGGCTTTGCGTTCGCGGCGGATTCGCCGTGGCAGCAGGAATTTGAAGAAAGCTTTGAATACGCCGAGACAGACGATCAACTGCGCTGCATCGACGAGATCAAGCGCGATATGGAATCCCCCGCGCCGATGGACCGGCTTCTCTGCGGCGATGTCGGCTTCGGCAAGACGGAGGTCGCGCTGCGCGCGGCCATGAAGTGCATGCTGGACGGCAAGCAGGTCGCAATCTTAGTCCCGACGACCGTTCTGGCCCAGCAGCACTATCTCACTGCCATGCGCCGCTTTGCAACCTTTCCAGTCACCATCGACGTGCTCTCCCGTTTCCGCACCCCTGCGCAGATCAAAAAAACGCTCTTCGATCTGCAATCCGGCAAAATCGATCTGATCGTCGGCACGCACAAGCTGCTGCAGAAGGACATTCATTTTCACGACCTCGGCTTGCTCATTGTCGATGAGGAACAGCGCTTCGGCGTGACGCACAAGGAACGGTTAAAAGAACTTTCACGAGGCGTGGACGTCTTAACACTGTCCGCAACGCCCATCCCGCGCACGCTCAATATGGCGCTGTCGGGGCTTCGTGACATGTCCACCATCGAACAGCCGCCGCAGGACCGCTATCCTGTGCAGACGTTTGTGCTTGAGCACCAGGACGGCATTCTCGACGAGGCGATCCGGCGTGAACTTGCCCGCGGCGGGCAGGTCTATTATCTCCACAACCGTGTGGAATCCATCGACCAGTGCGCGGCCAAAATCAAACAGCGCATCCCCGAGGCGGAGATCGCTGTCGCGCACGGCAAAATGAACGAGGAACAACTCGGCGACGTCATGCAGGCAATGTCAAACGGCGAAGTTCAGATCCTTGTCTGCACGACCATCATTGAAACGGGCATTGACATCCCGAATGTCAACACGCTCATCATTGAGGACGCTGACCGGCTGGGCCTTGCGCAGCTGCACCAGATTCGCGGCCGCGTGGGCCGTTCGAGCCGCCACGCCTATGCGTATCTGACGTTCCGCAAGGGGAAAGTGTTGTCCGAGATCGCGGAAAAGCGGCTCGACACCATCCGCGAATACGCGGAATTCGGCTCTGGCTTTAAAATCGCCATGCGCGACCTTGAAATTCGTGGTGCGGGCGATCTTCTGGGTGCGGAGCAGTCCGGTCATATGATGACCGTCGGCTATGATATGTATCTGAAGCTGCTCGAAGACGCCGTGCTCGAAGAGCGCGGCGAGGAAGCGCAGAAGGAGCCCGAATGCACCGCCGACCTCACCGTCACCGCAAACATCAACAAGGACTATGTTACCTCCGGCGAACAGCGCATGGATCTCTACCGCCGCATGGCAGCCATCCGCACACAGGAGGATGCCGACGAACTGCTCGACGAGATCGTCGATCGCTTCGGAGATCCTCCAAAGGGCGTTATGAATCTGATTGCCATCGCACTGTTGCGCGCAAGAGCCGCAGCGGCCGGCATCACGGAAATCACGCAGAAGGACGGCGCGATCCTCCTCTCATTGGCCACGATGGACTTCGCCGCCATCTCCGGCTGCTGCGCCGAAGCGCAGTTCAAGGGGCGCATCTTCTTCTCTGCAGGCAAAGTGCCGATGCTGTCCGTCAAACTCAAAAAAACCGACGACCCGCTGAAACTCGCAACGCAGCTGGTCGGCGTCTACGCTGCCCTGCGCGCGCAGACAGCGGGGACGTAAAAACGAGCCTCTTGGGCGCTGTCGCCCCTTACGTTCCGAACAGCAGCTTCATCATCAGAGGGATCGTCAGCATGCAAAGAAGCGTACTGACAAACACGCCGGAGGAGGCAGTCGTCTCGTCAGCGCCGTACTGGTAACTCAGGATGGTTGTGTTGGTGGCAATGGGCATGCACAAAAGGACCGTCAGCACACACAGAATCCGTTCATTGTCCAGTACCTGCCGCAGCGCAAAATGCGCCAGCAACGGCACGGCAATCATCTTGAACAGCACCAGCACATACACCCGCCAGTTTCCGAAGATTTGCCCGAATCGCATCTGCGCAAGCGAACAGCCGACAATCAGCATGGCGATAGGGCTTGTGATGTCTCCGACATATTTGACAGTCTGGTGCAGCAGCACCGGTGGCTGCCAGCCGGACAGATAAATCACGAACGCCGCCAGCGACGCTGCAACGCACGGCTGCCGCAGGATTTTCCACTGAAAGTGAAAACGCGCCTGTCCTTCGATCAGACTCACGCCGTAACTCCAGCAGAGCAGCTGGAAGGCCAGCACGGCCAGCGTCACATAGAAGGTCGCCTGATAACCCAGCAGCGACTCCACGACCGGATAGCCGAGAAACCCGATGTTGCCGAAGATGAACATGAACCGGTACAGCCCGGCCTCGCGTTCTTTGACGCGCAGCAGCCGTGCGATTGGGAAACTCAGGCCGATCAGCGCGGCATAGAGCAACGCGATCAGGCCCATCAACCGCAGCGTTTGCCCGATTGAGAGCAGCCGTTCGCCCGTCAGTGCGGAGGCGAGAATCTGCATGGGGTTTGCAACGGTCACGATAAGCGACGAAAGCTTTTTGTTACTCTGCACGTCCATCGCGCCGCCCTTCGCGGCGCAGAAGCCGCAGGCCATGCAGAAAAACAGCATGACCATCCTCTGGCACAGGGAGAGAATATCCATCCTGCCCGCTCCTTACTGCCCGATGCAGACCGGGCAGGACAGATATCCCTCAGCCTCGGCCAGCTTCTCGTTGAGGATTTCAAAATTCTCCGGTTTAAACAGCGTGCAGCAATACCGGTGATAGACCTCGCTTCCGACGTTCACGCAGACGGCATATTGGTCAAAAAACGATGTTTCCGCCCGCAGCCGGTCGAGTTCCGCCTGCTGACTGCGCAGCTTTGCGCTGCCGGTCAGATACAAAAATGCGCCAGCAGCCAGAAGCAGGATGCAGCAGATTGCAAGAATGCCCGTCGAAGGCGAACCGGCACGTTTTTTCGCAGCAGACACCGGTTCCGCCGGCTGCTTTTTCAGCCGCGGCGGGGTCTGCATTCTCCCGGCAGGGAGCGGAGCAGGTCTTGGCTGCACTGCCGCACCGTTCTGCGCGCAGTTTGCGCAGAACAATTCCCCGTCTTCGATCGGCGCGCCGCATTTGATGCAAGTGGTCATATTCAATACGTCTCCTGTCTTTCTCATTCCTGAACAGTATAGCGAACTTTGCAGAGAAAGTAAACCAAAAACCGGCCATACGGCCGGTTTTTCGGTTCAAGAACTGGATTATGCGTTCTTTTTCGGTCCCATGATTTCGGCACTCAGGAGGGCGACAAGGGGGACAGTCAGGATGATGCCGATGGTGCCGGCCACGCCGCGGATGATCTCGATGGCGATGGAGTCAGCGTTGAAGATTTGGATCATGGGATAATCAAAGATCTGGAACAGCAGGAGTGTATTGAGGCTCGAACCGGCGAAGGCGAGGATGAGCGTGTTCGCCATGGTGCCCATGGCGTCCTGTCCGATGTTCATGCCGGAGCGGAACAGGGCCTTACGCGGCAGATCGGGGTTCAGCTCGCGCAGCTCCCAGCAGGCGGAGGCAATGGACATGGCCACGTCCATGACCGCGCCGAGCGAGGCGATGAGAATGCCGCTGACGAACAGACCGCTGATCTTCAGTCCCCGGTCGGATGCGCGCAGGACAAGTTCCTCCGCCTCGGGCAGATTGAAGCCGTTGAGCGGCGATATCGACCCGCACAGGGCAGCGAAAATGCCCGCGACGGCCACGCCGCCGATGCAGCCGAGCGTGGCGCAGAGCGTCTTGCGGCTGAAGCCGTTAAG
>OICN01000554.1_pt1 | contig 12608 bp, 10 predicted proteins | sample 1581301 | NCBI WGS metagenome assembly OICN01 (sample SAMEA3882557, study PRJEB24775) | human gut metagenome | biome: human-associated habitat; feature: intestine environment; material: feces | place: Netherlands | collected 2009/2010
AGAAAAAACAATAAATTTCTTCAAAAAAAAGACTTGACATATGACCAGAATACTGAGTAAAGCGAAGGATCTTGGTAAGAACAGTAAGTAGGGGAAAGGCTGTTAAATACCAGTCGGCGGGAAGGTTTGCTAGTGACTAGCAGCTAGCCACTAGCCACCAGTAACCACTTATCCCTTTCCGCCGGTGAATCATGGGCGGGATAGATGGAAATCATAGTTTCTTTAATAGATTGAGAAAATCTTCTTTATTATAAGCTCCCTCCAGTTCCGGATCTCTTGATTCAAAGACCATAAAATAACGATACTTCGTACCAACCATATTTGCCCATTTACGACCAAGGAATAGCTTATTCCTGCTGTATTCATTGAGAAGCTGGTCGCCTTTAGTTTCTACCATAAGGATTCGCCCTGTTTTCGTCATTACAATAAAGTCCGGATAATGGTTGATGAACCCATTGATGAAGAATTCTTTCCGATCAATATTTCTATGCCACCATTTTACGTTGTCCATCTGGGCTATTGCATTGGCCATGGTCCACTCAAAGTTATTCATATCATTGGCTTCTGCTTCATAAAGGCTCTTGGGGATAGAGCTGGTCGCTTTTGCGGGGGTAATCACCTTTGGTAAATTGTACAAAGGGCTGACCGTCAAGTCTATTTCCGTTTTTCTCTCAAAGGTTTTCTTTCTGTAATCATCCTGGAGGCTTCTGATTTTATCTTCCACCGCCTTGCCATAGGTATTAATTGACTGCATAGCCTGGCTGACTTCGTCTTCCGTCAGTCCGCCAAAGACCCGTTTCAGATATTGACGCACATCGCTGTCTTTCACATTATCATAGCGAGAAATAGCAGATGCTATGCTGTTAATGCAGGCTTGCAGCTTTTGTTTGTCCGGCATGGCCTCCAGGCTCTCCCGAAATGCTGCTCTCACATACCGGTTTGTCATTTTGTACTGCGGTACAGCCTCTCCGGTTTCAGAAAGGTCTACTGTATACATATTGTCCGGCGTATTGGAAAAGGCCACATGGGCATCTTCGTGTTCCAAGGAGAAACCTTCCAGAAATGCATCTTTGGTCACCGCCGTTTTTTCTGCTCCATTGAAAAGGGAAGCTCCGGTTACTATCACAAACTGCGGCAGCTTTATGGTTTCCATTTCATCTCGGAATTCAGTTTTCATCTTATACTGATGAAGCATATCTCCCAACTCCCCTCCCTTTAGTCCACTTTCTTCGGCCTCTCTGGAGTCGTGGATGTACTCTTTTTCTCTTTCCTCTGCATGGTTGACCATATCAGACAGGGAGTCCTGTGGATTTTCCATTTCTGTCCCGTTTTCCTGGTTTGTCATGGAAGAGGGCGTCTGCAGACTGCGGGAAATGGCGTCAGTATGGATATCAGACAGGTCGTCCTGCACTGCATCTTCTGATGAAGTATCTTCCTTAGCCCCGCTGTCCTTTTCCGGCACCTTGGCAGGACTGTCAAAAATGGAAGTAGGCACCTTTTCGTCGGTTTGATTTTCCATTCCCACCATACTGCCTATGCGGTAATCCTTTGATGAAAACCCCGCACCGTTCAGTCCTTTTACCACACTGTCCAGGGTAGAGCGGAAATCAGCGGAACAGGTGAGCACATAGAAAATATTCAGTACAGAATCATTCTGCCTCTTGGCATAGGGCTGGCGGAGCACACGGCCCAGAATCTGCTCCACATCCACCTGAGACGTCTTATTGGCCAATGAGCAAGGATATAGGCAAAGGGGCAGTCCCATCCCTCTTTCAATGCATTCACCGTAATGATATAGCGCACAGGGCAGTCCCGGGAAAGGAGATTTCTGTCTTTTAAATCATCCACTTTAGACGTTTTAATGGCGATTTGGTTTTCCGGAATATGCAGATCCACCAGAATGTTCTTGATTTTTTCAAAGGTATCGCTGTCACTGCTGATTTTCGGCTTACTGCAGTAGGAAATATATTACGGAGTGACCTACTACAACTACAAAGAATTAAAAGGCGCTATCGAACGATACATCAAATACTATAACGAGCAAAGAATCAAGGAAAGACTGGGCTGGAAAAGTCCTGTTCAATACCGGCTTTCCTTGCAGGCAGCATAAAAAAGTAACGAGACGGTAAAAACCATCTCGTTATTAAGGTCTAACTTTTTGGGGTCACATCACCTATGCGATGGAGCAGTCTCTTCTTTATTGCTTCTTTACCATAAGAAACGAAGTCCTGCATTGAATTGCCATTTTGTTGTTACATCCCCACCAAAAGACTTTTCAACGTCTCCATAAAAAACAGTATTGTCCGTCAGGGAAACTTTACCACCAATTCCAAAGGTATACCACGTATCTCCGCCATCACAATGCTGATAATAGGAGGCATCGGTTCCCCGAAGGGCCATGTCCCAATCTCCGGAAAATTCATGGAGAGCATTGAATTTTAAGTAAATCTGGTTGGGTTCCTGTCCTTTTGCTGTAGCAAAAGATTTGCCCAGGCGGAACCCCAGTCTGCCAATCAGGCTGTCTTCTCCATCATCATGTACTTTAACACCATTCGATAACGTATAGTCGCTTCCACCAGATTTGCCATATACCAGCTGAGATTGCGGCTCGATGAACCATTTACCGCCCATGTCGAACTTACGGCCATATTCGGCACTAACCATCCAGGCATGATCCGAATAGTCTGCATCTGCCGCTTTCATGTCATCATGGTAAACATTGTATTTGTTGTTATAATGGCTGTAGGACAAGACATAATCCATATAATGGCCTTTGCTGCCAGCCCAGCCGGCATACAAGGAGCCACCGTAGCTACGCATGTCACCATCGCCATGATGGTAGTCTACATCCCCCATCGTACTGTGGAAAGCTCCGCCGATATGCCATTTGCCATTCTGTTTATCGGCCACAGTCCGGTCATACCCTAATTGATAGAAGTTCCAACGATAGTTGTAATGACCATATTTATCCGATTCCGTTTCCCCAGATTTCATGCGGAACCAGACACCATCTTCCGTGTCACTATAGTCCCGCAGTTCACCCAGGCGCTGATTCAATGTGTCGATGTTCCGATGCGATAACAAATCACCATGTACAGCAGAGGCAGCGGCTACAGGAATCTTGATATTATCCGTCGGATTTTCAGCATAATCGACAAAATACCAGTCATTGCCGTTAGTCCCAAACCGTTCAGACTCAATATTCTTATCAATGACCGGCGTATAATCAAACAGGGCCCCATCGGAAATATCCGAGGTCTTAGTAATCGCTTTGAAAGTAATGCCTGAAGCCGCATCAGCAAAACGGACCGGGTTGGCAGGATTAACGCCCTTTAATGCAGAAATATCCGCTGGCTGAACATAGACAAGCCCTGAACCATCTTTGATGGTAAAGAAATCAGTACCCGCGTTGCGATAGGTACTATTTACCTTGGCTCCGCTGGCATCCATGACGACGGTCCCTTCATGGGATTCCAAATTGTACAGAACCAGATTATTGACCGTATCCTTATCCTCAGTATGGACATTATAGGCATGCGTATCAATGATGCCGCCTTTATCAAGGGTAATGGCACTTAAGTAATTGCTCCGTGTATCCAGCCCCTGTGCATCTTTTCCGCGCAGCATAATGTCGGGAACCCACTTGGCACCATCGGCCAACGTAACCTGCAGCCGGCTGTCATCGCGGACATCACCATACGTTTGTGTCGCTTCATCATAGTTAATCAGGCCGACACCGGCACCATACCAATAGGAATCTTTACCAGAAAAGCCGACGCGGATAGTTCCTTTTTTTGCATCAAGGTTACCGTAAATCTGGACGGTATTCTCCGGATTCAGGATAGTTCCATCTTCGTTGGCATTGATATTGACCGTCGAACCGACACCGTGCTTAGCTGATACGGCATCGTTCTTGCTGATGGTATTAACGTTCCCCTTAGTATCGATTTCATACTCATTGTCATAGCCTTCATGGGTTCCCGTGGCGATATAATCGTTGATATAGGTATTCCCCGTGACATTGATGACGGCCCCCTGGTCAGCATATAAGCCGTTATGCGCAATGCTGGCTCCCGTCGTGCTCTTGGGATCCAGTTTGGTATCAATGTACAAATTTCCGATATTTGTGGTCCCTTTGTAGATGAAATAGGCATTGGTATTGACGATACCGTTGTCTTTAATGGCATTTGTTAAATCCGACTTTATCGTCAGATTATCAAGACTCATAGCACCTGAGCTATAAATGCCATAAACGCCAACACCACCGCCATACTTATGGGCTAGCAATCCATCGACCTGAAGATTCACATCGCGAATCGTAGCACCATTGTATTTCGGTTCCAACAAAACAGTCTGATAATCACTCTTTTGGTAATCGGCCATGGTCTTAGACGAATCGGCTCCAAGTGTAGCACGAACAGTATATGAATTCAGGTCTTTCTTGGAATTCATGATGATAAGGCCCCGTTTTTCTTTTGAAAGCCTATCTCCTGTATCATACGTAAAATTCCCATCCTTGAGTAATCCGCTCGTATCCACTTGAAGATGAGGGTCTGTATCATGCTGAGTTACCGTATTATTTTCATTGATATACAAAATCTGTTCATAAGGCGGATATCCGTCAGCATACACATCTCCGCTAACTAATCCTCCCAGTGTACAACCAGCAACCAAACTGAACAAGATAAGTCGTCGCAAATTCCGTCCGTTCTTCATATGCATACCTCCATGTTTTTATATTTTTTTATGTACGGCGAATTGTCAAGCTAAGTGCAACACTTTTGAGAAATAGACCTCATATGGTGTTTTGTAGCCAAGGCACTTGCTCGGGCGCAGGTTCAGCTCATGGTACTTCCGTTGGATGTAATCCTCTGGCGTATCCGAGATGTCTTTGCCCTTCGGGAAGAACTCCCGTAAAAGGCCATTGGTGTTTTCATTGGTCCCGCGCTCCCATGGATGGTGCGGAGCAGGAAAGTAGAACGTCACACGCTTCAGCTCCTTTCTAAGCTGAGCATGTTTCGAGAATTCCTTTCCTCGGTCCGGCGTAACCGACAGATGCGGCTGCCCAGAGAGCGCTTCACACATCACCTTGTTGACTGCAGCAGCGGTCTTGCTCATGGCTTTTCCACCAAGCAAGTACCGGCTCTTCCGGTCCACCAGTGTGACGAAGCATGCCTTTCCTTGCTTGCCCACCACAGTATCCGCTTCCCAGTGGCCAAAGAGTATCTTTTCTCGCTCAAATGATGTAAGATGTATGTAGTGGCACATAGGCTCTCCTTTTGTTATAGGTAGTTCTTTTCAAACACCATTATAGCAAAGAAGTCTATGTGTCATTTTAATTTGGTTGTCTAGAAGCTGTTACACTTAGATTGTAAATCCATCACTATATGTTAGTACCAGCAGTTTACAACTTTATGTTAATATTATATATCTTATTTTAATTATTTCAATGTAGCATGTCAAGGCCGAGTTCAATTTGGTTAGTATCAAGAAGTTTTCGGTCTTTCCTTTAGACCTAGGTAATAAGCGGGGTCTTATTTCCACATTTTTACAAAATATGTGCCATTTGCAGCCCTTTTGCCAGTTCCTGAAAGGCCTCATAGCCATATCCCGTTCCGCCATCCCCGTTGCTGATCACTATCGTATGGCTTAATCCATACTGCCGGTGCATGTACCACCCTGCTCGTTCCCATGTCTTTTCATATTCCGTAGAAGCCATGTGATACGCATGAATCAGCCGGGTCCGTTTCCCTTCTTTTTCCCGTCTTTCATACACCTGCATCCAGTGTATTTCCAACTGCTTCTTATGCTGTCCCCGCAAGACCAGCCCGTCTCCTTCGATGTACACAACCGGGGCTTCCGTTTCTTCTATGGAAGTTTCCTGCCGCTGAATGTCCTGCCATTCCTGACACAACGTGCCCGATTGCATCACAATATGCTTCACCGTTTGATGACTCAGGTTCGTCAGAGTAAATCGGTTTACGATATCGGCTGTTTTCCGATAGACACAGCTGGTAGCCGTTTCTGCCACTTTCTTTATCAACAAAGCGGAAAACCGTTGGTAGGATTTCAATCGTAGCTGCTTATCCAGTGGATAGATGCCTTTCTTTCCCGGCTTTTTCATCAGGCCGCCGGAACGAGTAATGACCACTTCCTGTGAATAACAAAAAGACTGGTCTTTTTTGATATGATGGTTATATGGTTTCACAGGCTGCTGATGTTGAGCACTACAGCCATTTCAGGTAGTTTGCTTTCCCGCCGGCAGTATCGGTTAAAGAAAAATATTCTCTGTTTCCTGCACTTTATCGTCCACCTTGATTTCATGATATACAGCAAAGCTTTCATAAAACCTGTTTTGGTTACTTTCAGCTCATTGGTCCCCAAACCTATCACCGGTATCACCGGCGGATATCCATTCTGTTCTTCTATGGATTGCATCAAGACTAAAAGACATAAAATTGAAAAGGAAGCACCGTAAAGAAATAATTGGCATTTCTTTATGGTGCTTTTTACACCGAAATTCACTTCTCCGTATTACATCACAAACCCGCAGATCAGGTAGAGTACCAAGGATACGAGGGCAAAGCCAAGGACATAGGGCATCTGTGTTTTCACATGGTCCATGATGGCGCATCCGGAGGTGGCGCAGGACATGATGGTGGTATCAGAAATAGGCGATGCATGGTCACCAAAGATGGAACCGCCGAACATAGCCCCTGCTGTGAGAGGAATGCTGACATCCATGGAAATGGCCATGGGAAGAGCTATGACTGCCATAATAGCCATGGTACCCATAGAGGTGCCTGTGGCAAAAGACAGAATCATGGTAATGATGAAAGTCACTGCCGGAAGAACTGCAGGGGTGAGGAAGCCGGAAAACAGGGAGGACAGGTAAGCACCAGTACCCATCTGTTTCACCAGGGGGCTCAGGGTGAAGGCAAGGCAGAGGATGGCCGCAATGCCGAACATACTCTTCATGCCCGTAAGGATTTCATTGGTAAGCTGCTGCAGGGTGAAAATCCTTTCCACCAGGCAGAGAAAGGAAATAGAGAACACCGCCAGGAAGGAACCCCAGAGAAGGGACTGCATGCCAGCGCCTTTGGTGGGGTCTCCTTTCCCGGTAATGATAAGGATGGACATAATGGTGACTATCATGACCAGAATAGGCAGAATCATGTTGATAATTCTTGGTTTGGCCGTATCTGCCGGTTTATTAGCAGAAGCGGTGCCCTGTTCTTCCCGGCTGTCCGGATTATCCAGCGCCCCTGTGCTGTCAGCCCTTTCCTCCGCTTTTTTCATAGGGCCGAAGTCAACAGGTGCAAAGCAGGAAATCAAAGCAAAGACTACAGCGATAATGCAGTAGAAATTCAGAGGAATCGATTCGAAAAGCACGGCAATGGCCTGATCATCAGGTACGCCGCCGGAGGTAAGGTATCCTGTCATGGCGCCCAACCAGCCGCTGAGGGGCAGAAGCACGCACCAGGGTGTAGATGTGGTATGGATGAGAAAAGCCGCCTTTTCATGGGATACTTTCAAACTGTCGTTCAAAGGGCGGGCAATAGAGCCGGTTACCATGCAGCTCAGGGAGCCGGAGGTAAAGATGACTATCCCCAAAAGCCAGGTAAAGAAGCAGGCCAGCTTTTTGGATCGAATAATGCTTTTCTTGTGAACCATAATGTCCACAAATCCCTCAATGCCGCCGGAACGTTCAATCAAGTGAAGCATGGCTCCGATGAGAAGCAGTGACAAAATGACAGTGGTATTTCCGCTGCTGGCAAAGGTTTTTACAATGCTGTTAAAAGTCAGGTTTACGCCGGAAAAAACATCTGCACTGACGGTCATGCTTCCCAGAAAAATACCAGCCAGCAAAGCTGCAAATACATTTCTAAGGGCCAAGGCCAGTACGATGGTTACCAGCGGTGGTATGACTGAATAATATCCGTAATCCATAATAAACTCTCCCTTCAGCGGCGAACCGCTTTCCCCAAATGTCCATTAACGAGCCTGTTATTTTGAACGGCCACTTCTCCACCAATCAATACATAATCCAATCCTTTTCCCGGTTGTAAAGGATTGGCAAAAGAAGCGCAGTCGGTGACAGTTTCGGGATCAAAGATAACGATGTCCCCGTCCGCTCCCCGGCCAAGCTGGCCTTTACGGGCAAGATGCATCCGTTTAGCAGGCATGGCAGTCATCTTGTCTATGGCATCATAGAGAGATAATTTTCCTTTTCTCACGAATCGGCTGAATACGCGGAGAAAGGCGCCGGCAGCCCTGGGATGTCCCTCACCGTGGTTCAGGATGCCGTCACTTGCTACCATAACCAGCGGATGGGCCAGGGCCATATCCACTTCTCTGTCCTTCATTACATAGGCCACGGTGAGATACTCTGGATGATTTCTACGCTCTTCTTCAAATATTTCCTTCGTGCACCGCTGCCCCTTGTACCGGCCTTCGCACATTTCTATGGCATCATACCCACACTGATACCGCGCAAGCCAGCCTTCATCATAGGTGGCCGAGCCAATGGCTGTACTGAATGCATAGTAAGGATAGCAGTCACAGGCTACATCCAGTCCGTTCATGCGATATTCCCCTATCATGGCAAGAAAATCTTCCATCTGTCCAAAAGCCGCCATGGAACCGATATGGGAAAACTGGGCCGGTATTCCCTGTTTTCTCGCGGCATCCAGAAATTCATGGGCTGCGCTGAAAATCTGCGCTGCATCGTCCCGGACGTGGGCGGCAGTCATAGCGCCATGGCGCCTGCACAGAGCCATCATCCCATCAAGCTCCCGCTGGTCAATACCCGGAGAATACCGTATGCCGAAAGAAACGCCAAAGCATCCGGCATCCAGTGCCTTTTCTACATAAGAAACCATGGCTCTAAGCTCATCGTCAGATACGGCGGTATATTTGTCCTCATGACCCATGGCCTCACGGAGCCAGGAATCCCCTACCAGCAGAGCCACATTCACCGCGGCGCCATCGCGGTCTACCAGGTCCAGATACTTCACCGGATCATACCGGTTAATACCGCACTCACCGCCAAGCACCGTGGTAACTCCCATACGAACCATGCAGTTGAATATAGCCTTATCTTCATCCTGCTCCAGACTGCCATCATCCCCTACAAAGTCTTCATGCATATGGATGTCAATAAATCCCGGTGCCACCACTCTGCCCGATGCGTCTATAACCTTATCCGCAGCCGGTTCCCCTCTGGTGACCTCCAGCACCCGGCCTTCATCCAGTAAAAGATTCAGCTTTCCCATTATATGATTATAGGGATCCACCAATGTTCCATTCTTGATTAAAGTTTTCACAATATGCCCCCTGCCCCATAAATGAAAAAAGCACAATCCAAAATAGATGATTGTCCATCGTTGGAATTGTGCTTGTTAACTTAAGATTACTATAACACACTTGAGAGAATATTTCGAATAAAATCATGATATTAACAGAAAGAAACTGGGTAGAACCGCGAAAGGGGTTGTAAAAAATGTAAATCATTTCTTCACAGCCTCTTTTTTCCCCTGAAGAGAACGTCTCGAAGAGGCAAAAGGGTGTGCAGGACTGAGCGCCGAAGTGACATTCCATCATTTTCCTGACCACCAAACAGCGCCTCTCGCTGCTTTGTGGCCCTCTCCCGCCCCGGCAGGAAGCGTGTCACTTGATTCTCAGTCTCCCAAGGGCTCCCCTATGAATCCAGTGAGACGCCATCCAGCGAAGTCGCTGTGCATTTCCTCGAGCGGAGCAAGGTTTGTAAGGTTTTCCCAAGAGTGAAAGCCCGATTTGTTAAGTTTTATCATAAGGGGGGCGTCTTATATCAATTAAATGGCGCTTACCACAATCCTCAGCGGCATAGCCGCTGTCAAACTTTAGAACCCTCGGGGCGATAGCCCCGTCAAACTTTAGAACCTTCATTCCCCACTATCAAAACACGGTGAAATCGCCATCCGATTTTACCGTGTTTTTTATTCGTGATATGATACAAGTGAAATCTGTAGAAAAGGAGGCCCTCCATGTCCATTACTCCGGTGATTTTAGTTATCCTGACCTTTATCGTTAATTTTATTATGGATTTTTCCTTCTGGTCTGTGATGCTGTCTCTTTACTACCTGGGCGGCGCCCCGGCAGGTACCGATGACGTCACGCTTCTGGTGAAGCTGACTCTGGCTTCGGTACTCATTCCTGCCGTTCTGGCGCGGCTGGGGGTGATGGAGCGGTTTTTCGTCTATTCCGAAGGCGGGAGGAAGGCCTATGGCGAAGACGGACGCCTTCTGGAAGAAGGACTTGAAAACATCTGCCAACGGGGAAATCTGGTTCCTTCGGACTACCGCCTCTATGTAGGTCTTCGGAATGAATACAATGCCTTTTCCCTGGGAAAGAGCATTGTGGTCATGGCGCCCCTGCTCCGCCAGTTTCCTGAAGAGGAGCTCCTTGGCATCATGGCCCATGAAATGGGCCATATCCAGCGGGGCCACACCGGCGCCAGCCTGCTCTGCGTAGGCATGTCCTGGTTCGGCCAGATTATCGTGCTGGTGTACAACACCATTTTCCTCATCTGCCGTCTCCTCGTATGGATTCCCTTCCTGGGTCTCCTCATCAATTTGATGGCCCTTTTCATCAGCCTCCAGTACAATATCCTTTCCTTCCTCCTCCAGACACCTATGCTCTTCATTTCCCGTTTCGGAAGCAGAAAGGAGGAATATGAAGCCGACGCCTACGCCTGCCGTCTGGGGCTGGGACGGGGCCTGGCCCTGGGGCTCTGCCATATCGAATCCATTTACGGCAGCGGAAATGCGGGCTTCTTTAAAAGCCTGCTGAACGATCACCCTGATACCCCCAAACGGATAGAAAGGATCAGGAAATATCTGGAAACTCATTAAGGAGGACACCTATGAAGGAAAAGCTGACCAGACTTCGCAGAGAAAGGCAGTGGCGCTCCTATATTCTGGCCCTGGCAGCCATCCTTCTTACCCTTTTCTGCCTGATCCTCATCCTTGCCAAAATAGCCAGCTTCGGCGCCGCCCGCATTTTCAACTATGCCGCCGCCCGGCAGGACATGCTCCGGGGCACCATTACGGTGGAATCCATCACCGCCAATATCCACGGCGGCGTAACCTTCGAAAACCTTTCCTGGGATGATCCGGAGGGAAATCCCATTCTCCGTGTCCCCTCGGGCACCCTGAAAGTGAATCCCTGGGATATCCTCCGAAAGCACATGGTCTCTACCACCCTGGAAGAAATCACTCTGAATCGCCCGGTCTTCGCCGTCCGCTTTGACGAAGACATGAAGGTGGACTTTGTGAAACAGGATAATGCGAAGGACGAGGACCGGAAGGGCGAGAAAACGCTGGAAGACAAAGTATCCAATTTCAACAGGAACGGCAGGCCCCTTCATGTAAAGCTGACCATTCACAACGGCCGCATGGAGGCTTTTTACCGCCAGCGCCACTACATCGCAAAACACGTAAATATGACAGGCACCATTAATACCAGAGGAACCACGAAGCTGAGCCTCACCACCGGCTCCTTCGGCGGAACCGCCGTAGGTGACGGCGTGGAGCTCGCCTGTGAAATTGATTTCAAGGAAAAAGGACTTCCTTCCCTCATTACCTTTACGGCCAACGGCGTAGACCCCGCCTCCCTGGGCCTGGGCGATGACATTCACGACAAAATGACCCTCACCGCCCAGGGAAGCGGCCCCCTGGCCCGCATGGAAGCAGACGGGACAGTGACTATGAAGGAACTCCATATCCCCGCCCTGGACTTCAGAAATGTCAAAGGGGATGTCCATTACAGCAGCGGAGAGGTGACTTTCTCTGATGTCACCGCCCGGGTCTACGGCGGCACCGTAACCGCCCGGGGAAATTACAATATAGACAGCCGGGCCTATGACATCTATCTTCAGGGCGAAGACCTGGACAGCCGCATTCCTTCCAATGAGCCCCGATTCTACTGTCTGGTAAAACTGGATGGAGAAATCCACTGCGACGGTGACCAGAAACACCTCATTGCCTTCGGCCGCTTCTCCTCAGGCCCCGGCTTCTACATGCTGGTCCCCTTCAAAGGCATCACCGGCACCTTCAACAACCGCTGGCGGGCGGTGGATTTCTACGACGTATCCATTGACACCAGCTTCGGCATCATCCACACCGACGCCTTCCACATCATCGACGGCCGCCTCCACCTGGGTACCATCGAGCTGGTGGATAAGGAAACAGGAAAAGCCATGAACCTCCGGGAAGCCAGAAACAGCGAAGGCCCCATGAAGACCATCAAAGAAATTCAAAATAATATAGACAGCATCAAAGAACAGGTGGACGGACTGAAGCCATGAGCCCCCTGATGATAAGAAAGAGGCTGTGAAAAAATGGAAATCATTTCTTCACAGCCTCTTTTTTCTGCTCTGCCGCCATCAGCCATGGCCTACCCAGCGCAAATTCTGCCGGTGATGGAAAATCTTATCTTCAAGAGCCGGAAAGGCAGGCCCTTCCCGGTGCATCAGGAGAGTCCCTTCGCCCTGGCTTTGGGAAAAGTGCATTCTCTCACAGATAGGATGATACATCCTTCCTTCCCAGAAGCAGGGCCGGAAGAAGTCC
>OICN01000556.1_pt1 | contig 12574 bp, 9 predicted proteins | sample 1581301 | NCBI WGS metagenome assembly OICN01 (sample SAMEA3882557, study PRJEB24775) | human gut metagenome | biome: human-associated habitat; feature: intestine environment; material: feces | place: Netherlands | collected 2009/2010
ATAAGACTGATCGAAGTACTTGAGGGAGGTATATTATGGCAAAAGCAATAATGGTACAGGGAACCATGTCCAATGCAGGAAAAAGCCTGCTTGCTGCAGGGCTTTGCAGGATCTTTAAACAGGATGGTTATCGCGTGGCTCCTTTTAAATCACAGAATATGGCGCTGAATTCATTTATCACAGAGGATGGTCTGGAGATGGGAAGGGCTCAGGTCATGCAGGCGGAAGCAGCCGGGATCAAACCTTCGGTTCTTATGAACCCCATCCTTTTGAAGCCTACCAATGATGTTGGTTCCCAGGTGATCGTAAACGGGGAAGTTCTGGGGACCATGAGTGCCAGAGATTATTTTAAATATAAGAAAACACTGGTTCCGGATGTTATGAAAGCCTACAATGCCCTTGCCGAAGAAAATGACATTATTGTGATCGAGGGTGCAGGAAGCCCGGCAGAGATCAATCTTAAAGATGAAGATATCGTAAATATGGGAATGGCAAAAATGGCCAAGGCACCGGTCCTCCTTGTTGGTGATATTGACAGGGGAGGCGTTTTTGCACAGCTGATCGGTACAGTGGAGCTTCTGGAAGAGGATGAAAGAGAGATGGTAAAGGGTCTGATCATCAACAAATTCCGCGGCGACGCTTCAATTCTGGAGCCCGGACTTCGCCAGCTGGAAGCGCTCTGCGGCATTCCGGTGGCGGGCGTCGTGCCGTATACGAACGTCGACATCGACGACGAGGACAGCCTTTCCGAGCGCTTTACAAAAAAGACCGCGCGAAAGCTGCTGGACCTTGCCGTCATTCGGCTGCCCCGCATTTCGAACTTCACCGACTTTTCGCCCTTTGAGCGCTTCGACGGCGTTTCCCTCCGCTATGTCGACCGGGTTTCCGAACTCGGCGCGCCGGACATGATTCTGCTGCCCGGCACCAAAAGCACAATTGCGGACCTGCAGTGGCTGCGCCAGAGCGGTCTGGAGGCGGCGATTCTGAAAGAAGCTGCGCGTGGGACGCTCATTTTCGGCGTCTGCGGCGGCTATCAGCTCATGGGTCAGTATTATAAAGACTCAAACGGCGAGAAAGTGCCGGGATTGGGACTTTTTGATTACTATACCGTCGCATCTACCGATAAAAGATGCAGATGTATCGGAAATATCGTCATCGAGGCTCAGCTTGACGGCGAGAAGTATAAGGTCATAGGCTTTGAAAACCATGGCGGACAGACCACCAACGTCAAGTCACCATTCGGAAAAGTCCTCTCAGGCAACGGCAACGAGTTTGAAAGCAGCACCGAGGGCTATATGGAAAAAAGCGTTATCGCAACCTATCTCCACGGACCGCTCCTGTCTAAAAATCCAAAGGTCAGCGACTATGTTATCTCATATTGCATGAGCCGTAAGCTTGGCGAAAAGTATATCCCCGAGCCTATAAACGATAAGCTTGAAGAAGATTGCCGCAAACAGCTTTTTGAAAGACTGGGTGTGTAAAATGTTTTCACTTTTCAGGAAAAAACAAACGCAGAGCGAACCTCCGCTGAAAAAGAAAATAAAGGACATGAAGTGCCGCAAGATAAATTACGTTGACGAGGGCTTTGATACCCTCGCATCGGAAATGTCCGCCGACCCGAAATCCATTCTCAGGCTCAAGCCTGTGAATTACTATGCCATAAAAAATAAATATATCATGGGAAAAGTTTATACGTCTGAGGACTATCAGGAGAATTATGTGCAGTTTTTCAGATACGAGTATGACCACGAGTGCGGAAAGACCGATATCTACCCTCTGTCTGCGGAGCTTATGTCAAAGGCTCTCGCAAAGGTGGGCATAATCATAGACCTGAAAGCCCCTGCCCAAGACCAGTGAGGAAACGAAAATGGCATCTAAAATTGACGAATTTGATATGAAAGCCCCTGTGGCTGACCTGATTTATCCCTCTGTGGAAAAGCATAACGCAATGAAAAAAAGAGCTGCTGCCCTTGAACAGCTTCCAAGAGCGTTTGTAAACAATCTGGAGCTTGAAAAGGTGGCTGATTTTATCACGCCCCATTACCAGTATCGTGTAATGAGGCTTTTTTGTGAGGTTTGCGACGATGAGGAGGTAATAAACTACCGTCTTGATATCCTTGACGATTTCATAAGGCTGCCGTCATTGTCTGCCACCATACGCAAGGTCATAAATGTCATGGTGGAAAATGACAGAAAGAATATCTATGATCTCACCACTCCCGACAGCTTTTCACAGCTTGATGACGCCATAAGCGGATTTGACGCTTACATACAGTGCATGGAGATCATGCACGATTTCTATGGCAAAATGAAAGATAAAATACGCTCAGAGGGCGTAAAAAAGCTCTTTGCGTTTTTTGAAGAGCATTACGGCGACAAGCATTATATATCCCTGAAAGGGGAGATAGAGGAGCTTAAAAAGGCTCTCTATGACCGTATCCGCAGCGTTACAGTTGCCATAAACCTTGATGAAAGGCTCGTGCCTGTTTCCGCAGGCATCATAGAGCTTTCAAAAGAGCGTTACGATATAAAGCCGTCACTTGTTGACAGGATACTTTATCATGGTGCAAAGTTCAACGATAAGTCTGTTGTGAAAAATCTTAGAAAGAAGTATAATGACAGCGAGGTGTCTGACGATAAGCTTATCAACACCGTGGATAAGACCCTCTTTGAAGAGCTTAGTAACCTTACCGATACTTTTGTGAAAATGATAGATAAGGTGCTTGCAGAGTATCAAAAAGCAGGCATTGCCGATATGCGTTATATCGACTATCAGCTTGAGTATTATGTCGGTGCAGTGGCAATGATAGAGGCTTGCGAAAATCAGGGACTTAAAATGTGCCGTCCGAAAATATTGCCGTCAGGGGAACGCAAAGCCGTCATAAAGGATATCTTTGACCCCGTTTATTTCCGTGAGGCTAGGATATATAATCTTAACCATAAGGAGAAAAAATCAGTCGTCACAAACGATATCACCATGGGCGGAGAAAGCGAGGGCTTTTATGTTCTCACCGGTGCTAACAACGGCGGAAAGACTACCTTCCTCCGTGCAGTAGGACTTTGTCAGATAATGGCTCAAACAGGATTGTATGTCCCTGCGTCATATTGCGAGATATCCCTTGTGGACTATATCTATACCCAGTTCCCGCAGGAAGAAAAAACAGGCATCGACACAAGCCGTTTCACCACCGAGATAAAAGAGTTCCGTGAAATAAGCGACACCATAACAGACCGCAGCCTGCTGCTCATGAACGAGTCTATTCAAAGCACCACTCCAAGAGAGTGCGTCGAGGTCGCCTGCGAACTGCTCAGGATATTCTGCAAAATGGGCGTAAGAGGAGTTTTCGCTACCCACCTTGTTGATATCGCATATAAGACCACCGAGCTTAATAAAGACAGTACCCACAGAACAAAACTTGCAAGCATAGTCGCCGACGCCGATAATGAAACAGGCGAGCGAAAGTATAAAATAGTCCGTGGTATGCCCCGTGACAATAGCTTTGCCCAGACTATTCTTAAACAGTATGGCATAGATATGGAAACAATAGAAAAGCGTATCAAGAATATGTAAGGCATGACTATTACAAAATTGTAACCATACTTGAAAATTTCTTAGATGTGTGGTATACTTGAACATACAATTATAAAGATAGGAGATAAAAACATGAAAAAGATAAACAGAACCATAAGCCTTTTTGCCGCCGCCGCAATGTGTGCAGCACTTCTTTGCTCCTGCGGAGAAGTCACCGAAAGCTCACAGGCTGACAGCAGTTCAAAGGCAGCGACCACTACCACAGATACCGAAACCACCACAAAGGCGAGCGAGAGTAGCACTGCCCCTGTCACCTCTGCCGCAGAAAGCAGCACACCTGACAGTTCTTCAGCAGTTTCAGACGATAACGATACAAACAGTATCACCCCTGCCATGTGGAAGGTAACTTCACCTGAGGGCAATACGATGATAATGCTCGGCTCTTTCCATGCCTTGAAAGACGAGTGCTATCCGCTCCCTGAGGCGATAACAAATGCGTATAATAATGCCGATATCCTTGCCGTAGAGTGCGATATAACCGCAACTCAGGAGGACGGCGAGTATATGAAGAATCTCATGAAACAGATGCTCTATAATGACGATACAAAGCTTAGTCAGCATATTTCCGAAGAGGCTTATTCTGCTCTTCAGACCTATCTTGGCTATTGGGGCATGGATATCTCCACTCTGGAGGCCTATAGACCTTGGGCAATATCCAGTACCCTCGATACACTGCTTATTCAGGACTCCGACTTTGATTCCGGAAAGGGTCTTGACAATTACCTCCTTACCACAGCCCATGCCGACGGCAAGGAGATATACGAGGTAGAGTCGGTGGATTTCCAGCTTAATATGCTCATAAACTTCTCTGACGATATCTATGACCTTATGTTCAGGAGCTATGAGGGCGAAACAAAGGACTCTCAGAAACAGTCCCTTGAAGATCTCTATGCCGCATGGAAGTCAGGAGATATCGAAACATTCCTTGAGGAAGATAATGACGAGGAGCTTGCAGGCTATACCGAGGAGGACAAAGCCACCGCCGAGGATTACAATAACCAAATGCTCTATGACAGAAACAAAAATATGGCAAAAGCAGCCGAAGATCTTATGTCCGAGGGCAAAAACGTGTTCTACGTTGTTGGTGCAGCACATTATGCAGGCGAGGGCGGAATAATCGACCTCCTTGAAAAAGACGGCTATACAGCCGAGCGTGTGCAGTATTGATAGAGTTTCATAGGGGAAAGGGGTAAAATATGCCACATTCATCAGGCGGAGGCAGCCACGGGGGCGGCTCTTTCAGCAGTTCAAGCTCGTCAAGCTCTTCAAGCTCAGACAGTTCAAGCTACAGACATATCAAAAATACCAATTTTGAAGGTGCAGTAAAATACGTCTATTACGAGAACTATCACCCAGTCTACGTCTATGCGGATTACGATATCCGCAAGCAGACTGAAAAAGGCAAGGTGCTCAGTATCATCGGCAGTGCCGTCACCCTGCTTTTTGGTATCCTCCTGCTTGCTATCTGCTATGAAAAGCCGCAGAAAATGGATACCGACCCGTCTTATAGCTGCGAGATAGTTGACGCCGCAGGGGTCATTGACGATACTGATATGGTGCAAAGTGCCATTGACAATTTCTATGACGTCACAGGTATCCCGGTGGAGATATTGACAGTGAACAATGAGGATTGGCAGGACGATTATTCCGACCTTGAGGGTTATGCCTATGACGTCTATGTGTCGGAGTTTGATGATGAAGAGCATTGGCTCATTGTCTATTCCGAACCTATCCTGCCAGATGAGGACTTTAACGATTGGTATTGGCAGGGTATGCAGGGCGATGATACAGACGATATCCTCACAGCAGATAAAACAGATGATTTCAACGACCTCATGCAAAAATATCTCACCGCCAATAGCCGCCATACCGTTAGCACCGCTATCGCTGCGGCTTTTGACGAAACTACCCCTGATATCATGGAAGGTCAGATAGAATGGATATTCGTTTTCTGGGGATTGCTGCTTTCAGGAATCGGCGTCTATGAGATATATAAGACCCTCACCACAAATAAAAAAGTTTTCCGCAGTGCAGTGAAGTGCCCGAAAAATTCCAAAGAGGATACCTGCGAATATTGTGGAAATGTCTATGTTATCGGCACTTGCCACGAGTGCCCGCATTGCGGAGCACCACTCCGACCGCATAATATAGACCTTGATGAAACGCCTGTCACAGTACAGGAGACCGATAAATAAAAAATAAGAAAGGGGAGAGATAAATGCCACATTCATCAGGCGGAGGTTCTCACGGAGGAGGCTCACACGGAGGCTTTCATCACAGCAGTCATTCCCATGGAGGTTCAGGCGGCAGCTCACGCCATACAAGAAGTACATATTTCCCAGGGGCAAGCAGATATGTCTATTATCATCACCATAGACCCGTCTATGTCTATGCAGATTATGATATAACAGCAAAAAGAAGTCCCTTTAGATTTCTTATACTGCTTTTCTATCTGCCATTTATAATAGCATTTTTCCCAATGTTCTCGCAGGCTTATCACCACCCGCATAAGCTTGCACAGGATTATGATTATAGAATAATAATAGAGGATAAAGCAAACGTCCTCGATAATACCGCAGAGCTTAGAAACTCGCTGGTGAGTTTTTATAATCGCACAGGAATATCCCCTGCGGTCATAACAGTGAACAATTCCGATTGGCAGGAGCACTATTCAAGCCTTGAAAACTATGCCTATGACCTCTATGTGAACCACTTTGAGGACGAAAGCCATTGGCTCATTGTCTATTCCACACCGAATTCTTTTCAGAATGACGGCTTTGAGGATTGGTATTGGGAGGGTATGCAGGGTGATAATACCGACGGCATACTTACAACGTCAGTCACCAATAAATTTAATGATGAAATGCAGAGGGATCTCACCGCAAGAACACGCTATACGGTTTCCTCTGCCATAAGCACATCTTTTGACTTGATAACACCGACCGTAATGAAAACAACGATACGCTGGGATCTGATGTTCTTCGCCGTGGTCATCATTGCGTTCATATGCCTGCACGCCTGCCTTATGCTTGGTATCAATCCAAAGGCAAGAAAATATGCCAAAGCACAGCGTTGCCCTGACACCGCACAAGAAGTCGCCTGCGAATATTGCGGCTATACCTACGTCACAGGCACTTGCACCCAGTGCCCACATTGCGGAGCACCCGTACCCCCACAGGAGCAGTCCACTTCACCGAACGTTTAGATATAACGTTCACTGCTATATCGACATAAAAACCGCCTGAGAGTTTATTACCCTCAGGCGGCTTTCTTATGTCAGTATCTATCAGCCGTACATCTCAGTCTGTTCAGCATAGCTGTAAATTATCTCAGAGTTCGGGTCAATGGCAACCCCTTTTGCATGGAAAAGCTCTGTTATGGTGACAAATTCATAGCCCTGTTCTTTCAGTGCAGGGATTATCTTGTCAAGAGCGGCAACAGTCTGAACGTTTCCGCTCATGTCATGAAGAAGAATGATGCCGCCGTCCTTAGCCTGAGCAAGCACCTTTTCCACACGCTCTTCAACACCAACCTCGTTGTTGTAGTCCTCAGCACCATATCCGCATATGAACGGCATATCCACAGCGTCAAACATGGTCTGATTTACCGCAATGTACGGCGGACGGAAAAACTGTGGACGTTCTCCCACAGCCTCTTCCACCTTGTCGGAAGTGTAGTCTATCTCCGCCTTTATCTCCTCGGCAGTCATTTTCGTCATGTCATGGTGGCTCTGAGAGTGGTTTTCAATGTCACAGCCCATGTTGTAAGCACGTTTCATGACCTCCGCACTTTCCTCTGTCACGTTGTTTCCAATAACAAAGAACGACGCCACAATGCCGTGCTCCTCAAGCTTGTCAAGCACAAGGGGAGTGGTGTCAGTGTTCGGACCGTCGTCAAATGTCAGAGCAATGACCTTGCCGTAATCCGACTTGTCACGCATTACCCTACGCTGAGCCTGCGAACTGCTGTCCTCAGACTTTGACGAGCTTTCTTTCTCCGAACTGTCATTTTCAGCACCGCAGCCTACGCCCATAGCAAGACTGAACGCCACCGCACCCATAAGTATAGTTTTAAGCACCTTTTTCATAAGATTTTCTCCTTTGTTTTTATTATCTATATGATAGCATATTCCCCCATGATTTTCAATAGCCTTTTTCAGCTTGACCCTGTGCATAAAAAACGAGCGGTACCAGACCGCCCGTCAAAACCCTGTTATTGTTCGGAATGTTTCTTGCCCTTAAAGCATTTTCTGTATATCGTTACCGTTATAACAGCGTATAAAGTTCCCGTGAGTATTCCTGCGATAACGTCGCTTGGATAATGTACTCCCACATATAGCCTTGACAGTGCAATAAGCGTCGCCGCTATCAAAGCAGGCACACCGTATTTTTTCGGCATCTCCAAGAACATTACCACCGCCACCGCAAATGACGCCCCCGAATGTCCCGACGGGAACGAGTAGTCCGATTGTGCCCCTATTATCCTGTTAAGCCCCTCGACCACCTCGTAAGGTCTTGTTCTGGCAATAATGTTTTTGAGAATGATGTTGTTTATAAGAAAAGTCGCCGCCAGCGAGCATGAGCACACAAGTCCCGTCGTCCTCGTCTTTTTCAGTATCAGCAGCAAAACGCATATGCCTATCCATAACGCACCGCCATTTGCAAGATATGTGATGAACTTCATTATAGGGTCAAGCCACCCTGCACGCAAGTTGTCCTGTATCCATAACAGTATGTCGCCGTCTAGTTTAAGTAAGGTGTCTATCATTTGTTCTCCTACCATTTATGTAAATTTACCCCTTGAATATATTTACACTAAAACTGACGAGCCCGTCAAAAAACGAGCTTGCCATTTGTTTATAAGTTTATTCGTTCACATTTAAGCAACCTTTAATTATGATAAGTTCATTTTTAGAATCAAAAGTCTTAATTTTCTTTGCACCACATAAAACAAATTAAACATTGCTCAATTAATAATTTCCAGTAGAGGCGACCTTAGGCCGCCCACCATTGAAATAATTTGTGTTTATCAAAGCTTAACAGGCTCTATCTTCCAGATGTTCTCAGCATAATCCTTGATAGTTCTGTCAGAAGAGAACTTGCCGGCATTAGCGATGTTGAGCCAGCATTTCTTGGCGAAAGCAAGCTTGTCCTTGTAGTCAGCGTTGACCTTGAGCTTAGCCTGAACATAGCTTTCAAGGTCGCCCAAAACGTAATAGTGGTCAGGAACGTGCCAGCTTGCACCGTCAGTGAGAGCCTTGTAAAGCTCTTTAAAGCTGCCCTCCTCGTTTGAAGGCACGCCGCCGTCTGAAAGGCTGCCGTCAATAAGCTTGTCAAGCACACGCTTTATCTTGTCGTTTGAGAAAAGTATCTCCCTAGGGTCATACTTTGGCATTATCTCAGCAAGCTCTTCCACTCTCGCACCGAAGATGTAGTTGTTCTCCTCGCCTGCCTCCTGAACTATCTCCACGTTAGCACCGTCATAAGTTCCCAGTGTGACCGCACCGTTGAGCATAAGTTTCATGTTGCCCGTGCCGCTCGCCTCAGTGCCTGCCGTAGATATCTGCTCAGAAACATCAGCCGCAGTAACAAGCTTTTCCGCATAAGAAACGTTGTAGTTCTGAACGAAAACCACCTTGATAAGATCCTTTGTGTCAGGGTCAGAGTTCACAAGCTTGCCTATCTCGCCGATAAGCTTGATGATAGCCTTAGCCCTCCTGTATCCCGGAGCAGATTTTGCACCGAAAATAAATGTCGTCGGCGTGAAGTCCTTTATAGAACCGTCCTTTATGCCGTAGTAAATATACAGTATAGACAAAGCGTTCAGGAACTGCCTCTTGTATTCGTGCAAACGCTTTATCTGAATGTCGAAAATAGTGTTCGGGTCGATGTCAACGCCGTCATGCTCCTTTACAAACGCAGCAAGGCGGTTCTTCTGAGCCTCCTTAACAGCCATGAACTCGTTGAGCACAGCCTCATCGTCAGCATATTTTTCAAGCTTTTTAAGCTCGTCCAGGTTCTTCACCCAGTCCGCATTGCCTAAAAGCTTTGTGATAAGAGCCGAAAGCTCAGGATTGCAAAGTGCCAGCCAGCGTCTTTGAGTAATACCGTTTGTCTTGTTCTGGAATCTCTCAGGATAAAGCTCATACCAGTCCTTGAGAGCGTCCTTTTTCAGTATCTCCGTGTGGATAGCCGCAACGCCGTTTATATAGCTTGAAACGTAAATTGCCATAAACGCCATTTTCACCATGCCGTCGCCAACAGGGGAGAGCTTTGAAATATATTCTCTGTCCTTTTTGAGGGCGTACATATCCTTGATAAAATGCTCGTTTATCATAAGAATGTAAGTGTAGACCTCAGGCACTACCTTTTCCACAAGGCGGCAGTCCCACTTTTCAAGAGCCTCAGCCATGATAGTGTGGTTTGTGTAGTTAAAGACCTTGTGAGCGATCTCAAAAGCCTTATCAAAGTCATATCCATGTTCAGCACAAAGCTGTCTTATAAGCTCAGGCACAGCGATAACAGGGTGAGTGTCATTGAGCTGTATAGTGATAAAGTCGCCAAGGTTGTCAAGCGTGCCGAACTTAGCCAAATGCTTTTTGATGATGTCCGTCACAGATGCAGAGGAGAAGAAATATTCCTGCTTGAGCCTGAGTATCTTGCCCTCTTCGCAGTTATCGTTAGGGTAAAGCACCTTAGAAATGTTCTCAGCGTCATTTTTAGCCTTTACCGCACCGTCGTAGTTTCCGCAGTCGAACTGAGCGAAGTCGAAATCCTCCACGCTCTCAGCCTGCCAAAGTCTTAGCGTGCCCACATTTTTAGTACCAAAGCCGATAACAGGCATATCATAAGGCACAGCGTAAACAGTCTGATCGCCGTATTTAACGATTACCTTGTCATTTTCGCATCTCTTAGACCAAGGGTCGCCGTACTTTGTCCAGTTGTCAGCCTCTTCCTTCTGGAAACCGTCAACTATCTTCTGCTTGAAAAGACCGTACTTGTATCTTATGCCGTAGCCGTCCAAAGGCAGGTCATGAGCGGCAGCGGAATCGAGGAAACAAGCCGCCAGTCTGCCAAGACCGCCGTTGCCGAGAGCAGCGTCCTCTATCTCTTCAAGGTCGTTAAGACTCCTGCCGTGAGCCTTCAAAAGCTCGTCCACCTCGTCGGTGATACCAAGGCAAAGAAGGTTGTTGTAAACGGCTCTTCCCATAAGGAACTCCATAGAGAGATAGCAAGCCCTGCGGCTGTCAAGGTGAGCCTTCCTGCTGTTCTCCCAATCTCCGTCGATAAGCTCCATAACAGTAGCCGACAGGCTTTCATGGAGCTGCCAAGGCAGGGCGTTTTCAACGTCCGCACCGAATTTCTTTTTCAGATCTTTGCTAAGTTCGCTGTAAAAAACGGATTTATTACTCAAATAATCGTTGTATTTTTTGGCATATTGTGATATACTAATACTGATTTATAATATGGAGGTGCAGTATGTACCGAATTGCGATTGAAAAATTATGGCAATACCGCACAGAAAAGTAGGCGCGATACTGCCAGAAGTGATATAATAAGACCATGGATAAACAGATGACAATGTCTGCGCTTAGTGATGAGTTGGCGCAGGTACGGACAAAGAAGAAAGAATTTCTAGCCCAGATCGAGCGGATCGTCCCGTGGAAGGAATGGCTTACGCTGATCCAGCCGTGCTATTACAAAGGAGAGCGCGGCAATAAACCCTATCCACTGGAGACCATGCTGCGGTTGTATCTGCTGCAAAATCTGTATGACCTGAGTGATGAAGCAACAGCGGCGGAGGCAATCGACAGCCGGGCATTTTCAGATTTCTGCGGCGTTGATTCCAGCAATCAGGTGCCGAACGGAGATACCATTGGCCGCTTTCGGAACCTGCTGGTGAAGAATGGACTGCAGGAGAAACTGTTTGCACAAGTTGTTACCGCGCTCACTGAACAGGGCCTTATCCTGAAAAAGGGAACGATCGTAGATTCCACCATTATTTCCGCGCCGTCTTCCACCAAGAACAAGGAGAAAAAGCGGGATCCGGATGCACATCAGGTCAAGAAGGGCAACACATGGCACTTTGGCTATAAAGCCCATGTTGGGGTGGATAAGGACAGCGGACTGGTACACACAGTGGAGGCGACACCAGCTAATGTCCATGATGTGACGCAGACTTCATCCCTGCTGACCGGTGAGGAAGATGTCGTTTACGGCGACAGTGGCTATCTTGGAGCCGGGAACCGTGAGGACGCGATCGTTCGGAACAAATCCGGACGCAAGATCAAATACAAAATTAACCGACGTCCATCTCAATTAAAAAAGCTGAGCAAGAGCGGCCAGTATGCCGCAAAGAAAGCAGAACACGCAAAGTCTTCTGTTCGGGCAAAAGTAGAGCACGTATTCGGTGTCGTCAAGAAACAGCTGCAATTTCGAAAAACGCGATACCGAGGGCTCGAAAAGCAGCGAGCCAAATTCAATATCATGTTCGCATTGGCGAATCTGCTTCTGGCTGACAGGCCCTGCCTGGCGGCTTGAAGTTGTGCGCTCTCGCGAAGAAATGCGCCGGGAAGCCTATGGTTTCCTGCCTGATGGGTGATTCGACAGCGCTTGCCTCAGCAATTGTGCGGTGCTGCCATAGGACGATAGTCTTTCGAGAAAGGAAAACGATATGTCGTTGAGAAAAAAGCTGACATTGTCTATACTCATGATTGCGGTGATCCCCGTGATGGTACTGGGAAGCTTTTATTATCAGTATTTCAGCGGGGTCCTTTTGAGCAACGTGCAGCAGCGGGAGCTGCAGAATAACAGCCAGATTATTTACAGCGTTGATAACTTTTTCAATTCAATCTTCAAGATTTCCGATTCCCTGCTAATGAATGAAGAGCTCATGGACATTCTGCAGAAAAGCTATGAGGAACAGAGTTCACCTCTCGAAGGATACCGCGGCAAGGCACAGGTGGACAAGCTGCTTTACAAG
>OICN01000559.1_pt1 | contig 12552 bp, 10 predicted proteins | sample 1581301 | NCBI WGS metagenome assembly OICN01 (sample SAMEA3882557, study PRJEB24775) | human gut metagenome | biome: human-associated habitat; feature: intestine environment; material: feces | place: Netherlands | collected 2009/2010
GGTTTGTACAATGGTTTCCACAATCCACAGGCAGTTGAAGCTGGTAAGGCTAACAACTCCTTTGCAGATGGCTGGTCACCAATCGCTTCTCATTATAAAGAGATCACACTTGCTCCGGGCGAGTCTAAGACACTCATCTTCATCCTTGGTTATGTAGAGATGCCAGTTGAGGAGAAGTTCGAAGCAGATGGTAAGACTATTAATAAGGTAAAGGCTCTTGCTATGATGGACAAGTACAACACACCTGAGAAGGTTGCTGCTGGTCTTGCAGAGCTGAAGGCTACTTGGGATAATCTCCTTGGAATCTTAAATGTTGACACACCAGATGACAAGGTTAACCGTATGGTTAATATCTGGAACCAGTATCAGTGTATGGTTACATTCAACCTTTCACGTTCTGCTTCCTACTTCGAATCAGGTATCGGTCGTGGTATGGGATTCCGTGATTCAAACCAGGATATCCTTGGTTTCGTTCACCAGATTCCGGACCGTGCAAGAGAGAGAATTATTGATATCGCTTCAACACAGCTTGAGGATGGCGGCTGCTACCATCAGTATCAACCACTGACCAAGAAGGGTAACTCCGATATCGGTGGTGACTTCTCCGATGATCCATTGTGGATGATCCTTTCTGTTTCCGCTTACATCAAGGAGACAGGTGACTGGGGTATCCTCGATGAGATGGTTCCTTATGATAATGACGAGTCTAAGGCTAAGCCAATGCTTGATCACCTGAAGGTTTCCTTCTACAAGATCGTAAATAACCTTGGACCTCACGGACTTCCACTTGCAATGCGTGCAGACTGGAATGACTGTATTAACTTGTCATGTTACTCTGACACACCAGGTGAGAGCTTCCAGACATATACAAACCCTAAGTTCGCTGCTGAAGGCGGTTACTCTAAGGTTGCTGAGTCTGTTATGGTTGCTACACTCTTCACATATGCAGGTCCTAACTATGTATCTATCCTGAAGCACCTTGGCAAGGATGACGAGGCAACAGCTGCTCAGGCTGAGATCGATAAGATGAAAGCAAACATTATGGAATCCGCTTGGGATGGCGACTGGTTCATCCGTGCATACGATGCAAACGGCGAGAAGATGGGTTCTAAGGAATGTGAAGAAGGTAAGATATTCATCGAGCCACAGGGCTTCGCAATCATGTCTGAGATCGGTAAGGATCAGGGCTGTGATATGAAGACACTTGCAGCCATCGATGAGAGACTGAATACAAAGCATGGTCTTGTACTGAACAACCCTGCTTATACAAAGTACTACATCCAGTACGGCGAAATCTCTACATATCCGGGCGGATACAAGGAGAACGCTGGTATCTTCACACACAACAATGCATGGATCATCTGTGCAGCAGCTTACGCTGGTCAGGGTGATCAGGCATTCAAGTATTACTCAGAGATCGCTCCTGCATTCACAGAAGAGACATCTGATATCCACAAGACTGAGCCATATGTATATGGACAGATGATCGGTGGTAAGGATGCTGGTTCTGATATCGGTCAGACAGGTAAGAACTTCGGTCAGGGTAAGAACTCATGGCTGACAGGTACTGCTGCCTGGAACATGGTAGCTATCTCCCAGTACATCCTTGGTGTACAGCCTGACTTCGACGGTTTGAAGATTGATCCTTCTATCCCTTCTGCTTGGGATGGTTTGAAGGCTTCCCGTCAGTTCCGTGGCGACACATATGATATCGAGGTTAAGAACCCAGATCACGTATGCAAGGGTGTTAAGAGCATGACTGTTGATGGCAAGGCAATCGACGGAAATGTAATCCCTGTTGCTGGTGATGGCAAGGCTCACAAGGTTGAGGTTGTTCTTGGTTAATTGATAACTAACGAAACAATTCACAGGTAAAAATAGCAGCGGCTGCACGATGTGCAGCCGCTGTTTTGTATGCAATGGATACATTTTCATAATCACATAAAAAAGGCACCACCCGTTGGGTGATGCCCTCATATGTAGAAATTCGGTCCTAAGTCCCGATTAGTCCTCGATACCGTTGTTCTTAAGGTAATTAACAACATCCTCTACAGTTGCCATAGCAGCTACGTCATCTGCAGGGATCTCACAACCATACTCCTCTTCCAAAGCCATAACAAGCTCATAAAGATCCAAAGAATCTGCGCCAAGATCATCCTTGAAAGATGTTGAGAGTTCGATTTCGCTCTCGTCAACGCTAAGCTGGTCTGCAATAATTTCCTTTAACTTTTCTAACATACTATTAGTCTCCTTTTACATTTCATTTTATAACTGCACTTGCATATCGGCTAAGTGACTCTCATACAGAAAATATACAACAGCCCTATACTATATGTCAAGCTAGTATTCGTATTTTTAATAAGCGGGGTTAAAAAGCAATCCGCTCAAACTCTGGTACAGGCATTGGCTTTGCAAAATAAAATCCCTGCGCGATATCACAGTTGGAATTCTTCAGGAAATCCACATGTGCCTTTGTCTCGACGCCTTCCGCGATTACCTGCAAATGTAGATCCTTCGCCATACCGATGGTGTGATTTACCACAATCTTGCCCTTCTCCGAAGCGATCTCACTATCAAGGAATTCCTTGTCGATCTTGATCGTATCGACCGAGATATTTCGAATCAGATTCAATGAGGAGAATCCGGAACCGAAATCGTCCACCTCCAGCTTAAATCCCAGCTTCTGAAGACGGTCAAGCACACGATTCAGCTCCTCCGGCTTGTCTAAAAACAGGGATTCTGTAATCTCCAGATTCAGCATATCCGGTGTGAGATCGTATTTGTGGATCAGCTCCATCAACGCCTTTTCCAGATCGTTGTGCTGAATATGATATCTCGATATATTCACGGATATCGGCACAACCGAACGTCCCTGATCCAACCAGCGGCGGATATTCTTACACGCCTCTTCCCACATGTATTCATCCAGCTTCAAAATAAAGCCGTTCTTCTCAAATAACGGAATAAAATCGTTCGGCGGGATCAAGCCCTTCTCTGGATGCTGCCATCTGCAAAGCACTTCGGCACCACACAGGGAGTTGTCCTTCAAACGATACTTCGGCTGCAGATACATCTGATATTGATGCTCGGTCAGCGCCTTCTCCATATCCTGCTCGATCTGTCCGGCACGCAGCATCTCCTCGCGGTAATGCTCATCATAAAATGCACAGAACTTCATGATATTACCCTTTACGGTACGCTCTGCCATCATCGCACGGTCGCACATCAGATTCACCGGAATACTTCGGTCATTCACCAGATAAATACCGAACTTTGTCACGATATCATACTGGAATGGATTGTTGCTGATCTTCTTGCGCAGCTTCTCAATCTCTTTGATGATCTCGCCCTTTTTATCATAGCTCATATAAAAGACGAACATATCCGAATGCAATCTTGCGTAATTGTTCTGATTGCCATATGTCTCCTGCAATACCCGCGCTACAAAACGGAGCACCTGATCGCCCTCCGCAATACCGTGGATATCGTTAATATTCTTAAAACGCTCAATGTCTAACAACACAATTGCATAATTATTGTATAAATCCTGAATCGCAACCTGCGTCTGATCATAAAACCGAATCCGGTTCGAAATGCCAGTCAGCTTGTCCACCTCGTCTGGTGTATGATCCATCAGCTTGACTGCCTGCTCCATCATATTCTGCATAACTACCTGCTCATTGTCGCCAAGTGCGACCAATGTTGCAAGCACAGCGTCTCTGCCATCAAACCATGCAATATCATGATAACGCCACGTTGCCACGCCATCAAGCAGCTCCTCATAACGCTCCCGCACCAGCGGTGCCTGTGTCTTGATATGCTGCATCGGGCAGTCCATACACGGAGTTTCCTTCGTACAAAGCACCTCATGACAAATCATGCCGACACGATTTCCCATCAATTCAATCGCCTTGTCATTCTGATACAGAATCTCAAAGCTGGAACGGTCAATGACGATGCTTGCCTCACATCCGGCATTTAAAATGGAGTGAATGACCTGCTTCGTCTCCTGCATATTTAATTCATCGGTTATCATACCGAAATTCATATATTCGCTTCCTTTTATTAGGTAAATATTTATTTAGTAAACAACACAGATTTACTATAACAATGATGGAATTTTATGTCAATCGAAATCAGTCAAATACTTACAAATACTTGTGATCTTCTATGTTTTTACTAGATTCTTTTCCTCGTTTTATATAATTTTTTGGTTGACAGAATGTGTATTATTCACTATACTAAATAATAAGAATTATTACTATTTTATGATATAGTATCAATACTATTCGTATACAGATAATGTGCAGAGTACGTTAACTCATATATTGTTCAGAGTGTGTTAGCTCATATATTGTGCATACAGTGTATTAGTATATATAGTAACGGAGGTATCTATGGCAACAAGCAAATATAGTCATCAACGAGAAGCAATTATAAACTTTCTGACTGGCAGAACCGATCACCCGACTGCGGATGTTGTCTACCAGTATTTGCGGAACGACCTCCCAACGATCAGTCTCGGTACAGTATATCGGAACTTAAACCAGATGGCTACGTCCGGCAGGATTCTGCGTCTGCATGTAGACGGAAAAACCGATCACTACGACGCCTGCACCGACCCACATGCCCACCTTTTATGTACGAAATGCGGTGCCGTGCGTGATATCCATATGAATTTCGAGGATGATCTGATTGCACAGGCTACAGAAATCTCACCATGCCGCGTGGACGGCGTATCTGTATTGTTTACTGGTTTGTGTGAAGAGTGCGCAGACAGTGTAGACGATGAACTGTGATGGATGATAAATCATAATTGGTGTTGAACTGTAATTGATGAAAAATCGCCGGTTCATAACAAATTCCCCAATATTTGACTTCTGTGTCTGTCTTACTGGGTAAATTATACGTAAAAACAAAAAACTCCCCAACCATTTACGCTCTCAAGCAGCTTCCGGTTGGGGGATTTTTAGTTATATGAATTTATTCCCCAATCAGCCATTTTCTAGCCAGCTTTCAACTGGGGGGATTTTTATTCTACTGCATTTTTTACCCAACAGTCACCCAATAATCAGTACTACTGCATCAGAATCATTGGGTTGATTGGCACGCCATTCTTCATCAGCTCGAAAAATACATGTGTACCTTCCTCGGTATAGTAACTGCTTGGAGGAGCAACCTCGCCGATATTCTGCGCGGTTGTAATCGTATCACCCTCGGCGACAGTGACATTCATCAACTGTCCGTAGATTGCTTTGAATCCATTTCCCATGATTACAGTCACCGTCGTTCCATGCTCTTTGTCCTCGCTGACAGACTCGACAACGCCCTCATAGGCTGCCAATACATTTTCTCCCTCATCTGCAGCGATCAGGATACCCGGATTGCAACGATAAGAACGAAGTGTCTTGAAGTATACGGTTGTGTCCATGCTGTATGGCAAGATGACCTTTCCATCTACTGGCCATACGAGCGTGCCACCTTCGTTGTAGGCATTCGCAACAACCACACCATCTTCATTGACGATCACGCCATCACTGCTTGTCTCTGCAGTCGCTTCAGATGATGCATTGCTGTCACTTGTACTTTCATCTGTATTTTGTGCGCTTTCATTTGCGCTGTTTTCTGTATCCACACTTTGTGCATCTTCATTTGCAGCTATTTCCTGTGCTGTCTGATTGTCCGCATCGGTATCACCAGCAACTGCTTCATCGGAATTTGCCTCTGCTGTTTCCGGCATCTCCACCTTTGTCTCAGCAACCTGTTCCGTTGTTTCTGTTACCTCCGGTGCATTCAGATCCACCGTCTGCTTGTCTACTCCAAACTCGCTTTTGTAAGTATTGTAATTATAGATTACCATCAGACCAACGAACGCCAGAACGCCTGTGCCTATCGCAATATACAGTCCCTTTGTCCGCAAAAATTCTTTGAATCGGTCCATACTCTGCCTCCTTTTGATTTGCTAATGCTAGTATGGACACATTATTTTCCTTTTATTCAATTATTTTCTTTTTGCTCGATTATTTTTCCTTTGGTGTCGATCACCGCACGCTCATAACGCGCCTTGACGGATTTGTAATTCTCCCTGCCCCATTTTGCGATGTAATCTTCTTCCGTATAATATTGAAATTCCAGATCTGACGCCTGTATTACGGTCGCGTCTCCCATCGCATAATACACCTTCGTCCGAAGCGCGACCGCCTGTGCCTGCAAATAGCTGTCATCCGCGCTTGCATCCACGATTCCCGGCATGATATGCGCTACATATTTTTCCACATCCACCAGCTCATTTCCCGCTTTCGTCTGCACCAGCACATCTCTCCCGGTTGAAATGCGTTCCAGCGAGACAGTCCCGTCCCCCTGCTTTCCATTCACGCAGAATGTGACGAGACACGGCACCACGATTGCACAGACAACCGCCACTAAAATATATGGAAATACTTTCATATACAACAACCCTTTTCTTGCTCGTTTTATTATATGTACAAACGCGGAGCAGCATGCTGTATTTTTGTATGTGTGCTCGCGATTGCTTCCGGCTTGACATATTCCGTATAATGTCTATAATAATAGCAGAGTGTTTGTCATATATGGCTGCGCGAAGGGGCACACCACCACGGGTGTGGTTTTTTCGCGTGGCTTTTTTGATATTTTATAAACGGAGGTTTCAAATATGGAGAATAACAACGATGTTTTCATGCTTGGCGGACATGAGTTTCATTCCCGCTTTATCTTAGGTTCTGGAAAATACAATTCCCACCTGATCCGTGCGGCAGTCGAATATGCCGATGCCGAGATCGTCACGCTCGCCCTGCGCCGTGCCAATACCAGACCAGAAGAGAATATTCTGGACTTTATCCCGAAGAACGTAACGCTGCTGCCGAACACATCCGGCGCAAGAAATGCAGAGGAAGCAATCCGTATCGCCCGCCTCGCCCGGAAAATGGCTGGCACTGATTTCGTCAAGGTCGAGATCATGCGCGATTCCAAATACCTGCTTCCTGACAATCAGGAGACGATCAAAGCGACCGAAGTCCTCGCGAACGAAGGCTTTGTCGTTATGCCTTACATGTATCCAGACCTGAATGTTGCCCGTGATCTGGCAAATGCAGGCGCCGCCTGTATCATGCCGCTCGCATCGCCGATTGGTTCCAACAAGGGTCTTGCAACGAAAGATTTCATCCAGATTCTGATTGATGAGATCGACCTCCCGATCATCGTCGATGCCGGTATCGGACGCCCTTCACAGGCTTGTGAAGCAATGGAAATGGGTGCCGCTGCCATCATGGCAAATACCGCGATTGCAACTGCCGGTGATATCCCGATGATGGCGAGCGCATTTAAGGATGCGATCATCGCCGGTCGTAAAGCTTATCTGGCAGGACCTGGGCGCGTACTCGACAAGGGCGGCGCAGCTTCCGATCCTCTGACCGGATTTTTGCGATAGGAGGAAAATAACGAATGGAACAAGAATATACAATAGATAATTCCTACCTCTCCCCGGAAGCGCAGAAGCGCAAGAAGGACTTGGAGGAAAACCCGGCATCCCGCACCAACCATATGGAATATATGGACGGCATGGAAGTGCTGGATTCTGATATCAAGGACAAGGTGCGCGCAGCCATGCAGTCCTATGATTACAACGCTTACACTGACGCAGATGTCCGCACAGCCCTTGCAAATGCGAAGCAGGGACACTGTGGCATTGAGGATTTCAAAGCACTTTTATCCCCTGCCGCACTTCCACATTTGGAGGAAATGGCTGCTCTGGCACAGAAGGAGCGGTTGGCACATTTCGGCGACTGTGTGTACATTTTCACGCCATTATACATTGCGAACTATTGTGAGAATTACTGTGTATACTGCGGTTTCAACTGCTACAACCACATTCACAGAAAGAAGCTTACCGAAGCAGAAATGGAAGCAGAGATGAAGGTCATCGCAGATTCCGGCATTGAGGAAATCCTGATGCTGACCGGCGAGAGCCGCGCCGTAAGTGACGTGAAATACATCGGCGAAGCGTGCAAGCTGGCGCGGAAATATTTCCGGAATATCGGTCTGGAGATCTACCCGGTCAATACTGACGAATACCACTATCTGCATGAGTGCGGTGCCGACTACATCACTGTCTTCCAGGAGACTTACAACCCAGACAAGTATGAAACGCTTCATCTGATGGGACACAAGCGTGTGTGGCCATACCGTTTTGACGCACAGGAGCGCGCGCTTCGCGGCGGCATGCGTGGTGTCGGATTCTCCGCTTTGCTGGGGCTCGATGATTACCACACAGATGCTCTTGCAACAGCTCTGCACGTATATTATTTACAGCGGAAATACCCGCATGCAGAAATGTCTATTTCCTGTCCGCGTCTGCGCCCGATCATCAACAACGACAAGATCAACCCAAAGGATGTCCACGAAAATGTCCTCTGCCAGATTTTATGTGCTTACCGGTTGTTCCTGCCATTTGCAGCAATCACCGTTTCTTCCCGTGAGGAAGCGCGTTTCCGTGACGGCATCATCCGCATCGCCGCAACGAAGATTTCCGCGGGTGTATCGACTGGTATCGGCGATCACAAGGAAAAGTACGAAGCACACGAAGTAACAAAGATAGATTCTGTCCAGAAAAGTGTGAATAATAGCGCACAGACAGACGACGGTCTGGCATGCGCAAATGACGGTTCACCGGCTGATGCTGCAGATGCTGGTGATGAGCAGTTCGAGATTGCTGACAATCGTAGCTTCGAGGAAATCTACGATGCCATCCGCGCGCAGGGCATGCAGCCGGTATTGAACGACTACTTGTACACAGAGGAATACCATAATTAGGTTGTGGGGATTCTAATTTAGACTGGTAACATCATGGCTTTATTAGTTATTGGTTGGGGAAATTTTAGCTATTTAGATTTTTTACCCAAGTTTCCTTAATTTAATTGTCTACTTGTTGGGGAGATTTCCTACAATACGGTTTTTCTCCCCAACTTGCTATAGTCTAATTACCTATTTATTGGGGGAATTTTGTACTATTTAATTTTTCACCCAATTTGCCATAGCTTAATCGCCTACTTGTTGGGGGACTTTTCCTATAATATGAATTTCTCCCCCCCAACCTACGCCATAGCGGACATATCAAGACTAGGGAATATTTACAATTATCAAATGATATTTTCGAAAGGATTACAGAATATGATGACACAAACACGAATCGCAGTAACAAACCGGACTATATGTTATGAATTATACAAACAGGCAGGCTTAGCAAGTGCAGAGGACACACCGCTCACTTGCTTATCCCGCCAGATTCGTGTGCTTCTAAACAATAATTCTTACGACAAAATTCTAGTTCGTGAAAAGGATCTAAGCGTAGAGGAATACCATGAATTTATCGCTGATATTTTCTCTGCCCAACATTCCTATCGCTCCGCAACTAACTTGACCTCCAATAACTGTACATCTCCAAAGAATCCGCTCACCATTAACTCAAGATCAGATAATTCTACCCTCACAAAATCAATATGCTCCGATGGATTCAACATAATGTCCTCCCGCATCATTGTACACAATTTTCCAGCGGTTGCCGAAGAATTTGGTACAGATCTGCATCTGCCATTTTCCATGTTTACGAATTTACTTTGTCAATCAGGCAATTCAGGACAAAATAATTTTCAGAATTCCCTATCTAATAGTTCTGTCCTGGCTTCTGATGCTTCTGGTACCTCTGTTATAACTTCAAATAACGATCTGACTCATGGTACCTCTGTTATAACTTCAGATAATGGTCTGTCCCATGAGAATACTACATCCGCAACAACATCTTCTGACGGCTTCCGAAGAAAATATCCGCACATCAAAAGGATCGGAACCTCTATCCACAGTGTAGAGGACGCTGTCTTTGCAGAATCACATGGTGCAGACTACATCACCGCTGGACATATCTTTACAACAGATTGTAAAAAGGGGCTTCCAGGAAGAGGTATTGACTGGCTGAAGTCAATCTGCCATGCTGTTTCTATTCCAGTGTACGCCATCGGTGGAATTTCAGATGCAAATGTTTCCATGTTATCCGATTGTAATATATCTGGATATTGCATGATGTCGGCGTCCATGAAACCAATTCTATCCGAATAATTGAGCGTTCCATTTTAAGGAATTAAGTTTATTTCTGACAGATTACCTACTTTAATAAACCTAATTAAACTCCTTACAATTTGGAGCCTTTTCCCTTTTGGTTTACTTTACCACTACTCTGTCACATACTTTTGGGATTTACTATATTGTAACTTCATCACATATTTTTGAATTTTTCTCTGTTGCAACCTCATCACTCGTTCTTCGTTTAGTACAAATCTTATATTTTCTCCATTTTCCCCCAGCATATTCCCACTTGAATTTGTGCAAATCTCCTAAACTTGCATTTTTTACTCAAAAAGTTCTTTACAAGCAATCATAATCCATGCTATTGTCTATATGGTTAATTCATTTAATTTCTAAAGTGAATTTATCTACATGTTCTTATTTTTACCCATTATTTTATTACATAATGAACATTATAACGAAACAGGCATAATTGTATCAAACTATGTCATGTCATAACACTTTTTCTGACCCGGATTCTACTTCCCCCGGTCCCATATTTTTCTTTCTGACTAGGGACATTTTCTATCAGTTTCCTGTCATGTTCCTAGTCAATTTCAAAAACTATAATTATTTTATTTAACAACGGAGGTTTTTATGGACGTACAAAAAATGCAAAAGGAACTCGAACATTTATTAGCTGAAGTACACTGGATACAGCAAAAGCTAAAGAATCTACCAGAGGAAAACATATCTTGTGAACGCGACAAACAATACATTCGATGGTACTTAATATCTGAAGGGAAACGAAACTATCTGCCACGCTCACAAGAGAAATTAGCCAATAAATTAATGCAGAAAAAATACTATCTCGCCCGTCTAAAAGATGATTTGGATGAAATTACATTTCTAAAAAAATGCTTGAAAATTGCACCACCACACACACGAAGAATTGACAAACTTCTATCTCCAGATTCTTCCTATCACAATCTTCTACTTTCAGCAGTTTTCAATGATGAAGTTTCATGGTCAACAACCGACTATCAAAGATCCAATAACTATCCAGAAAAATTAATTCATAATACTTATGTGGGGATTCTGGTACGTTCCAAATCAGAAGTTCTTATTGCCAATGCCCTATTTTCAAAGCAAATTCCTTTTCGATATGAAGCATGTTTGCAACTTGGATCTCATACTGTCTATCCGGACTTCACGATCCGACATCCTGTCACAAAGAAAATATATTATTGGGAGCACTTAGGAATGATGGGGGAGGAAGGCTATCTCGACAATGCCTTAACGAAAATCCGACGTTATTGCCGGAACAATATCTATCCTGACGGCAATTTGATTCTTACATATGAGTCGCGTCAAACGCCACTTGATTCTGAACTTGTCCTACATATCATCGAACACTACTTCTCGTAGCTTCCGGTTGGGGAGTTTCTCCCGTTCCGCCATTTTCTACCCAACCTGCTTGCTTCTCTTTACCTTCCGGTTGGGGATTTTCTCCCGCTCTGCCATTTTCTACCCAACCTGCTTGCTTCTTCTCAGCTTCCGGTTGGGGACTTTCTCCCGTTCTGCCATTTTCTACCCAATCCACCCCAATATCCACAGAGACAAGATGCGCTCTGCGCATCTTGCTCTGATTAGCGGTCATCAAATGCACCGCATAAATGCGGGAGTTTTCCCACTCCACCACATTCTACCCATTCCACCCCAATGTACTCCAAAAAAGGCTGCCACCAAACAGTGACAGCCCTCTCCCATATAACCGGCATATGCACGCACAGCCGCTCATATATTCCTATCTATAAAATTACAATGTAACTTCTACTTTCTCAAGCTTCCAGATCTCCTGTGCATACTCTTCGATTGTTCTATCAGAAGAGAACTTACCTGCACAAGCAGTGTTGAGCATAACCATCTTAGCCCAGTTCTTCTCGTCTCTGTAAAGAGTATCGATCTTTCTGTGAGCTTCTACATAAGAAGCAAAATCCTTAAGGATGAAGTATACATCTTCGTTGATAAGTGAATCATACAGATCTCTGAAACGATCCGGATCATCAGAAGAATACATACCATTGATAAGCTGTGTAAGAACAGTTCTTACTGCTGCATCATTGTTGTAAATATCCTTTGGATTGTATCCACCTTCACGCTCATACTTCATAACTTCTTCAGCTCTTAAACCGAAGATAACTGCATTTTCTTCACCAACTTCTTCAACAATCTCTACATTTGCACCATCCATGGTTCCAAGTGTAACTGCACCGTTTAACATAAATTTCATGTTACCGGTACCGGATGCTTCTCTGGAAGCTGTTGAAATCTGCTCGCTGACATCTGCTGCTGCGAAGATCAGCTCTGCATTGGATACTCTGTAGTTCTCGATGAATACAACCTTGATCTTACCCTTGATAGATGCATCATTGTTGATAACATCTGCAACAGAGTTGATCAGCTTGATGATAAGCT
>OICN01000561.1_pt1 | contig 12522 bp, 8 predicted proteins | sample 1581301 | NCBI WGS metagenome assembly OICN01 (sample SAMEA3882557, study PRJEB24775) | human gut metagenome | biome: human-associated habitat; feature: intestine environment; material: feces | place: Netherlands | collected 2009/2010
CTCCGCTGTTTGCATCCTCGCTCGCCCGTTTCAGCGTTCTGCGCATTTCTTCAATCCGCTTTTTGAAATCGTTTCTCGTCTGCATTTCATTTTCAAGTGCGGAAATCTCCTTTTCGCACAAGGCAATCTCATTTGAGCATTGCTTTGTCAGGCTGATAAAATCCCTGTCGGAAATCTGACCGCTTACGTTATAGCCGAGGAGCTTGCTTTTCTTCTTCTGCTCCAAGTCCATTTTCTTTTTCAGCTCGTCAAGCCGTCTGCCGACCTCTTCGGGCTGGCTGAGGGATTTATACATTTCAACATACTGATTTATCAGCTCTTCAACATCGCAGGAGGTTTCTTTGAACACCTCAAGCAGAATCGGCACGACATCGGATTCGTATATAGGAAAGGATTTACAGCTATCTGCGCCGTTTTTGATTTTGCCGCTGCATATCCACTTTGAATTTTTGTTGCCCTGTCTGTCCTTTGCATCTCTTCGATAGTAGGTTGCTCCGCAGTCGGTGCAGAACAGCTTACCTGTCAGAAGATTGCCGTGGTTGCATTTACCCTGACGGTTTTTGACGTCCTTGCTCCGCCTTTCAAGCACGTCGTTTGCCTTGTCCCACAGCTCCTCCGACACTATCGCAGGAACAATCTCTCCTGTTTCGTCCTTGAACATAACCCAGTCCTCAGGCGGCAAGAATTTCTGCTTTTTCGTGAACATGTCAACAACCTTAACTTTGTTGCCGACATAGTAACCCTTGTACTTCGGATTTGAAATCATCCCCGACATTGTGGTATGGGCGATTTTGTTTCCGTTATGGTTGCGGTAGCCCTTTTCCCAGAAGATGTTTTCAATCTGCTTCATACTGTATTCGTTCGTTGCGTACAGCTCAAAAAGCTCACGCACCATCTTCGCCTCGTCCTCGTCAATCACAAGCCTCTTGTTGTCCTTGCGGTAGCCGAAAATTCTGCTGTTGCCGAGCACAACGTGGTCCTTGATTGCCTGCTGATGCCCGAACTTGATACGGGACGACAGCTTTCTCAGCTCGTCCTGTGCTATACTCGACATAATCGTCAGTCGCAGTTCGCTGTCCTCGTCAAGCGTGTTGATGTTGTCGTTCTGAAAAAACACCGCAACGCCGAAGTGCAGAAGCTCTCTTGTGAACCTGATACTGTCAAGCGTGTTTCTTGCAAATCGGGAGATTTCCTTTGTGATTATCATATCGAACTCGCCGTTCTCGCCGTCGGTTACCATTCTGTGAAAATTCTCACGCTTTTCGGTCGAGATAGCCGACAAGCCCTCGTCAATGTAACCCTCGACATATTCCCAGTTGGGATTTTTCTTAATCATATTCGAGTAGAAGCTGATCTGATTGTCAAGCGAATTGAGCTGTGCATCCTTCTCCGTACTCACTCGGGCATAGAATGTGACACGCAACGGCAGGTCATATATACTGCAACTCCTGAGCTGTTCCCTCGTTTTTAAAATATCCATTTCTTCACTTCCCTATTTTTAATTTCGTTGTATCATCACTTTATTATGATGATTATATCACATAGTAATTCATATATCTATATCAAACACAGAATTAGTTTTTGGAAATGTTTTCAAAATTTTTAAGAAAAACGTTACACATTAAAGAACACACAAGATAATAAGCAAGTTAATAAGCAAGTTATTTTATGTATTAGCCGCCGATTTTCATTCGGCGGCTTTTTCACTTTCTTATTCGGCTGATGTATGATGCGATTTTTCCGTTCATTTTTAGTCTTTCCTCCTGCGTTATCAGCCCGTTTCTGAATAAATATTCGTTAAAGAAAGACAACCATATTTCCTTTGACATCTGCATTCTTAGCTTTTCACATTCGTTTTTATTAATTGCTATCTCTCCTTCCTCATATTCATTATGCTGAATTTTTGAATGTAATATTCATCCTTTGTTCCTCCATTCCGAATAATAATTTACCTTGCATAGTGAATTATAGCTTTTTAAAATTTACAGTGACTTATAATCTTTTCGTTCAAATAAATCGTCAAGCCGTACCTTGCCTCTTGTACGGCGGACATTATTTATCGCTTCCTTTCTCATTTCTTCAAGTTTTTCCTTTGAAAAATGTTTTTCGTCGGCAAGTATTTTCATAATCAGCTCAAGCTCAACTGCATATCGGAACAGCCCTTTTGAAATTCTTTTCTGCTGTTCCTCGCCAGCCTTTGCAATTTCCTTTGCGAGCTTTTCATTGACAACAGAATTTTCATCTGACAAAAGCTTGTCTGCAAAATATGAATTGACCGCATAGGCAACAAAATCATTCCTCGATTTAAAGCCTGCCGACTTGATTTCTTTATCCATCTTCACCACAAAATCCTTGTCAAGAAAAAGGCTTATTCTCTGTTTTTTATCTTCCATTGTAAATCACCTCCCAGTATTCTGATACACACTATCTGACTCCTGAAAAAACGGCTTGTTTATTGGATTATTTTCGATTACGGGATACACTGATACACCAAACCCGAAATCACGACCCACAAAAGTATCACCTTTTGACTCCAATAAAACGATGCTGTGTTTTATCGAAAAACGGCTTGCTAAAGCCAAATCTTCGGTCGGCACTGCCGTCCGATGTGGTACGCAAGGGGCATAACATCAGTGCCCCTTGCTTTCTCCTGCTTAACTACCTACCCTGTAAATCACGGGCTGATATTGGAGTTTCTTCTTGCAAAAGCCGTTTTTTCTCTGCCGTAAATTCGCCCGAATTTCGATTTTCACTTGAAGACGGGTACTTTCGCCCTCTGCAAAATAATCGCACAAATCTCCTCACGTTGGCTGACACTGCTCTTTGCGTGACAGTGTGACGGAAAGATTGACACTTGGCTTTGTATCGTATTTACCGTCACTAATGTCACTGCCGTCACCGAGCTTTTCAATTTTAATAAATCTCCCTTGATTAGTTCTGCCAAATTCACAGCTGTACCCTAGACTACAAAACTGAGAATGAAATTTCAGAAGTCTTTTAGAAAATATCGGCGGTGTTATTTCTGTTCCGCCGCTTTCCTTGATAAGCTCTGCAAGCTCGGTTGCCGTTCCCTTAAAAGATTTTTCAACAGCAGAAGAGAAATAATTATCTACTGAAATTACAACCTCGTCAAGCATTTTCACTGGAGTTTCTTCTCCGTTGTGCTTTGACCATACGAAACTCTTTTCAGAAAACTCAAGCGGTATTTCAATCGTTTCAATATCTCTGCCGGAGCAATACAGCGTTGCAAGGTTGTCTGTTCGTTTCAGTCTGCTCAAAACAAAGACAGTATCAACTGCACCTGATAAACCAGTTGAACCCGAAAGCATATTCAGAGGATCGTCGTCCCTCTGCTTTCTCAAATGATGTACAAGCAAAATTGCAATATGGTTTTTGTTTGCAATCTCTTTCAGGAAAGTCAGGTCATCATAATCACTTGCGTATGGATTGCTTTTTGTATCATTGTTCCTTATCCTCTGCAAAGTATCAATCGCAATGAAAACGGTATCCGGATGTTCATCAATAAAATTTTCTATCTGCCTGTTCAAACCGTCGTCAATACTTTTTGACAATATTGCAAAGTGCAGATTGCCTGGAGCTTCGTCCGTGATTTCAAGTAGTCTTGATTGAAGTCTTTCAAAGCTGTCCTCAAGTGCAAGATACAAAACTGTTCCCCTACGTGTTTCATAATTCCAGATAGGTTCTCCGTTTGCAATTTGCAGACACATCCAAAGCACAAGCCACGACTTTCCTATCTTCGGTGAACCGCCAAGCAAATGTATTCCCTGCGGAATCAGGTGTGATACAATAAACTCAGGTGAGTTCAGCGGCGAATTCAAAAGCGTTTCACCGTCAATAGTTTTCAACAAATCATTTTCTCTTGACATTTTTAATCCTCCCTTGTTTTAATTTCGCTGGTATAGAATTTGAATTTTTATACCGACATGATATAATGATAAAATAGCGAGTATCATATTTAAATAAAAAAGTAAACTTTCACAAAAACGCAAAAGTTTACTTTTTGACAAAAGGAAGATTCATTGTGTTGCAAGAAAAATATTTATCAGTTCGTATAGATGATGAGGGAAATTTAAAAAGAATATTTCACACTGACAGCAGTGCAGAAAAGTTGCCTGATACAACTGCTGTTGATGAAATTCTTGATTTTGCAGGAATTATGCTACAGCGTTTTCTGAGCAACGCTAAATTAACTGATGATTTTCAAAATCAGTACATAAAAAATAAAGAACTAAAGCACTGTGTGGATTTTGATGCTTTCAATCACGCAGTTCAGTTGGTCAACGATTATTGGACAAGAAAAGATATCTGTCCAAGCTCTATCGCAAGTGATGAACTTAAGACAGCCGTCCTTCATATTGCAAGTCTACACTTCTCCATTAATAAATTTCTATATCGCATCAATGAGAATAGTGATATGGAGCTTGATGATAGTTTTAGTTTTCTCAGCAATTTTGATTGCAATATAAAATATAGCTATAATGTAAAGAAGCGCTATATAGAAACGGAATATCATTTTCAATATCCTGATGATTACTATAAATTTCTTCTGATGCACTTTGTAAGGCTAAAACCTAACATATCAAGATGTCGGCTTTGTGGGAGATATTTTAAAACGAAAACCAAAAAGAAAAATAAGTATTGCGGAAATACTCTCGGTGACGGAGTAACCTCCTGCAGAGTTTTTGCACCAAAACTTTTCTCAAAGTCCGATATAGAAATCCTCTTTGACAAAGTCAATCAGAGAATGTATAAGCGTTACGAACGGGCGTTAAGTTTGGAAAAGAAAGCTTCTGCAAAGGATCTGACCTATACTCAGTATTGCGATTGGCACGACAACGCTATCAAAGCCAGAAACGATTGTATGGATGGGATTATCTCGTTTGAGCAGGCGTCAAAAATTATAGATATTGAATAAAGCAAAACAGACAGGAGCACCACCTTTGATGTGTTCCTGTCTGTTTTTGGGTGTAATATGATTTGGAAAATATTTCTATTCTCAACTTATCGATTCAATGATTATCCTTGCTCCTAATTGGAATCCTTTAATAAAGGATTCACGCTCACATATTTCGGAAATTTCACGATTGCAATCCTTGTATTTTTCCAAGGTTTCTTTCTGCGATTCAGTCAGAGTTGCCGTAAGCTTTTCTTCATTCCTGTTGAGCAGTTTCAATAGCTCCTTGACCTCATCATCCAGTCTTGCACATTTTTCTTGAGGGAATAAGTTTCCGTAATATAAATCTTCAAGTGTGTTCATTGTCGCACCGCCTTTCAGCAAGCAACAATATCACAACTGTTTTCAGAAGTCCAGCAAAAATCATAATAAATCATTTAGCAGATTCATACATTTCACTTTCTGCTGCATATTAGCACTTCCGTAAACATTCAGCGTAAAGGATACATTTTTATGTCCTAAAATTTCAGAAAGAGATTTGATATCAAACTCCGGAATTTCTATCGCCCTGACCGCAAAGGTATGACGTATTTCATGAAATTTTACCTGTTGCAGACCTTTTCGTTTCAAGAATCGAGAAAAGAATTGTCTGTAGGTTCTCGGCTCGGTAGGTTTAACCTTTCCTGTTAAAAAATAGTGATTTGGATTTTCGGTATAAAATTTTTTGATAATATTCATTAATAATGACGGAATAGGGATCACCCTTGCTGATGTTTTGGTCTTTGGTGGACCTATATTCAGATATGTAGTGCCTTTCTTTTTATCATATATTCTTTGTACTGTTTTATTAACAATTATTGTTTTGTCAAGCAAAGAAATATCTTTCATCTGGATACCGCATAATTCACCTATTCGCAACCCGGTGAACAAGGCAATTAAGATACCGGCTGTTTTACGATTCATATCCATATAAATGCATTGAATCAGTGCGAGTTCCTGTTCCTTTGACAAAGATATGACTTTCTTAACACTTGTATCTTTCGGATACTCAATCAAATCCCAATTAAGCAAAGGAATAATTCGCTCTTTATAAGCATAATTGAGAGATAACCGTAAAACAAGTATTACATCTCGTATAGATTTTACAGTCAAGCCCCCGGTATCATCAAGACGACCGTTATTGTACAAGTAAGAAATAAATTCTTGTATGTCGGTCTCAGTGAAACTGCCAATCTTCTTTCTTCCAAAGTATGGAATCAAATGGTTCTCTGAAATAAGAACAAAGTTTGCATGTGTTGACGGTGTAATCATTGGTTTCTTTTCTATTAACCAAGTATTTACAAGCGTCTTGAATTGTGTATTTTCAGTCATTTAGACCACCTCCGATAATTATTATACATGAGGTGGTTTATTTCCAATCTTATCTTCAAGTAACGGTCTTGAGAAGCGTCCGAAACTCCGGTTTCCGGGCTTCGATGAGCCGTGGAAAGAAACTACTTTATCTGCGCTTTTCTCTAAAAGCACACAGAAAAATGCTGATGGACATATTACGAATGTAATTTGCAATTCCGCAAAGCTCGGTCTTATTCCGCAACGCGAGTATTTTGATAAGGATATTGCAAACAGCGATAACACAAGCGGCTATTATATCATCCGACAAAATGACTTCGTATATAATCCTCGCAAATCGTCCGATGCTCCATACGGTCCGATTAGCAGCTACAAGTATGCAGAGGATGGCATCGTTTCTCCGCTGTATCTTTGTTTTCATGCGAAAGACGAAATCAATCCGCTGTACTATGAGTGGTATTTTCGGTCATCGGCTTGGCATAGATACATTTATATGTCTGGTGATAGTGGTGCGAGACATGACAGAGTAAGCATCAAAGACGATACTTTCTTTGCTATGCCCATCAACCTTCCATCAGAGCAGGAACAGAGCAAAATTGCGTCCTTTCTCCAAAGTCTGGATGAAAGAATTGCTGCACAAGAGAAACTTGTGGCATCCCTCAAGAAGTATAAAAGAGGATTATCTAATAAACTTTTTGAAGATTATTCAAATAATTGGATTGCCGCAAAATTTGCGGATGTTTTTAAACTCCTTCAAAACAATACATTTTCTCGAGCCGAGCTTACCTGTGAAGAAACAGAGATTCTGAATATTCACTATGGTGATGTTTTAATTAAATATGGTGATATTTTAGATTTATCAAAAGTATGTGATATTCCTTTTATAAAGAATAATATAGATCTAAAGAGATACTCAGAAACAAGTTATTTGAAAAATGGTGACGTTGTTATTGCAGATACTGCTGAAGATTATACAGTTGGCAAAACAATTGAAATTTTCAGTGCATCCGGAAAAAGAATTTTATCCGGACTGCACACAATACCTTGTCGATCTTTAGTTTCTTTTGAGGCAAAGTATCTTGGCTATTATCTTAACTCGTATAGTTTTAGAAAGCAAATTCTACCACTAATACAAGGAACAAAAGTATCGTCTATTAGTAAATCTGAGTTGCAAAAGGTCAAAGTAAAGTATCCTGAACCGAAGGAACAAAAAAGGATAGTATCAATCTTATCTTTGATTGACGAAAAAATATATATTGCCGAGCTTACTTTCTTAAAAATCTGTAAGGATGGTTTATTACAGCAAATGTTCATATAAACATCTGCTGCAGTATAGCGTTCTTCAAGGACAGTAATGTATCATATTTATGCTGATGAAGGGTGATAAGGTGGTCTAAACTTCTAAAATAATCTCCAATTTTCTTTTGTTCTTCAAATTCAGGGCATAAAATAGGGATTTTTTTACATGTCTCCTTATTGAGTTTTGGCATTGCCATTCCTGTATTATATTGCGTATAGTCTTTTCGTTCTAATGAATTACAAATAAAAGTATTTTCATTTCCTTGCTTTGTTCGAAGAACATGCGCATGGTTATTTACCCAGTATTTTCCGCTTGCCAGAAAGCATACCGGATAATTTCTGTCGGTAATATTGGCACCATCTTCACTTAACAATATCAACTCTTCGTCGAACAAATATCCATCCACATAATCAACAATACCAGAGGCTCCATAATATGGATATGAACCAGAAATGCGTTTTGCACCTTCTAAAGGTTTTCTCATTGTATCAAGAAATTCAACTACATCATCCAGCTTACGCTGTTCCCAAGGTTTAGTAAAACCAGCAAAGCGGTATTGAGGTGTGATTTCTCTTTTTTTAGGAAATAAAGCTGATAATGAACCTCTTTTATACTTCTTGATAAGATTAATTAAACTATTCTGTGAAGAGATTCTTGCATTTAAGAGGTCGATGAAATGAGCTATCTTGCGTTGCTCGCTTTCTGTTGGAACCCCAGTTTCATACTCTAATATATGGTTTTTGTCGCCACGAGGCATTTTAGATCCCTTTGCACCACACATAACATAGTTTACAAATCTGTCTTGCGCAATTAAAAAGTAAAGGAATTTACCATCAATGTTATCTGGTGAAAAGGCGAGAACATCAGTACTGCAAGCTCCATTAAAGTTGCTTTGCCAGACTTTTTTAAGATAGGGACGTATGTTTGCCATCAGCGTATCTCCACATTGTATAGAAATGCCTTCAGCCTCAGATAAATCATCGTAAGGTTCTATACCTGCATAGTTTTGAAGTATGTTTTCCGTGCTTATATATTGCGCTTTTTTTACTTTAGCTCGACCCTTTCTATATGAGCAAACATCTTCTAGTTTAACTAAATTCCACGGCTCTTTAAACTCTGGAAACCGAAGTTTCGGGAACTTTTCAATACCGTTACTTGAGGATAATTTTGCCATAATTATTTGCCCTCCACATCAAAGGGGAAATCAAGTCCCAGCTCATCGAAAAACGGTTTCAGTTGTGCGTCGATGCCTTTGATCTCAGCCTGAATATTGCGGATTTCTGCTGCAACAGCATTGAGGTCGATTTCCTCTTCCGGCTCAAAGGTATCAACATAGCGAGGAATGTTCAGATTGAATCCGTTCTCTTCAATCTCCTGCATAGTGGCAACATGGGCGTACTTATCGACATCCACACGATGCTCGTAGGTTTCGACGATCTTATCAATGTCGCACTCACGGAGGATATTCTGATTCTTTCCGGCTTCAAAGTCGTTGGACGCATCAATGAAGAGAATGTTATCCGAGTTGCCGTTACGCTCCCGCTTGAGGACAAGAACACATACCGGAATGCCCGTGCCAAAGAAGAGGTTGGCAGGAAGACCGATAACAGCGTCCAGCACATTCAGCTTTTGAATCAGGTGCTTACGGATCACTTCTTCGGCTGCGCCACGGAACAGAACACCGTGAGGCAGCAGAACAACAGCTCGTCCGTCTTCGTCCATGTGGTAAACCATGTGCTGCACAAAAGCAAAGTCAGCCTTGCTCTTAGGCGCAAGTTTGCCGTATTCATTGAAACGCTCGTCCTCCATGAAGTGCATATCAGCAGACCAATTTGCAGAATACGGAGGATTTGCAACCTGAACACGGAACTTCATATCTCCGAAGTAGTCATGCTCAAGTGTATCGCCATTGTAGATATTGAAGTTACGATACGGGATGCCGCGAAGGATCATGTTCATTCGGGCAAGGTTATAGGTCGTCGAGGTCAATTCCTGACCGTAGTAATTACGCACATTTGCATAGTTCTTGAGGCGAAGCAGCAGAGAGCCGGAACCGCAAGTCGGATCGGCTGCGTCCTTAACATCGGTTAAGCCAAGACAAGCAAGGCGGCACAGCAGCTCGGCAGGACCCGAAGGTGTGTAGAACTCACCGGCTTTCTTACCGGCTGTGGCAGCGAATTGACCGATTAGGTACTCGTAGGCATTGCCCAACACATCAATCTTCGTGTCATCCACGCTGAAATTGATCTCGTCCAGCGAAGCAATGATTTTCGCCATGACAGCACTTCTGTCTTTAACGGTATGCCCCAGCTTCGTAGAATCGAGCTGCATATCGGAGAACAATCCGTCAAAGTCTTCCTGCGAATCGTTGCCGATAGTGGATTCCATCAGAGCGTTGATTGCTTTCTGCAAGAACTCAATGTCGAAGGAACGGTTCTCAACCATCTTGACCATCTTGCGGAACAAATACTCCGGTTCGATGATGTAGCCGAGGTCACGCAGAGCCTCTTCTACGATGGCAGCCTTGTATTCATCGTCATTCCAAGCATCCTCGTAGCTGATATTATCGTCTTTGAGAAGATTAACCATGTACTTCTCGGTCTTGTCGGAAAGGTAGTAATAGAAGATCATGCCCAAGATATAGTTCTTGAACTCGTATGCCTCCATGTTACCTCTCAGGGCATTTGCCATCGCCCATAGTTTGTTGCAAAGCTCTTTCTGGTGAGCCTGAATAGAATTATCCATTGTTCTCTCTCCTTATTGGTATTTCTCGGTGTGCTGCCGGATAAATTCGACGATCCGGTTGACCAAAGACCTCTTCTTGAGCAGCGGCATAGGCTTCTCAATACGGTCACGGATGTTTCCTGCATCCATTGTGCCGGAGAACTCATACTCAGAGATGATGTCCGTAAGCATGGAAGAATCAATATCCTCAGTCTTTGCGAAAGCAACGATCTCTTCTCGTTTCGCTTCATTTTCAAAGTCGTTGTATGCAGCGTCAATCTCATCCGCACTTTCAAGACCAACAACGACACGATCCAAGAACGCTTGAAGAATTTCAACCTTGCGAAGCAACTGCGGATTATCCGTCCTGCTCAATTCTTCCTTGATGTGCTTGATGTCGTAGTCCTTCTGCTTCTTGTCATCAAAGTGAATGTTGCGTATCAAGTTCATGATATAGGCAACATTGATACGGTCACTCTCCATGATCTCAATGCAGAAGTCCACATCATTCAGGACAGATACGACTTCTCGATCAGTTTTTTGCCGGGAGTAAAGCATCAGATACTTGCTCTTGTAGTCCTGATACTCCTGCTCGGACATGATGAGCGCATCCTGATCAAAGCTGAACTCAATGAATGTCTGCAAAGATTGGAGGTATTTTGTCAGCTCACGGAAAGTGATGACAAATTTCTTCTGGTCATCCTCGCTCTGCATGGTATCGACGGACTCAGGGTAGAGTGCCACTTCCTTGAGCTTCATAACCATTTCATTGAACTTCTCAACAAAATACTGATAGCCCGGAACGACAATGCCGGAGGTGTCCTGACTCTTGGAGAAGAGCGTCAGTGCGTCATCTGTCCGTTTCTTGAGGTTGCGGTAGCAAATGATGATACCAAACGGTTTCGTTTCTTTCTCGACACGGTTCGTGCGAGAATAGGCTTGCAACAGATCATGATACTTCAAATCCTTGTCCACATACAGCACAGAGAGTTGCTTGCTGTCAAAGCCGGTCAGGAACATATTCACGACGATGAGAATGTCCAGCGACTTAGTTTTCTTTCCTTTGACTCGATCTGAAATATCCTTGTGATACGCAGAGAAGGTGTCGGTAGAGAAATTCGTACCGTACATCTCGTTATAGTCCTTTATGATACGCTCCAAGGCATCTCGGCTATGCTCATCCTTGCCCTCAGCATCTTCGTTCTGCCCATAGGAGAAAATGCCGCTGATGTTCAGATCGTGTTTGATCTTCTTGAAGATGTCGTAGTATTTGACAAGAGCTTCAATAGAGGAAACAGCAAAGATAGCCGTGTACTGACCATTTCTCGTTTTGGCTTTGTGGTTCTGGACGATGTGGTTTGCAATGAGGGACATTCTCTCATCCGACATATAGAGTTCGCCAACATCAATCGCGTCAGCCAATGTCGGATCGTCCCAGTCAAAATCGCCTTCCATCGTCTTTATGTACTCAATATGGAAACCGAGGACATTGTTATCGAAGATAGCATCCTTGATCAAATAGTTATGCAAACATTCCCCAAACAGCATTTCGGTGGTCTGCGTGATCTTGCCCTCCGTCTTTCCGTTCACTTCAAAACGGGGCGTACCGGTAAAGCCAAAGAACTGCGCTTTCTTGAAATGCCGAACAATATCCTTGTGCATATCTCCGAACTGGCTGCGGTGGCATTCGTCAATGATGAAGACAACCTTTTCGTCACGGTATGCGTCCATTACCTTTTCGTATTGAGGACGCTTAACGGCATTTGCCATCTTCTGCATCGTCGTGACAATGAGCTGCCGGTTCTTATCCTTCATTTGCCGCACAAGAATGTCTGTGCGATCTGTGACATCAACAGAGCCAGCCTCAAACTTGTTAAACTCTTCGGTTGTCTGAGAGTCCAAGTCCTTACGGTCAACAAGGAAGATAACCTTCTTGATATTCGGATTAGCTGCGAGAATCTGAGCAGTCTTAAAGGATGTCAGCGTCTTTCCTGCGCCGGTGGTATGCCAGATATAAGCATTGCGATTTGTGAGCGTAGCCTGTCTTATAAGGGCTTCTACGGCATACACCTGATAGGGGCGCATAACCATCAGAATCTTATCCGTATCGTTCAAAATGGTATAGCGTGTCAACATCTTGATGATGTGATCCCTTGCCAGAAAAGAGATTGAGAAGTCCTTCAGGTTGGTAATACGGATGTTGTTGAAATCCGTCCAGAAGAAGGCGAGGCTA
>OICN01000568.1_pt1 | contig 12375 bp, 4 predicted proteins | sample 1581301 | NCBI WGS metagenome assembly OICN01 (sample SAMEA3882557, study PRJEB24775) | human gut metagenome | biome: human-associated habitat; feature: intestine environment; material: feces | place: Netherlands | collected 2009/2010
CGATCTATCGTGTCCCGCATAGACGAACGCTGAGTTCCACACTGTGTTAGTGTTCGCTTTCAGGAAGGTTGGGTCAAATGTGTAGAAACTCAGGATCCTGTTGCCTATTCCCCCGTTCAATTTGGAGACTATGGCGTCGTCAGACCATGGCTGTAGCCTGAGGAACACCCTGTTTTCCAGTTTCATGACTCTGACAGAGTCGAATGACGTGGTCGGATTGTAGTTGAACACATCGTTGTAGAACGCTTTCCCGGCCGCGTCGGTGATCTGGTCCGCATAAGTTTTTCGGAACACGGAATATTCGCTGCTGTGTCCTATGAACGCGGTTGTGATGTTGTTGTCCCCGAGGGTGTCGGCGGCTTCTCTCGCGGCTCTTCTCCGTGCGAGGAACACGTCAAGCGAATCTATCCTTGCGGTGTCCCCTGAGGCCAGCAGGCTATCCTTGAACGCCTTGTCGATCTTGCGGTCCTTGATGTTCCTGATGAATGTGAACGGAATCCTGTACTGCTGGTCAAGGAAGAAAGTGTTTCTGATGAGATCGGTCGAGGCGTTGTTCAGGTTTATAGGATATTCCCTGGCATCGAGAGTCGTGTCCCTTACCATAGAATTGTCGCTGGTTCCGCCGTTCTCTTTCCTTATCACCTTGTTGTGGATGTAGCCGGTGTGCATCATGTAGCGCTTGCCCAGGTAGTTGACCGAGGTCACGAACGTCTTGTTGGTGGTCTTCTCGCCCTGCATGATGCCGTTGCCGCCGAATCGGTCATATTCAAGGGTGAAATTCAGTTCCGGGAATATGTTCTGTGTCGTCAGGATGTGCAGGTTGTCGGACTCTTTCTGGGCGTTCGCGAAGATGGTCCCGAAATATGCCAGTTCTGTGTAAGGTGTCTTGGTGTTGTACATCGGGAGTGTCTTCGTGGAATAAGTCCATGACTCGTAAGGATTGTAGAACGACACCCCGTTCTCGCTTGTCCGGTTGAACCAGTTGTAGTACTGCAATGCCGAACCGGCGACACCCAGCCATGTGGCATTCACGTCTTTGCGGTAGAACGGGTAGTCGTGCAGCCAATGATTGTAACTGGTGTCCGGCTGCTTGACATCCATCTTGTGGAACTCCCGCTCATGTGTCCATTGGATGATCCGTTTGTACTGAAGGGAGTCCGGAAATGCGAAAGTCTCAAGAATCCTCGGGGTGGCCTCCTTGACGCTGTCCCTGTGCGCCTTGAGGCTGTCCTTCACGTTGAGCACACTGTCCGCTATGTGCTTCTTGATCTTTTCCTTCACCTCGAAATCGTACTTTTTCCTTTCCGTCTTGGAGAGAGCGGCGTACCAAGCGTCGAACTCGGCCTTTTTCCGGATCGCGGAGTCAAGGTAATAGAGTGAATCGATCCTCGGCCAGTCGAGGGTGTCTCCGGCGGTCTTCAAGGAATCCACAACAATCTTGTGGGTCAGGGAGTCCAGAAGAGCCACATAATATTTGTAGCGGAACGGATCGGTTTCTTTCAGTGAGTCAGGCGGGAATATGGTGTCCCTCGCCGTCAGCTGGGGTGTCGTGTCGATCGGTGCGAGGACGAACTGGGTCGTGTCCTCCTTGCCGGCCGCGTTGCCGATGAACTGATTCCTATAGCGGATCGTGTCCGGTTGCAGCGGTCTTTCAGCCATGATAAAACCATAGCCTGGATCACCGGCAAGCGGACGGTTTCCCATGCCGATGGCCTGAAGCGCGATCACGCACACCACAACCACCGGAAACCATATTCTTTTCAAAGTCTCTTTCACTTTCATATTCCCTTAATGGGTACAATCTCACAAAGATACTGTTTTTCCGTTTTTTACACAAATCGCACCATAGGGGCTGAATGTCATAAAATATTCCTATCTTTATAGTTGTTTTGAAAAGGGAATCTTGCTTATGAAGAAGACAAAATGGATATACGACACTGACCCGTATCTGAAGCCGTTTCAGGCGGCGATAGAGGCTCGGCACAAGAGGATTCTGGAGGCCGCGGAGAAGATCACGGGCTCGGGACCCGAGGATCTCGCCACCTGCGTCAACAACCATCTTTACTACGGGCTGCACAAATGTGCTGACGGCTCGTGGGTAATCCGGGAGTGGGCACCGAACGCCAGCAGGATCTACCTGATCGGGGAGTTCAACAACTGGAGGCGCACGTCAGCGTACGAGCTCAGGCCGGCGGGAAACGGCAACTGGGAACTTAGGCTTGACTCTATGTTCTTGAACCACGGTGAGTTGTATAAATTGTTCATCGAGTGGCCCGGTGGCGGGGGCGAGAGGATTCCGGCATACTGCACGAGGCTTGTCCAGGATGACGGGACGAAAGTGTTCTGCGCCCAGGTCTGGGATCCCACACAGGCATATTCGTGGAAGAACGACAGGGTGCTGCGCAGGCCGCATCCCCTCATCTACGAGTGCCACGTCGGGATGAGTTCGGAGGAACGCAAGGTCTCCACTTTCAGCGAGTTCCGTGAGAATGTGCTGCCGAGGGTGAAGAGATTGGGCTACGACACGATCCAGATAATGGCGCTCCAGGAGCATCCGTACTACGGCTCGTTCGGCTACCAGGTGTCGAACTTTTTCGCTCTGAGTTCCCGTTTCGGCACTCCGGAGGAGTTCAAGGAACTGGTTGACGCCGCTCACGGGATGGGTATCGCGGTCGTGATGGACATCGTCCACTCGCATAGTTGCAGCAATGAGAATGAGGGACTTAGCCTGTTCGACGGCCGTGAGGACCTGTATTTCTACAAAGGCCCGCAGGGGCATCATCCGGCCTGGGGATCCCGCTGCTTCGACTACGGCAAGGACGAGGTCGTGCGCTTCCTTCTGAGCAACTGCAAGTACTGGCTTGAGGAATATCACCTTGACGGTTTCCGTTTCGACGGTGTGACGAGTATGGTCTACTGGGATCACGGGCTGGGAAAGGACTTCAACGGCTACGAACCGTACTTCGACGCCGGAGTGGACGAGAACGCCGTGACCTACCTTGGACTGGCTAATCTGCTGATCCGTCAGATCAAGCCGGAAGCCGTCACGATCGCCGAGGATGTGAGCGGAATGGCCGGTCTGGCGGCTCCGTTCGAGGCTGGTGGAGTGGGTTTCGGGTTCAGGATGGCGATGGGTGTGGCCGACCACTGGATCAAATGGATAAAGGAAAAGAAGGATGAGGAATGGAGTCCGGGAGAGATCTGGTACGAGTTGACCAACAAGCGGGCGGACGAGAAGACCATCAGCTACGCGGAGTGCCACGACCAAGCGCTTGTCGGAGACAAAACCTTGATATTCAGACTGCTCGACAAAGAGATGTATTTCTCTATGAATATGGACTCGAAGAATCCGGTCGTGGACCGTGGCATCGCCCTGCACAAGCTGATCCGTCTGGTCACCATCGGCACGGCCGGGGACGGTTACCTCAATTTTATGGGCAACGAGTTCGGGCATCCGGAGTGGATAGATTTTCCTCGTGAAGGGAACAACTGGAGCTACGAGCACGCCCGTCGTATGTGGTCATTGGCAGACAACGGACTGCTCAGATACCACTGCCTCCAGAACTTTGACAAGGCGATGGTCCATCTTGTAAAACGATACGGCGCGCTTGCGGCCAGGCCTGAGCTTCTAAGAGCTGACGAGGAAAAGAAAATCTTGATATTCAGGCGGAAAAACCTTATCTTTGCACTGAATTTCAATCCAGTGGAGTCGTTCGCCGACTATGCTTTTCCGGCCCCGTCCGGAGACTATGTCAAGGTACTCGACTCCGATGCCAAGGAGTTCGATGGGTTCGCAAGGCTCGAAAAAGACGGGGAACATCTGACGGTCAATGGCTGTCTGAGCCTCTACCTTCCGAGTCGCTGTGCCCTTGTGCTGATTGAGAAGACAGAAGAAAAATAATTTTAACCGATATGGCTTTTTTGAAGTTCAACAAGTCAGAGTTGGTCAACCTTTCATATTCATTGAAGAGGGAGATCATCTGCGCCAACAAGACCGGAGCGTATTGCAACACATCGATTGTGACTTGCAACACCAGGCGTTACCATGGTCTGCTGGCCGTACCTATTGACGCTTTCGGAGGGAAGAAGCATCTGCTTCTGTCCTCGTTGGATGAGAGTCTCATCCTGAACGGGAAGCGGTTCAATCTGGGCATCCATTGCTACGGAAGCGTCTATGAGCCGCGCGGCCACAAGTACATCATTGATTTCGAGGCTGATCCTGTTCCTAAAATCACCTATAGAGTCGGTGAGATCGTGTTCACCAAGAGCATCCTGCTTGTTCCTGACTCGGACCAGGTGATGATCCGTTTCGAGCTGGTCAACGCTCCGGCAAAGGTCAAGCTGCTTCTGACGCCGTTCCTGGCGTTCCGTGACATCCACGCCCTGACCGACGAGAACCCTAACGCCCGCACGGAGGGTTGGGAGATTCCTAACGGAGTGGCCTTCAACCTCTACGAAGGCTTCCCTGATCTGAATATGCAGTTCAACACAAAGGATGTCTCCTTCGCGACCGCTCCTTGCTGGTACAAAGGCATCACTTATTCCGATGAATATCGCCGCGGGTTCGCATGCAAGGAGGATCTTTACGTTCCGGGACGTTTCGAGACCGAGATGAAGCCTGGGGACGCGATCGTGTTCTCCGCGTCTGTGGCTCTGGCCAATCCTTCGGGACTGAAGAGAAAGTTTGACTTTTACGTGGCGAAGTCCGCGAAGATCACCACGTACCACGAGCAGCTTGTGCACTGCGCCGATCTGCTGAAGCAGGACCGTGGAGGACATAAGATGATAACCGCCGGATTCTCCTGGCTTTACACCGGTCTGCTGAGGGAGACTCTGGAGGCCCTTCCTGGGCTGACCCTCTACGCCAACGGCGACAAGGCCGAGTTCGAGGAGATTCTCGACAACCTCATCGCTGACAATCAGGAGCGTCTTTTCCACAGGAAATACGGCCCGACCGTCAAAGGCATTATTGAAAGTTATCTGCCGGGACGCAGGGTCGAGGTCGCCATGCAGCCGAACGGCCTTCTCTGGGCGCAGCTCGACCATTGGGCCCTCTCGTGGATGAACACCTACGTTGACGGCAATCCTGTGACCGAAAGGGCCGGCTATCAGGTCGAGACGAACGCCATGTGGTTCCAGTCCGTCCTGTTCGCCGTGACTATGGAGCGGAAATATTCACCGTCAGACAGTGCCTTCCTGAAGGAATGGTCGCACATCCTGGACCTGATCCGCGAGAATTTCCAGAACACCTTCTGGAACGCCCGTGCCGGCTATCTCGCCGACTATGTGGACAACGCCGGACAGCATCTTGAGGTTCGCCCGAATATGCTCTATGCCCTTGTGGGTGAGGATATTCCTGTGGAGCCAGAGATCGCGCGGAGGGTGCTGCAGGTCATTGACAACGAACTTGTGACCAGAAGGGGAATCCGCACGCTCTCCCCTCGTCATTCCGAATATAAGGGAGTCTATGAGGGGTCGCAGACAGACAGGGATCTGGCCTACTACAACGGTTGCTGCCTTACATCCCTCCTTGGACCGTACTGCGAGGTCTGCTTCAAGATGAAGGGAGCCGCCTTCCTGAACAAGGCACAGTGGCTTGTCAACGGCTTTTACGAGGATCTGAACAAGCACGGGGTCGGAGCGTTCTCCGAACTATACGACGGAGACCCGCCTCACGAGCCTCACGGAGCGATCTCGTCGGCCCTGAGCACGGCTGCCCTGCTGGAGGTTGAGTACCTTAAGAACAAATACAAGGAGGAGTAGGAATATGAGAGTTTTGATGTTTGGATGGGAGTTCCCTCCCCACATCGCCGGCGGACTCGGAACAGCCTGCTACGGAATTGTCAAAGGCTTGGCCTACAACGGTGTGCAGACATTGTTTGTGATGCCGTCCGCCTCCGGTGACGAGGACCAAAGCGCGGCGAAGATCATCAACGCCAGCGATGTCCCGGTCGAGTCGTTCGACTCTACGGTGGACGAGTTTCTGGACAAGGTGAAGTTCGTGCGCATCGGCTCGAATATGATCCCGTACGTGGATCCGGAGGAGTTCCACGAGATGGTCGAGTCCGAGCGCAGGCTCCAGAGCGAGAACCTGACCAAGTGCATCGGCACAAAGTTCCGTTTTTCAGGACGTTACGGCTCCAATCTTATGGAGGAGGTCGCCCACTATGCGATGGTCGGCGGCACGATCGCTATGGAGCACAAGGATGAGTTCGACATCATCCACGCCCACGACTGGCTGACCTATCTGGCCGGAATCGCGGCCAAGGAACTGACCGGCAAGCCATTGGTTGTCCACGTGCACGCCACGTCGTTCGACCGTGGAACCGAGGATCAGATCGACAGCCGTGTCTATGACATCGAGAAGAGGGGAATGATGGCCGCCGACAAGGTGATCGCCGTCAGTGACCTCACCAGAAATATTGTCATAAACAAGTACGGAATTGACCCTGAGAAGGTTGTGACCGTTCACAACGCCGTGGACTTCAGCGGCCGCGAGAACGTGAAGGTCTAGAGGGGAGTGCGCGACAAGGTCGTCACCTTCCTCGGACGAATCACTTTCCAGAAGGGACCTGAATATTTCATCGAGGCCGCCGCGAAAGTCCTCAAGAGGACAAAGGGCGTGCGCTTCGTGATGGCAGGAAGCGGGGATATGATGAACCGCTGCATCCGCCACGTCGCCAAGTTGGGAATATCCGACCGTTTCCATTTCACCGGATTCCTGCGCGGGGCGGAGGTCCAGAAGATGTTCGCCATGTCGGATGTTTACATAATGCCTTCTGTCTCAGAGCCTTTTGGGATATCTCCGCTTGAGGCTATGCGTTCCAACGTGCCGGCGATCATCTCCAACCAGTCCGGAGCCGCCGAGGTCCTGAAATATGCCTTCAAGGTGGATTTCTGGGATGTGGATGCGATGGCCGATGACATCTACGCGTTGCTGAAATATCCTGCCCTTGCCGATTTCGCGGCCAGGGAGGGCTACGAGGAGGTCAACCGCCTTAAATGGAACATCGCGACAGCGAAGCTTAAGAATATTTACGAATCAGTTCTTAATAATAAATAAGGGAATATTATGAAAAAGAACATCTGTCTGTATTTTCAGGTTCATCAGCCTACGAGGCTGAGGCAGTACCGATTCTTCGACATCGGCAAGGATTCCCACTACTATGACGATTTCGCTGGCAGAACCATCCTCCGCAGGATAGCCCAGCGATGCTATATTCCTATGAACAACCTTCTGCTGGACCTCATCAAACAGCACGGAGGCGACTTCAAGGTTGCATTCTCGATCACCGGATCCGCTCTGGAGCAGTTCGAGAGATACGCCCCGGAGGTGCTGGACAGTTTCCGTGAACTGGCCCGGACAGGCTGCGTGGAGTTCCTCGGGGAGACATATTACCACTCCCTCGCCTCGCTCGCCAATTTCGGTGAGTTCAAGCATCAGGTTGAGAAGCATTCCGCAGCGATCGAGAAGTATTTCGGTGTGAAGCCGACGGCCTTCAGGAACACCGAGCTGATATATTCAGACTCCATCGGTAAGGATGTATATGATCTCGGTTTCAAGGTGATGCTCGCTGAGGGCGCCCGTCATATTCTTGGATGGAAGAGTCCGGACTACATCTACACCGACAGCCAGCAGAAGCACCTGAAACTGCTGCTGCGCAACTATTCGCTGAGCGACGACATCGCGTTCCGCTTCTCCGACAGAGGGTGGAAGGATTGGCCGCTTACCGGCGAGAAATACCTTTCCTGGCTCAAGGCCGCCGACGGGGACATTGTGAACCTGTTTATGGACTACGAGACCTTCGGAGAGCATCAGAAAGAGGCTTCGGGAATATTCGATTTTATGAGGTATTTTCCTGAGATCGTGCTGAATGACGGCTCGTTCGAGTTCGTCACTCCGACACAGGCCGCGAGGAAGCTCAGGCCGATCGCCGAGATTGATGTGCAGGATCCTATCTCCTGGGCGGACGAGGAAAGGGATGTGTCCGCCTGGCTGGGTAACGAGCTCCAGCAGGACGCTTACAACAAGCTCTACGGGCAGGCCGAGAAGCTTGCCATCCTGAACGATCCGGTCCTTTGGGAGGATTTCGGACATCTGCAGGAGAGTGACCATTTCTATTATATGAGCACCAAGTTTTTCTCCGACGGGGAGGTTCACAGCTACTTCAATCCGTACAACACCCCATACGAGGCGTTCATCAACTATATGAACGTGCTGAGTGACTTCATCATCAGGATCGATGACGCTATGACCACTTCGGGGAAGAAGGTGGAAGACGGCTCTTCGACAAGCTCGGCGACCGACGTGAAGAAGGAAGCTGGTAAAAAGAAGAAGTCAAGGAAAGTCGCTTCGACAGGCTCAGCGACCTCGAAGAAGGCCGCCGAAGCGAAGAAGTCAACGAAAACAACGACAACCAAACAAGTAAAAAAGAAATAAATGACAAACGAACTGACAAATCCAGACTATTTGTTTGAGGTCAGTTGGGAAGTGTGCAACAAGGTGGGAGGCATCTACACGGTGATCGCCACCAAGTCGCTTTACCTGAAGCGGCAGCTTCACAAGCACCACATCCTGATCGGCCCTGATGTCTGGATGGACACAGAAAGCAATCCCGATTTCATCGAGGATACACATCTTTACAGTCTATGGAAAGCTCACGCCGCCTCGGAGGGAATCCGCGTGCGGATCGGCAAATGGAACGTGCCTGGGAATCCAATCGCGATTCTGGTGGATTTCAAGCAATTCCTTACCAGTCAGAATGATATTCTGTCAAAGTACTGGGAGCGTTTCCAGGTCGATTCCATCACCGGAAACTGGGACTACAAGGAAAACTTCCTGTTCGGCTACGCCGCCGGTAAGGTCATTGAGAGTTTCAGGAACTTCAACCTGAGTGCCTCCGACAAGATTGTGGCACAGTTCCACGAGTGGCAGACCGGAGCCGGACTGCTTTATTTGAAGTACAAGCAGCTTCCGATCGCGACCGTTTTCACGACCCACGCCACTGTTGTGGGACGCTGCATCGCCGGCAACAACCTGCCTCTGTACGATTCGATGAATCTTTACGACGGAGACCAGAAGGCCCGCCAGTTCAACGTGATCGCCCGTCACTCCCTTGAGAAGAAATCGGCGCAGAACGCCGACATATTCACAACTGTCAGTGAAATCACCGCGAAGGAGTGCGAGCAGTTCCTTCAGCGCAAGGTGGACGTAGTGACCCCGAACGGCTTCGAGAACAGCTTCACTCCGGCGACGGATGAGGAATATGACGAAAAGCGCCGCGCGGCCCGTGCCAGACTGATAGAGGTCGCCACGGCGATGTCCGGCGAGGAAGTGTCCAAGGACGCTATCCTCATCGGCATCGGCGGGCGTTATGAATATCGCAACAAGGGCATCGACGTGTTCATCGACGCCCTCAAGAAACTTCAGGACACCGACCCGCAAGGCCGTGACATCCAAGCGTTCATAATGATCCCTTCCGGCCACAACGGAGCCGACAAGGATCTGGTTGCCAAACTTTCCGGTACCGGATCTTCGGAGTACACGACTCAGGTCTCCCACTACCTGATGGACAATGAATATGATGTCATCACCCGCCGTTTCAAGGAGTTGGGCTTCACCAACGCCAAAGGCAGCCGTGTGAAGGTCTATTTCATTCCGTCCTATCTGAACGGAACGGACGGGGTGTTCAATATGAAGTACTACGATTTGCTCGTGGGACTTGACCTGACCCTGTTCCCGTCCTACTACGAACCTTGGGGATATACCCCTCTGGAGAGCCTTGCGTTCAGCATTCCTTCCCTGACCACCAGCCTGGCCGGATTCGGTCTCTGGGTAAGGTCGCACTACGGTAAGGAGCATCCAGGCATCACGGTCCTGGACAGAAATGATTCCAACTATTTCGAGGTTGTGGACGGAGTCGTGGCGAGAATCAAGGAGATCGCCGCTTTGGATGGAGAGGGCCGCAAGGCTTATATGGCTTCGGCCAAGGATGTCTCCACGATAGCCCTGTGGGAAAACCAGATTCAGTATTACAAGGAAGCATATTCAAAGGCCATAGAGAAGGTTATTGAGGCCAAAGGTGCTTTCCCGGATGAACTTAATGAAGACAAATCAATGGCATACAAGAAGATAGTTATAAATGACCCTACTTGGAAGAGCGTGATGGTGACCCGTCATCTTCCAGACGCTCTTTCAGGACTTGAGACACTTTCCAAGAATCTTTGGTGGTGCTGGAACGAGTCCGCCAAATCCCTGTTCAAGTCTATTGATCCGGTGATCTGGCACAACACCTGCCACAACCCGATGGCTCTGCTTGACGCTGTGAGCCTCAAGAGGTTCAAGGCTTTGGCGAAGGATGAGGCCTTCCTCGGCGAACTCAAGTCCGTGATGGACGAGTTCAACGCCTATATGGCACTCAAGGCCGAGCGCACCAACCCTTCGATCGCATATTTCTGTATGGAATATGGTCTTGACACATCGCTGAAGATATACTCCGGAGGTCTTGGACTTCTGGCCGGTGACTACCTCAAGGAGACCAGCGATATGAACGTCAACCTTGTGGCTGTCGGACTTCTGTACCGTTACGGCTACTTCACCCAGATCATCACCGGTCAGGGCGAGCAGGTCGCCCGTTACGACGCGCAGGACTTCACAAAGATCCCTGCAGAGCCGGTCATGGACGCGGAGGGTAACTGGATGACCACAAGCGTGGCCTTCCCGGGTCGCACGATCACAGCCCGTCTCTGGAAGGTGGCCGTGGGTCGTACCGACCTCTATCTGCTTGACACTGACTATGAGGCAAACTCTCCTGAGGATCGTCAGGTGACCTATCACCTCTATGGCGGCGACTGGGAGAACCGTCTTAAGCAGGAACTTCTGCTCGGAGTCGGCGGCATCAGGGCCCTCAGAAATCTCGGCATCAATCCGCAGATCTACCATTGCAATGAGGGACACGCCGCGTTCACCGGGCTTGAGAGGCTCCGTGAATATATTCAGAATGACAACCTCGACTTCGGCGAGGCTGTCGAGGTCGTAAGAGCCTCATCGCTCTTCACCACGCACACTCCTGTGCCGGCCGGACACGACGCTTTCGATGAGGGACTGCTCAGAAAGTACATCGGCCATTATCCTCAGCGACTGAAGGTTGACTGGGAGACGATGATGGCTCTCGGCAAGGTGAACGGCAACGATGTGAACGAGAAGTTCTCGATGAGCTTCCTTGCGGCGAACCTTTCGCAGAATGTGAACGGTGTGTCAATGCTGCACGGGGATGTCAGCAAGGAGATATTCAGCAGCATCTATCCTGGCTATCAGCCTGAGGAACTGTTCATCAGCTACGTGACCAACGGTGTCCACTACCCGACTTGGGCCGCGGCCGAGTGGAAGAAGATCCACGCCCGTGTGTTCGGTCCTGAGTTCGCCACGCACCACTACGACAAGTCTTGCTTCGAGGGCATCTACAAAGTGCCTGATTCTGAGATCTGGGAGACAAGAAAGGCCCTCAAGAAGAGGCTGATAGACATCGTGAAGGAGCGTATTTCCGACCCGACACAGTGCAACCACTACTCTCCAAGCCAGATTGTGGCGATCAAGGAAAACCTTCGTGACGATGTTCTGACAATCGGATTCGCCCGCCGTTTCGCGACCTACAAGAGAGGAACCCTTCTGTTCTCTGACCTTGACAGGCTTGACGCCATTGTCAACGATCCGGTGCATCCGGTCCAGTTCCTGTTCGCCGGCAAGGCTCACCCTGCCGACAAGGCCGGCCAGGATCTCATCAAGAGGATCATCGAGATTTCAAAGCTGGACCGCTTCATCGGCAAGATCGTCTTCATCCCAGGCTACGACATTTCCATCGCCAAAAGACTTGTGCAGGGTGTCGATGTGTGGATGAACAACCCTACAAGACCTCTGGAGGCTTCCGGAACATCCGGAGAAAAGGCCTCTATGAACGGTGTGATGCACTTCTCCGTGCTTGACGGCTGGTGGGTCGAGGGTTACAAGCCGGGCGCCGGCTGGGCTCTCCCTCTGGAGCGTACGTACGATGACCAGAACTATCAGAACGAACTTGACGCCGCCACGATCTACACGACCATCGAGAACGAGATCGCTCCGGCTTACTACGATGTGGACAAGTCCCTCGGACTGTCTCCGACTTGGGTCGGCTACATCAAGAATACTGTCGCCCAGGTGGCCAACAACTTCACCACCAACAGAATGCTGACTGACTACTGCAACCAGTACTACAATCCGCAGTCTGAACGTTCCGACAAGATGATCGCCGATGACTATAAGATGGCCCGTGAGATCTCGGCCTGGAAGAAGAGGCTCCGTCGTGAGTGGCAGAACATAGAGGTGATCTCCCAAACCCA
>OICN01000571.1_pt1 | contig 12331 bp, 8 predicted proteins | sample 1581301 | NCBI WGS metagenome assembly OICN01 (sample SAMEA3882557, study PRJEB24775) | human gut metagenome | biome: human-associated habitat; feature: intestine environment; material: feces | place: Netherlands | collected 2009/2010
CCGATCCGCTCCGGCACAAGACCGGTCAGCGGCAGCGGGCCGAGCGGCGCTTCGAGCACATGCGCATAGAGTTTTCCTGCCCCTCTGGTATACCAGCCCCAGTCCGGCTTCGGGAGTTCTGCACTGCCGCAGCCGTAGATGCTCTCGCTGTTGCGCGCCATCCATGCGCCGATCTCGTCAAGCAGCCGGCAGCTTTGCGCAGGAAAGCGTCCGGTTGCGTCCGGGCCGACGTTCAGGATCATATTGCCGCCCTTGCTGACGCACTCAACCAGCTTCCGAATCAGCATGGATGCGGGCTTATAATTCGTGTCATAGGGCACATAGCCCCAGTTGTTGTTCATGGTCGTGCAGAGTTCCCATGGAACGCGCTCTCCGCGGACATTGCGGATGCCCTCCGGCGGCAAAAGCTGCTCGGGACTGACAAAATCCCCGCTGTAATACGCCGGGCTTTCCGTGACGAGACTTCCAAAGCCCTCGCCGCTGGCCTCGAGCCGGTTGTCCACAACCACATCTGGCTGGTGGCTGCGCACCATCTTCATCAGTTCTGTCGCCTTCCATGCCTCGCCGCGCAGGTCGCCGTAGGCAAAATCGAACCACAGGACGTCAATCTTTCCGTAGTTTGTGACCAACTCCTCGACCTGCCCGTGCATGTACGCAAGATAACGGTCAAAATCGATTTGCTCGTTTTGATAAGCAGGATTTTGGCGCATTGGATGGTTGGGATCGTTGTATTTCGGGAAATCCGGGTGGTGCCAGTCGATCAGGGAGTAGTACAGGCCCACGCGCAGCCCCTCGGCGCGCACCGCGTTCACGAATTCCCGCACCAGATCGCGTCCGCAGGGCGCGTTCGTGCTCTTGTAATCCGTCAATTTCGAGTCAAACAGGCAAAAGCCGTCGTGATGCTTCGCTGTCAGTACGACATACCGCATTCCGGCCTGTTTTGCCCGACGCGCCCAGTCTCGTGGGTCATAGGCTTTCGCAGTAAACTCCCGCATATAGCGCTCATATTCCTCCGCTGGCATCCGGGCTCCGCTCATATACCATTCGCCGCGCCCTGGGATCGCGTAGAGTCCCCAATGCAGGAACATCCCGAACCGGGCCTCCTGAAACCACTGTACCCGCTGTTTCCTTTCTGTCATCGCCGCTGTTCCTTTCCCGCCCGGCCGTTCAATCTGCGCCGCGCATTTTTGCTTATCATACCAGCAGCACAGCCCAAAAAGCAAGTATGCTGCACCGCTTTTCCGTTTTTTCAGGCGCTCCTGTTTTCCCTTGCCTAACTTTCCATTTTGGGGAGTCCACTTTTTATTTCCAACGCCCGTCGGACAGAACTTAGCCCGCGACGGCTTGCTCCAAAAACGCAGTCACGGATGCGCCGGTATTGCGCGGGGCAAAGCAGGTGTGCCCGGTATCCAGCGTGGCAATCTGCTCCATTTCATTTTCTGAGAGCGTAAAATCAAAAATGTCCAGATTTTCCTTCATACGCTGGGAATTCGAGGATTTGACCAGCGGCACGATGCCCCCGCTGGGTCAGCCAGCGCAGCACCACCTGCGCCGCGGATTTGCCATGGGCAACTCCAATTTTACAAAGGATTTCATTATGGAACAAGTCATTCTGACCGGCAGACAGCGGCGACCATGCCTGCATCTGGATTTCCTGCGTTTTGAGATAGGTCCGTTCATCCTCACGCTGGAAAAATGGATTGCATTCCAGTAAATTCACGGCAGGCTTCACCTTATTCCAGAACAGGAAATCCGCCGGGTGATCCTGTGTGAAATTATCCACACCGATTGCCCGAGCCCTCCCTTCCGTGAACAGTTCTTCCATTGCCCGCCACGCGCCGAATACATCGTGGTATGGCTGATGAATCACATACAAATCAAGATAGTCCAGCCCCAGTTTTTCCAGTGACAGCGCAAAGCCGCGCTTTGCTCCCTCATAGCTGATGTCCGGGATCCACAGCTTTGTGGTAATGAACAGATTTTCTCTTGGCACTCCGCAGCGGCGAATGGCCCGGCCAACCGCTTCTTCATTGCCATAGGCAGCAGCGGTGTCGATCAGGCGATAGCCTGACTGGATGGCCTGCACAACTGCTTCCTCGCAGGCAAAAACACCGATCCAGTTCTCCGGCACGATCGATTATGGCGCTGCCCGATATGTAAACGGCGCCAGCACGCCCATCAAAAACGTACTGAATGGGAAGCTGCATGACTGCATTGAGGATCTGGTCAGCACGGATAAGCAGCTGAGCGGCATCATAAAGATGGTGGATGTAGATGCACAGCTTGACTTTAACATTCTCACGGATATCATTCCTTCCTACCTTGACCCGAGCAACGCCGGACAATACGGCTATGAGGTAATGGAGGACGACTATGGAGCCAAGCTTTACCTCAAGGTCGCGGAATACGGAGAAGATAAGGTTCGCGGCGAAATCATTGATTTTACGAAGGACAAGCTTACAACGTTCCTGATCGATGGCAAACATATCAGTGCGGCAGAGAATATCGATTCCTATTTCTCCTTTGTCGAGGTACTTGGCTATGCCGATAAGCTGATCACATGGGATAACAACAGAGTCTCGCTTGAAGACGCGCGGCAGGCGGTTCTTGCATCCTCTATGGGGGAAGCCGAAAAGACTGCGGCGCTGAAACGGCTCGAAACTGCCTCCAAGGCAAACAATGGTGTTGTTGCGGCAATGGGGCTGAGCATCATTCTGACGGCTGCCGGCATTACCCTGCCCTTCCCGTGCGGGTTGATTCTGCCGCTGCTGTCCATGCAGAACAGTTCGTATGCCGAGAGTATTCTTGGAGAATTCGGTTTCCTGAGCGCCTCTGAATCTGCCGGAGCAGCTTTCAGCTTCAGATGGAAAATCGATCCGAGCGGCTATGTCTATGATGTCAGCGACAACAGCAGACTGCCTGGTGTTACAGCGACGGCGTACTGGATTGAGTATACCGATGCCGACAGCGACGACAGCTTCTGGGATCACGCTCCGTCCAGCACTGAGTACGGGACGAAGTGGGATGCTTCGGACTGGGATGAGATCAACCCGCTGACCACGGATGCAAACGGCGCATATTCGTGGGATGTTCCGAAGGGCTGGTGGCGTGTCAAGTACGAGAAGGAAGGCTATGACACGGTCTGGAGCGACTGGATGCCTGTGCCGCCGGTTCAGGAGAATGTAAACATCGGCATGACGGCAAGTACGGTGATAGAGAAATACGCGCTGGATGCAGTTTCCTCCTCCGCCACCTCGACTACCGTAACACTGACCAATAACACCGCCTCCAGTGTCTCCGTGCAGTATATCCTCGCAGCATACACGGCAGACGGGCAGATGGTAGCAAGTTCGACTGTAGCGAGCGATCTGCAAAGCCAGAAGTCTATCAAGCTGACGGTGCAATATTCCGCAAAAGATCAGGTCAGCTGGGTTTCTGCATTTGTATTGCAGGCCGGAACATTACAGCCGCTGCGAGCAGTGTGGAAAAAGGCCCTATGAGTTCAGGAATCTGCTGCATTCTCCCTGCAAAAAAGAAATAACGAGTAACCCAAGCATCCGAAAGGGCTTGTTGTCTGCAAACCGCAGGCAGCAAGCCCTTTTACTCTGCTGTACTTTTATTTTGGTGCCACGGGAAACTTTAATGGCACACAAAAACAAATTTATACTAAAATCTATTTAAAACAATTTATTATCCAACTACGCCGTGTCATGCTCTTTATCGTATCAGAGGTCAAGGTGCAAATGGTATCGCAAAGCCGATCTATTACTTTGTTGTCGCAGCATTCGTGCTGCTGACTATCCGCGGCTTCTTCCACAAAAACCAGAAGCAGTACCACAAATTTTCCGCTTTGCAGGCGGCCTAACATCAAACAGGGTTCGATTCTCAAGCCGACGGAGCAGCGGCATAATCGAGGCGCATTGCTGTGCTTTATGCTTTGATTTATTTTCCATCTTCATCCTTGACTTTTCCTCTGGTTGCTTTATAATGATATTATGTAAATTGGTTGTTGTGTGGATTTATCATCGTGAAGATCGGCTTTGAGCAGCCAAGGGATGCAGAAAAACTATGAAAAAGAACATACTCGTACTTTTTGTCGTATGCTTATGTTTTCTGACAGCTTGTGCCCCACAGGAAGAAGTTCATGCAGAGCCTGCGAAAACGCCTCCGGAGGTGTCTTCAGAGGTGCAGCTTGACATTCGCAATTTGCCGGATGGGCAGTGTTACCGGCAGACGACATGGCCGCTGCCGGAAGGAACTGCGGAGGCCGAGGGGCAATGCGTCTGGGACGGCAGGATCTATTCCTATTCCAACGTTCCAGCGGCGCTTGGCGTAACGGATGCGGACGGCAGTACTGCAGCACTCCCACTGCCGGATGCAGAATATCTGTATGGCGTGTGCGAAGCTGGCGATGCGCTGGCGCTGCTTGCGGGGACTTATCCGGCGTTCTATTTTGATGCAGATGGAGAACCGGTCACTGTGGACGCACCGGAGGGCCGCTATTCGATCACGACCTATGATTCAGGCGGAGCGATTATCGGCACTGTGCCGCTGGCGGAGGTCTACCCGGAAGAGCCGCGCGGATTTGACGGCGGCAGCGGCGCATATTATCTGCTCTTTACCGAACGGGTCGTCAAAATCGGCGCGGATGGGCAGCAGCTTGCGGAGCAGGCCGCGTTTGACAGACAGCTGCTGCAAATTCTGGCAGCTCCGGATGCAGTCTATGTGCGCGTCGAGGGCGATACGCTTTATGAGACGGAGAAGGTCGTGCGGCTGAACGCTGAGACGCTACAGGCGGAAGCGGAGTTCTCCTGCGCGGCGCTGGACGTACATGGTATGGGACTGGATGTTGATGGCAGGCTTCTGCTTGTGAATCAGGAGTATTTGTTACAACCGGATTTTGAAACTGGGACTGTCGCGGCGGTTCTGAGCTGGAAGGATAACGCCAACACAGCAGCGAACAACTATCAGACGGTTCTTGGCACTGGCGCGGGCTTCTTCGCGCTGAACAGCAGCATCGAAGCCGCGTGCTTCTACGAACGGCTGCCGGACGGCGAAACGCTGGCGGAGCCGACGGATATCACACTGTATCAGGCAGCATTCAGCGACCTGCCCTTGACAGTTTACGCGAGTGAATTCCAGAAGCTTTATCCACAATACCGGGTCACAGTGATTGAAGCGAAGTCCACCGAAGAAAAAGAACTGGCACTGACCGAGCTTGGAACTGGCAAGGGCTATGATATCTATCTGCTGAGCGAAACGCAATGGCAGCAGCTGCGCGACGCGGACGTGTTTGAGGATCTGCTGCCGTGGATGAACGCGGACAGCTCCGCGCCGCTGGATACGATGTACTCCGGCATCCGTCAGGCTCTGACTCGGAGCGGCAGCATTTACCGCCTGCCGGTCGGCTATCGCATCAGCACCTATGCCGTCGATCCGAAGCGGCTGGCAGCATTTACGCCTGAGGCTGTTTTGAAAGCCTGTGTGAGTTCCGATGTTCCGCTTTATCCATTTATCGCAAACAGCGCTGGTGAGGACGGCTTTGACTATGCACCGGCGATGGCTGCGCTCTGTGCGCGGGATTATGTGGATATCGAGAAAGCGTCTTGCAGCTTCGATTCGGATTCGTTTAAGGCGCAGCTGCAGCTGCTGGAGTTGCAGGAAGCGGCTAAAGCGGAGTCCTTTCCGTGCAATGGTCTTTTGTATTATGATGTGATTGCAGACGCGGGAACTGTCGCGTATCGCGCAGAGCGCTATCTGCTGCCGCCGATGGAGCAGTATGTATTCTGCGGATATCCCAGTGACCATGCAAACGGCAGCGTCCTGCATTTTTCGGAATTATTTGCTATCAACGCGAACAGCAAACAAAAATCCGGCGCGTGGGCTTTTTTGAGCTACCTGCTGACGCAGCCCTGTCAGGAAAGTATGCAGCTGCGCCTGCCTGTCAACGATTCTGTCCTGCATGCGCAGCTTGCCGGGCAGTTGGAAAAGGAAACGATCACGCAGCATGAGATCGATCTGTTCTACCAGCTGGTCGATGGTCTACGAGTAGCAGACTATCCGACAGATCCCGTCGAACAGATCATCCGTGAAGAACTCGCCCCCTATCTGGCCGGAGACGCGACAGAGGACGAAACGGCAGATAAGGTTCAGTCAAGAGTGTATCTATACCTGCAGGAACAGTATCAATAAATGGCAGTATACAGCCCGCGCGGCATAGCTGGCTGATGAAACCCATATTGTATTGCGAGGAGTATATAAAAATGAATACAATCAAAGATCTTCTTTTTGCTTTGATTCTTCTTTTAGCAGGGGTTGTTTGTATCCTGCTGATGCAATTTACGTCGTTTGAGATCGCCGGTATCGGCGGCGTGATCTTTCCGCTTATTGGGCTGGTAATTGCTTTTTATTCTTATTTCAAGCGAACAGACCGCAATTAATCATGCAGATTTTTAGAAAGCAGCCTGCAAGTTTTCTGACTTGCAGGCTGCCTTTTTCGACTCTGTTCATCGTTTTGAAAGCTGCTGATATAAACGCGGGAGCATGGGCGGCGATACGGATAACTCATCGACTTCCAGATCGTAAAACCAGTCTGTCAACGCCGGATCTGCCGCAAGTTCGCCGCAGACACCAACCCAAATACCGTGGCGGTGCGCACTTTGCACGCTCATTTCGATAAGTCGGAGAACCGCCTCATGGCGCGGCTCATAGTAGGCCTCCAGGCTTGGCTCCTGCCGGTCGGCTGCAAGCGTATACTGCGTCAGGTCATTTGTACCAATGCTGAAGAAATCGACCTCCTGCGCAAGCGCATCGCTGAGCAGCGCGGCCGCAGGCGTTTCGATCATGACGCCGACCGGTATGTCCGGGCAATCCGTCTCGCCCTCGTCCCGCAGCGTCTGTTGAACGTCGGCAAGAATCTGTTTACTCTGCCGTACCTGCCATACAGATGTGATCATGGGAAACATGACCGCAATCGTTCCAAACGCAGCAGCGCGGCAGATTGCGCGGAGTTGGACGCGAAAAAGGTCCGGCTGCGCAAGGCAGATGCGGATCGCACGGTAGCCAAGCGCCGGGTTTGGCCCAACAGGCAGGTTCAGATACTCCGCCTGCTTATCCGCACCAAGATCGAGCGTACGCACGATCACCATCCTGCCGTCCATCTGTTCCGCCGCCGCACGGTATTGCAGAAACTGCTCCTGCTCGCTGGGCGCATTTTCGCGGCCCAGATAGAGAAATTCGCTGCGGAACAGGCCGATTCCCTCCGCCCCGTTTTGCAGCGCTCCGGCAACCTCGCTGCTGCTGCCAACGTTAGCAAACAGGCGAAGCCTTCTGCCTCCAGCGGTATGAAGCGGCACCTGCGTGCCAGACTGGATCGCGCAGCGCGTGCTTTGCTGTTTCCGCATAATGGAATCGTATCGTGTGCACGTCTGCTCGTCCGGCTCCAGAAACACGGCCCCGGTCTCCGCATCGACGATGGCCTCTGCACCGTTTTTTGCAAAAAGAGATGCCATATCGACACCGGTGACAGCGGGGATGCCCATTGTTCGCGCCAGAATGGCCGCGTGTGAATTTGCCGTGCCACGCGCCGTTACAAAAGCAGCGACCTTCTCCCGATCAAGCCGGATCGTCTGGCTGGGCGTCAGTTCCTCTGCCGCGATGATACAGCGTGCATCCGGCAAGGCCGCCGCGTCTGCGCCGCCGCGCAGGCAGCGCAGCAAACGGGAAGCTACATCGCGTACATCCGCGCTGCGCGCCTTCATATAAGGGTCGTCCATTGCGGAAAACAGCGTTTCAAATTGCTTTCCGGTCTGCTGGACAGCATATTCACAGCTTATTGCCTCTGCTTTGAGCCTTTCGCGGACAGCTGTGCAGAAATCCTCGTCCTGCAGCATCATTTTATGGATTTCAAAGATCTGTGCTGCCTCTGCGCTGGTCTGTGTACGCGCCGTTTCTTGGAGTGCGTCCAACTCCCGCAGCCCTTCCCGGAGTGCCTGTGCAAAGCGCTGCAGTTCCTCGTCCGGTGTCCGGGATGTCTCGCGGGGCACGCCGGTCTGCGCAGAAAGCAGCGTCACGAGTTTTCCGGCAGCGACGCCGCCAGATATGCCGTGACCGGATAATTGTTTCATGTTATTTCTCCCGTCTGTGTTCCGTTATACCGGCTGCCGGCTTCCGTAAGACATGCACCGTTGGTGTGTATAACAGACTGATACCAGAAAAAAGACTGTTTGCGCCAGCGCCGAAGCGTGCCGCTTCCGTCGTCATTGCGATCTACATAGATCAAACCGTAGCGTTTTCGCATCTCGCCGCTGGAGGCGCTGACAAGATCAATGCACCCCCATACTGTATATCCCAGCACCTCAATGCCGTCGGCAATGGCCTCGGCAACCTGTTGTAAATGCGCGCGCAAATATTCAATCCGATAGGCGTCGTTCACGGTCTGTTCCCCGTCTTTTCCGGGAACAAGCGTGTCGCGCGCGCCAAGGCCGTTTTCTGCGATAAAAAGCGGCAGGCCATATCGGTCATAGAGTTGGTTCATCACAATGCGAAGCCCCTTCGGGTCGATCTGCCAGCCCCATTCAGTCGCAGGCAGATAGGGATTGTCCACACCCGCAATCAGATTTCCGACAGCGCGCGGCACGTTTTTCGGGTCAGCCGCAGCGCAGGTGCTGACATAATAGCTGAAGGATACAAAATCGACCGTATTTTTCAGGAGTTCCTCGTCCCCCGGCTGCTGGTCAATCCGGATCCCGTTTTCACGGAAATAGCGGGTCAAATATCCGGGATACGCCCCGCGCACCTGCACATCGGCAAAATAAAGCCCCCGTCGTTCCTGCTCCATCGCAGCGACAACATTCTCCGGCGCAGGCGTCAGCGGATAGGTTGGCAGCGCCAGCAGCATGCAGCCGATCTTCGCCTCCGGCATAAGTGTGTGTGCAAGCTTCACCGCGCCTGCACTTGCAATCAGTTCATGGTGTGCAGCCTGAAACAGATCGCTCTGAGAAAGCTGCGCCTTCGGCGTGCAGATCCCGCCGCCCATATACGGGTTTTCCAGAATGGAATTGATCTCGTTGAATGTCACCCAATATTTCACTTTTCCGCGATAGTGCAAAAAGACCGTGCGGGCATAGCGGAGGAAGCAGTCTACCAGCTTCCGGCTGCGCCAGCCGTCATAGGTGCGTGCAAGGAAGAGCGGCGTTTCGTAGTGTGAAAGCGTTACAAGCGGCTCAATTCCATATCTGCGGCATTCGTCGAAAACATCGTCATAGAATTGCAGCCCCTTTTTATTCGGTTCCGCTTCGATTCCGAGCGGATAAATACGGGACCATGCAATCGACAGCCGCAGCACCCGAAAGCCCATTTCGGCAAACAGCGCAATATCCTCCCGGTATCGGTGATAAAAGTCGATGCCGGTCAGCTTCAGATTGTCCGCCGTCGGCATGTCGGTGACAGGGCCGTGAACGCCGTGCGGATATACATCCTGAATAGAAAGTCCCTTTCCGTCCTCCTGATAGGCGCCCTCACACTGATTTGCGGAAATAGCGCCGCCCCATAAGAAATTCTGCGGGAATTGCATGATCGTGCCTCCCGTCTCAGAACTGTGCGCGCATCAGCGCCTCGAGCGCCTGCGCAGCCTCCGCCTCCGCATCGCCTTCACAGCAGATACGCACAGTCTCTCCCTGCTTGACGTTCAGCCCCATGACCTGAAACAGCCGCTTGCAATCCGCCTGCCGCTCCCCGCAAAACATACGGATACTGCACGGGTGCTTCTGCGCCTGGCTGACCAGCAGCCCTGCCGGGCGGGCATGGATTCCGTTATCATCGTGTACAGTATAAGAAAATTCTGTCATTATTGCCATTCCTCCGTGTTCTGCCTGCGTGTTCAGCGGATTCGCTCTATGATGCACGTCTGCCCGGCCTGCGCACGCATCCCGCTGTAAAAACGAAGCTGCCCGGACAGTTCGGCCTGATTTGTGACCAGCACCATAATATCCGTTTGATAGCCAAGCTGTCTGAGCAGCGGCAGATCAATCCGGCACAGGGGTTCCGCACGCCGGATCTTCTGGCCGGTGCGAACACAGGGAGAAAAGCCTCTCCCCTTCAGTTCCATGGTGTTGATGCCAATATGCACAAGGATCTCCATCCCGTCGTCCGTGCGGAGCCCATAGGCATGGCCGGTATCCTGTACGCTGATGATCCGTCCGGAGGCCGGGCTCAAAATCTCGTTTCCTTCCGGGCGGATTGCAACGCCGCCGCCCAGAATCGATTGTGCAAAAACGGGGTCGTCAACCTCGCTGACGGGCACGACAAGCCCTGTCTGTACCGCCAGCAGGCGGCCGTCACTGCCAGCTTCTTTCTTCTTGAAAAACATTGGTCGCTCCTTATTTCCAAATACATCTGACACGGTGCGCCGCCCGCTCACGCGCGGCGCACCGCAGAAGGGTCATACAGCTGCTTTCTGCTTCTTGCCTACAAAGAGCACAGTTGCGATCATACCGGCTGCAATTTCGGCCAGGAAAACAATGGCCGATGTCACAAAGCTGCCGCCCATTTCCACCAGCGGAACGGTAAAGATCGTCGCCATGCAGAAGGAGGTTGCCTTTGTGCCAAGCAGTCCAGCCAGACCGCCGCCCAGCGCACCACCGATCGCCATCGGGATTGCGTAGCGCTTGTTGCGCAGCAAATAGGAGAACAGTGTCGGCTCAGACACGCCGCCGAAAATTGCGACAAGGCTGCACGAAAGCGCAAGACTGCGCTCCTCCTTATTGCGCGCAACAAGCAGCGCGCCCAGCGCAATACCGATCACGGAGATGCAGGCTGTCCACCAGTAGCCGAACAGGATGCTGTAGCCCTGCGCAGCAAACTCCGTCAGGCACAGCGCCGTAACGACCCAGTGCAGGCCGGTGATGGTCACATACATCATCGAAACGCCGACCACAATACCGGCAATGACCGGGCTGAGGTTATTGAGCGTGTCGAACAGCAGGCCAATGCCCTCGCCGAACCAATAGGCAATCGGTCCAAACACGATCGCCGTCAACGGGACAAATACGATGAGGCAAATTGTTGGGTTGAGCACGCCCGCAATGGAGGTCGGAACTTTTTTCTGCAGCCATTTCCACGCAATGAAGTACATCCACGTTGACAAAAGCGCGGGGATAAGCGACGCAGAATAGTTGAACATCGCAACGGGGATTCCGAAGAAGCGCACGATATTGCCCGTCTCTGTCAGCAGGCCGGAAAAACTCGGATCAATGAGCGCCGCAGCAATGCAGGCGGCAATAAACGGATTGACATCCAGCTTTTTTGCCGCCGAGAATGCAGCCAGGATCGGCAGGAACGTAAAAATGCCGTTGGAAGCCGCATTCAGAATGGCATACGTCGAACTGGCAGCGTCTAAGATATGGAACTGCGCCAGGAACACAATGATTCCTCGGATCATGGAACAGCCGATCAGCGCCGGGATCAGCGGCGTCATCGTGCCTGCGATGTAGTCCAGGATCGCCATCAGTCCACCCTTGACGCCCTTCGCCTGTTTTGGGGCGGGCGCAGCAGTGACATCGGTTCCCAGAATCTTTGTCACAACGGGATAGAATTTTACAACATCGCCGCCGATGATGACCTGACACTGGCTGCCGGCCATATTGACGCCAAGTACGCCGTCAATGGCCTTCAACTCGTCCTGCCGGATCTTCTCGGTATCCCGGATTTCAAAACGCAGCCGTGTTGCACAGTGGGTCACGCCGGCAATATTATCCGAGCCGCCCACAGCATCGACGATCTGCGCTGCGCTTAACTGAATATTCATGTGTGATGCACCTTTCTCTTTCTTTTTATGTTCTGCACATCGCAAAGCTGTGCGGCTTAGCATCCCAGCTTTGGACGCAGCGCCGCATACGATGGTTGCATACGAATTTCAGGTACGCCCTAGCCTTCGCCGAACAGCTTCTCCAGATGCAGCGTCAGGTAAATGACTTCATCATCGGAAATCTCATAGCTGTAGCGTTTCAGCACATACCGGCGCATTTGCTGCGCGCAGTCGTAGGCCTGCCGGAAATTTTCGCGTACGAACGCGCTGAGTTTTTCATCGTAGGTGGATTTCGGCTTTTCATGGTCGATCACGCGCAGGGAAAAATACTTCAGATGCGTGATGAATCGGGAATAATTGTAGCTGTCTCGTTCAAGCGGCTCACGAGCCTGGTGACGGACAATGTCCACAAGTTCATGCACCAGGTCGAGTGACTGCACCGTCTCGCGCAGATTGCCGCGGCCAAGATTGATCAGATGTGTGGCGATAAAGGCCAGTTCGTCGTCGCTGATCCGTACCCCGTAG
>OICN01000573.1_pt1 | contig 12321 bp, 11 predicted proteins | sample 1581301 | NCBI WGS metagenome assembly OICN01 (sample SAMEA3882557, study PRJEB24775) | human gut metagenome | biome: human-associated habitat; feature: intestine environment; material: feces | place: Netherlands | collected 2009/2010
GCAGGTGTACGGCTGGGCCATGGTGGTGCTGGTCATTGCGTTGATTCTGTTGTGCAATATGGCCAATCCTTACGGGTGGATGAGTTTCGGCTCCCTGCACTGATATGGCTTGATATGGCTTGATATGGCTTGATATGGCTGTAAAAAAAAACGATTGATGCCGGGTATTGCGGAACATGCAGTGCCCGGCATCAATGTATGTGCGGAAAGCGACGATGTGGATATTAGCGATGTGGATATCGTCGTTCGGCGAGTGGGTGTGTGCCGTATGAAGATATCCACAGTAATGAGATGCGCGCAATGACGAGTTATCCACGATAATGAGTTATCCACAATGGTGACTTGTGCACAAGTGTGTAGAAAAGTGCATAAGACTGTGGATAACTTATGTGGATAAGTTAGGAATACCGCGGTATTATTGGGTTTGTTGCAGTGGATAACTCGGGTGTATAACTGTTCCCTCGCTGTGGCGATGTATGCCAAGCCAAAGTTATGCACGAGATATACACCGAGAAACGCCGCTTATCCACCACTTATCCACATGGTTTTCCACATTCGGTGGAAAACTACATGGGTGTAATTCATCCACAGGCTGTGGATAACGTAGTGGATAAGTCGTGGATAAGTGGTGGATAGCTGTGGATGAACAGGCTAAGGCACGAAAAAGGCCGACCTCCGCATACGGGAGGTCGGCCTTTCTCATAAGAATTAAGGACAACCTAACGATAGAAAAAACAATCTACCGATAGATAAGCGCAACGAGCCGGAACTCAGCGCCATCCCATCGTCATCAGGAATCCGATCATGATCAGGGCGAAGCCGATGCCGAGGTTCCACGCACCGATGTTCGGAATCGGCCAGGAACCGGACGGGGAGAGGTAGTACACCACGCACCAAATCAGGCCGATGATCATAAGCGCGCAGAACAGCGGCACGAACCAACGCGGGTTCGACTTGGTGCCCTTAATGGTTTCTTCAACGCGCTTGGTGTTCTCCGCCTGGCGGTTCATCATACGCTGCATCTGCGGGGTCAGCGTGGCCTTATCGGCAGTGGCGTTGAGCACGGCCTGCACCTGCTCCATATTCACGCCGTAAGCCGCGCCTTCCTCGGCAGAAGCGTTCTCTGCGTTCTGCTCGGTGTCTTTGCTGGCGGTCTCGTCAGCAACGGTGCTGGATGAGGTCTCGCTCTGCCAGTCCTTCTGGTTGTTCGAGTCGGTTTCGTGCAGCTCTTCGTCAGCCATCAGCATAGTCTCCATTCAATAGGCTAAAAGTCATAATAGTGGCTACACTCGAAAGCGGCGACCAGAGTCGGCAAGAAGACAGGAAATTCATGGCCAGACATGTAGGTAAGCACGGTGCACGGCACTCCCTATGGGGTGGTGTCGCGGTATTCGTCGTCATTGCCTTGACCGGTTTTCTGCTGAGCACCAACGTGAGGGTCAATCGTACGGTTGCCGCCACCAACGATACGGCCGATCTGGTGGAGCAAGGCGTGGACGAGACCAACCAGCTGCAGCAGGACGTCAGCGATCTGACCAAACAGGTCGCCAATCTTACGGACGCGCTCAAGGCCGATGGCACCGATGGCACCGACAGCACACAGAACCAAGGCAAGGACTCCAGCAATGTGGATTCCAGCCTGATGCTGCCCGCGCTCAGCGGCAGCGGCGTAACGGTAACGCTGGATGATTCTCCGTTGTGGGAGAACGCAGTCAACAACAACGGCACGACCGCCAATATCAACGATTACGTGATCCACCAGCAGGACGTCGAATCGGTGGTGAATGCCTTGTGGGCCGGCGGTGCCGATGCGCTGATGATTATGGATCAGCGGGTGCTGTTCAATTCGGCGGTCATCTGTTCCGGCAACGTGCTGTCGTTGCACGGTAAGAAATACTCGCCGCCGTTCACCATTTCCGCGATTGGTGACCCTCAAAGACTTCGCGCAGCGTTGAACGACTCCGAAGCCATTACCATTCTTAAGCAATATGTGACCGCGTTTGGCATTGGCTACAAGGTGGAGAATGCCGAGGACCTTCAGTTCCCCGCTACCGCCGCCTTGCTGCAGCAGTTGAAATATGCCACGGTCGATACGTCAAAGACCACAGATGAGGAGCAGACTCAGCAATGAGACACGGCAGGCACAACAGCGGCGTACCGGCGCCCATTGATCTCGCGTCCGTGTCGGACGTACAGCCCTTCCCCGAGGACGATGCCGCACGAATGGCGGCAGACCCGGCCAACGCCAGTAGGGCAAGGTCCCGTCGTGCCGCAGTACGCGGCGCGTCTTCGCCCCAGCGGAGCCCGGTCTGGCAGGCACTCGGCATCTGCGCCGAACTGCTGATTACCGCTGCCGTGATTTGCGCCCTGTACATCGTCTGGCAGATGTGGTGGACCGGTGTCGAGGCGGAGCGAGCCCAGAACGAAACCACCCAGTCCGTCGACTGGAGCGACCCCAGCAACAACGGGGGAACGGTCACCATCGCCAAAGCCCAGGAGGGCGATGCGCCGGTACAGCCGAAAGACGCGAAATATGGCGACTTGATTGCGCAGATCTACATTCCGCGCTTCGGCTCCCAATGGCACCGCAACATCGTGGAAGGCACCACGCTCGAGCAGCTCAATCGCCACGGTCTGGGCCATTACGACACCACCCAGATGCCGGGGCAGGTCGGCAACTTCGCCGTCGCCGGCCACCGCAACGGCTACGGGCAGCCGTTGGGCGATGTGGACAAGTTGCAGGAAGGCGATCCCATCATCGTTCGTACCAAGGATTACTGGTACGTCTACCACTACACCAGCTACAAAATCGTGCTGCCGACACAGACCGAAGTGGTGGCGGCCAACCCCGAAAACCCCGGCGCAGCACCGACCAAACGCATGCTGACCATGACCACCTGCGAACCGAAATACTCCACGCCGACGCACCGCTGGATCAGCTACGCCGAATTCTCCTACTGGGCGAAGATCGCCGACGGCATCCCACAGGAACTGGCCTCCCAAAACGCCAACGGCACAGTCAAATTCGTCAACAACGAACAGTCGTCGTTCCTGTCGTCGATCGATACGCTGAAACCGTGGATCTTCGGCGCGCTCGCCGCATACGTGATCATATTTATTTCCGCCGCCGTCGCCTGGCGATGGCCGTATCTCGCCGACGTGCGCGCAGGAAGACGAAAGAAGGCCGATTTCAGCCTGTACGGCAGCCTGGTGCGACTGCAGCCGGGCGTGCTGCCGATCCGCCTGCTGCTGGTGCTGCTGCTGCAACTGCAGATACTCCAAATTCTTCTTCTATAGCTTTTACTAATTCTGATAATTCAACAACAGTCATAGCTTTAACTGCTTCTATTATTTCTTCTTTACTCATTTTAAAATCCTCCTAATAATTTTTTGCGATTTAATCGCATTTTATTTTTTAGCAATTTAAGTTTTGCAAAACTTATTTAATTTACTTATAAAAACTAAGCGTTTTCTTTTTGTTTTTGTACTTCACCAAGTGCAACTGCAAGTTTTGATATATTTCCAAGTAATGCACCAGCAAGCATTGATAATAATGTTTCTCTTGATGGTAATTTTGCTAAAGTTATTATTTCTTCAGCTGTCATAACTTTACCTTCAATTACTCCACCTTTGATTTTATAAAAATCATTGTCTTTACTGTAATTGTAAATTGCTTTTGCAGCTTCTAAATAATCTTCATTATTCATAATAACTGCTGTTGGTCCTTCTAATAAATCATCAAGACCTTCAATTCCATTTTCAGCTAAAGCTCTTCTTATGATATTATTTTTTATAACTTTGTATTCAGAATCTGATTTTCTTAATTCTGATCTTAATTCTGTTACATCAGCTACATTAATTCCTCTGTAATCTGTTAAAAGTATTATTTTAGCTTCTTTCATTTTAGCAGCTAAATTTGCAACTTCTTCTTTCTTTTGGTTTATGATTTTTTCACTTGCCATTAATTTCACCTCCTAGAATCTATTAAATATAATTTTTAAATAAATTATAAAGGGGGAATAAAAATAGATAAAAAATTAAAAGAAATTAATTTATTAAATAAAGGTAGTTTTAATAAAATAGATTATATATCTCCAGCTTATATTAATTTATCTAATCCAAAATATATAGAAATTGATAATATATTTTATGCAGGATTAATAGTGGTAGATTATTATAGAGAGCAGAATGATATTCTATTAAAAAGTTTAATTGAAACTAATATTAACATGAATATTTCGATATTTTATGAAAAACAAGATTCATATAAGGCAATAAAAGAACTAACTTATCATATAGGAAATGTAGGTGTAGAGTTAAAAGAGGGAAACGAAAATAGAGAAGATATAGAGCTTGCAGCTTTTACATATAATGATGCAAAATATATTAGAAAAGAAATTCAAATAAATAACGAAGATATTTATTATTTATATATCTATATAAATTTATATGCAGATAATATAAAAGATCTAGAATATTATTTAAATAAAATTGAAGGGATAGCACAAAGTAAAGGTATGCAAACAAGAAGAGCGAATTTTAGACAAGAGGAAATATTTTTAGCTACTTTACCAATATCAGAAAATAGGGAAATTATAAAAAATGCAGCAAGAAGAAATATATTAACATCAGGTTTACTTTCTACATATCCATTTATATCTTCAACAATTTTTGATCCAAATGGAATTTTTATAGGGACAAATATATACAATAATTCACTAGTTTTTATTGATAGGTATAATACTGAAAAATATAAAAATGCTAATATATGTATTTTCGGAACTAGTGGAGCAGGTAAATCTTTTTATACAAAGCTATTAATATTAAGATATAAATTATTAGGAATTTCTCAATATATAGTAGATCCTGAACGCGAATATAATTCTTTATGCAAAGAATTACATGGAATTCAGGTAAAAATAGGACCAAATTCTAATACATATATTAATATATTAGAAATAAGAAAAGAGAGTATTGAAGATGGAGAAAAAGGATATTTAGCAACCAAGATATCAAAACTTATAGGATTTTTTAATTTGATTTTTGGAGAACTTACAGAAGAAGAAAAAGCTTTAATAGAAGAAAAATTAATTGAAACATATAAAAACAAGAATATTAATTTTAACGATGAAAGTTTGTATGAAGAAAAAAATAATAAAAAGGAATTTAAAAAATCAAAAAAAATGCCGAAGTTAGAGGATTTATATAATGTATTAGGAAAAGATAAAAGAACAGAAAAGTTTAGAATAAAATTAATTCCATTTGTAAAAGGTTCAATGAAATTTTTTAACAATTATACAAATATAGAATTAAATAACGATTTAATTGTCGCTGACATTTATGATTTGGGAGAAGAAAATCTTAAATATGGAATGTATTTATTTACAGATATTTTTTGGGATAAAATAAAAGAAAATAGAAAAGAAAAAAAGGCTATTTACTTAGATGAAATTTGGAGACTAATAGGCGTTACGTCTAATAAAGAGGTTGCAAGTTTTATATATAAAATATTTAAAACAATAAGAAAATATGGAGGAAGTAGTGTTGCTATAACACAAGATATATCTGATATTTTTAGTTTAGATAGTGGAACATATGGAAAAAGTATTTTGAATAATTCAAGTATAAAAACATTTTTTGCACTAGAAGAAGAAAATATAAAAATACTTTCAGATTTTGCAAATTTATCAGAAAAAGAAAAAATTGAAATAAAGTCATTAAAAAGAGGAGAATGCTTAATGTTTGTAGGCAGTGAACATATACTAACAAATGTAGAATCAGCAGATTTTGAAAAAGAGATAATAGAAGGGAGAAAATAGTATGAAAACAGTTATAACAGCTATAGCAAATCCTATAATAAATAATGAATTAAAAAAAGAAAAAAATATAGAAGTTGAAACAATAAATTTAAAAGAGGCAAAAAGATTTAAAAACAAAGAATTAGAAGATCATATAAAGATTTTGCAAGAAAAATCCAAAGGGTGATTTTAATATGAGAACAAAATATACAATAAATGAATTGTTATTTAAGGCATATTTGATATGTGTGGTTTTAGGGTGTATATTAAGAAATATGTTTGGTGAATGGAAGCCAATATATGACACATACACGTTTGTTAGTAAGGGAAGATGGGGAACTTTCTTTTTGAGTTTTTCAAGTGTTATTCTTTTTGTGTTGATATTTAGATGTAGTATACAGTACATAAAAAAAATCCATGTAGGAATAAGAATTTTGCTTATAAGCTTGATTTTTTATTATTTGATTTGGACTATATTGTCATTAGATAAAGCACCTGTTCAATCTGTTTTTTTTGAAGCAATTTCTACATCAGTTATTTTGTTGCCAGTGTCATTGCTACTTGGTTTTGATAATAATATATGGAATATATTGAAGAATGAATTATCACGTATAAATATACTCCTTTGTTGTTGCTTTTATATTGCAGCTTTTTCTTTTTGGTCTAATTATGGAATAAATTGGCCTATGAATGCTTCATATAAGGGAATCTTTTCATGCTGGTTTACATCTGCTTGCATTATGACCTTTATAGATTTCCATAAAAAAAATAAAAGAAAAATAATATACGGTAATTTATTGTTTATTATTGCCGCTGCGTTTATTACACAGTCAAGAGCTTGGGTATTACAGACATTAATACTATTATTTGTATTTGTAGTTGTAGTTGTATATTTGATGATGCTTATGCGGAGACAGAAAGAAAAGATGAGTGAAATTAAAATACAAATAGATCAACTGCAAGCACAACATGATCGATTGCAGAAAGAAAGGGATCAGTTACAAGAACGGATGAATCATCTGGAAGAGCAACGAGAACACTTGCAAATGCAAACAGACCAGGCATTTCGGAGGGCTGATGAAATTGAGAAAATTTGCGATGAGATATGGCATCATGCTAATACCATTCACCTTTACTCTTCGTTAGCTGAAGAAGAAAGCAAATCTATAACAATGAAAGAAAAACAAAAAGAAATTATTCGAACAACTGAGGAAATTCTAAACATCATATATAAATATAAAGGTGATGTATAATAAAAATATGTCATTGTAATGATTAGCGTTCAAGGTAAATTCTTATGTAATAATATCACAGAAGGATTTACCTTTTTCAGGTACAATAGAGATACAAAATTTGAAAGGGGAACAAAGCATTGGCAAAAAGAGTGGCAAGTGTCGATAAAAAAAGATGTGTTGCCTGCGGAGTATGTGAAAATACTTGTCCGCTGGCAGCGGTTAAAGTTCATCGTGGATGCTATGCGGTAGTAGAAGAAACATTGTGTGTAGGATGTGGGAAATGTGCAAGGTCCTGTCCAGTAGGCTGTATTGAAATGAAAGAGAGGACAGCGATGTGAAGAAAAAGAAACATTGGTATGATTATTTATGGATATGGGCAATCCTTTATTTTGCTCTCGGTTTTTTTAGTATTTTGTTCGCTTGGTTTGGGATGATTGATTTCCTGTTGCCGTTAGGAATAGCAATATTCGGTGGAAATAAATTTTTCTGTAATCATTTGTGTGGACGTGGCCAGCTTTTTAGTAAGCTTGGTGGAGATTTAAAATGCTCAAGAAATAAACCAACCCCGCGATGGATGAGTTCAAAATGGTTCCGATATGGCTTTTTGATATTTTTCCTTACAATGTTTGGGAATATGGTATTTCAGACATATTTAGTTGGTGCCGGAGCATCATCCTTGCGTGAAATCATAAAATTATTCTGGACCTTCCGTGTTCCATGGGGAAGGACATACATGTGGCGAGCATGGATGTGGAAGCCACAGCTGCCATTAAGAAGAATAGAAAAAATAAAATGGTTATTCAGATAAAAGATGATCGGTTCCTTCTACAGCTTTTATTAATTTCTTTAAGACTACCTTTTCCTTGAGAGAAAGCGGAAGTTCATCAATCGGTTTTTTATCAACTGATTTTTCTAATAATAATTCCTTAAACGCAAATTCAAATCATTGTCTTCATTAGGGCATGCGGAATTTAGAAATTCATTTTACAATGAAAATCGAAAAGCGCTCGAAAGAGCTCTTCTTGTGTATAGAAAAATGGGAATAATAGAACGGTAATAATATTTGTATTTTGCCCCTCAATCCGCTATACTATAGCTAAGTATAGCGGATTGATACGTTTTGTGGAGGTTCATATGGTGAGTACTTTAAAACTGCCGGTAGGAATTGATAGTTTTGAAAAAATCAGAAGGAACAACTTTTATTATATTGACAAGACAAAACTCATAGAGCAATTGGTTGAAACCGGTGGAGAGGTCACTCTTTTTACGAGGCCGCGCCGTTTCGGAAAAACTCTTAACATGAGTATGCTTAAAGCTTTTTTTGAAACCGGTGCGGATGAGTCATTGTTTGATGGCTTATATATTGCGCAAAATAAGGCACTTTGCGAAGAACATATGGGTAAATATCCGGTTATATTCCTGTCATTAAAGAGTGTGGAGGGATTGAAATACGAGGATGCCATATATCGTATTACTGAGCTTATAGGAATGGAGGCAGAAAGATTCGGCTTTTTGGAAGATAGTGAATATCTGTCAGAAAATGAAAAAAAGCGTTACAAGGCGATTATTGCATTGAAGGATGGAACGAATGCAATGGATGAAAAAGTGCTTGTATCGAGTCTGCAGATTTTATCTCAATTATTATATAAGCATTTCGGACAAAAGACTGTAATATTAATTGATGAATATGATGTTCCTCTGGATAAGGCATTCCAGAATGGTTACTATAAAGAGATGGTTTCACTCATCAGAGGGCTTTTTGGAATGGCACTAAAGACAAACGAGAGCCTGCAGTTTGCAGTTTTGACAGGATGTTTACGGATCACGAAGGAAAGCATCTTTACAGGGCTCAATAACTTTAAAGTGATGTCTATTCTGGATGCAAGATTTGATGAACAGTTTGGATTTACAGATAATGAGGTGAAGAAAATACTGGATGATTACGATTTGGCATCACATTTCGAAGAGACAAAGGAATGGTATGATGGGTATCATTTTGGTAAGGCTGATATTTATTGTCCATGGGATGTCATAAACTATGTTGATCAGTTAAAATATGACAAGACTGCAGAACCGCAGGATTTCTGGTCAAATTCAAGCGGAAATGCGATTGTCCGCAGATTTATCGACATGGCTGATGTTTCTACAAAAACGGAAATAGAGAGGCTGATAGCAGGGGAGAGTATTGAAAAGGATGTAGCTCCTGAGCTGACCTACGATGAGATATATAAGAGCATAGAAAATCTGTGGAGCGTGCTTTTTACGACAGGTTATCTGACGCACAACGGCCGCACTGAAAGCGGAAAATATTGTCTTGTAATTCCTAACAGAGAGATTAGAAATCTTTTTGTCAAAAAAATAAAAGAATGGTTTTCGGATGTTTCTAAAAGTGATGGAAAAACACTCGAAGAGCTTTGCAGTGCGTTTGTGAATGAAGATGCACAAAAGATTGAACAGATATATGGTGAGTATCTGTGGAACACAATAAGCATACGTGATACAGCAGTTGCAAAAGAGAAGAAAGAAAATTTCTACCATGGAATTTTGCTGGGACTCCTGGGTTACAAGTCAAACTGGCTTATCAAATCGAATGCTGAGTCGGGAATCGGCTATAGTGACATACTTGTGGAAGTACCGACAAACAGAACAGGAATTGTAATAGAACTCAAGTACGCTGAAGACGGTGATTTGGATGCTGCCTGTGATAAGGCATTAAAGCAGATTGAGGAAAAAGATTATGTGGCAAAGCTAAAGCAGGATGGTATGGATAACTTTATCAAGTATGGGATTGCATGCTTTAAGAAAGTGTGCAAGGTTGTGTGTTAAATAACAACTGTTGTTCCATCACGATGACTTAATTCTTATTTTGCAATGCCCTTTCATAAACATGCTCGCATTACTATTGAGAATCAGCATAAAAATCCAATACCGGCTTTTTTATCAGATTGATTACTGCCTGTATGATTCGCTTCCAGAAGACACTTCTTATTTTCATGCTCAGTTGAGAAGGCAGGCAATAACTGAAATTGGAAAAGATTATGTTATTCTTGATAATGTAAAAGGAAGTGGCCGTTATGTAGGTACTTATCTGGGACTTTTGCTTCGATGTACCTTTATGTGTATTAATAAGCATGTAGAGAGATATAGTTTCTCTCTTCTGCATAGTTCCGTAATGATTGCTGCTTGACAGTCTCCTTCAAGTTCGTTATAATGATAAACGCAAAATTTTAGTGGACTTTTCCGGATTCGGTCATCTTTTTGCCACACAGCTATCTTGTGATAGTTGTGTGGCTTTTTTGTTGCTTGTAACTCGGAAGTATTAGCAGAATGGAGGACTATAATGTTCGGACAATTTGTGGAGAAGAGGGAAAGTATGCAGACAAATAACAAAATGGCGGTTGCGCCGCGCTGGCAACCGGCATCGGGCAGACCTTGACGCTTGCGATTTATCTGGTCGTTTATTTTGTGCGGCCAATTCGCGTGCATATCCGCAGGCAGTACATTTTGCTCAGCAAAAAGATGGTAATAAAGCTGTACTCCATCGGCATTCCCGCAACCTTGAATATTGCGCTCCCATCTCTTTTGATTTCGGCGCTCAATGCAATTTTGGCGGCATATTCCGAAGTGTATATTCTGGTTTTGGGAATATATTACAAATTGCAGACATTCATCTATCTTCCGGCTAATGGCATTGTTCAGGGGATGCGCCCCTTGATCGGCTATAACTACGGTGCGGGGGAGAATAAAAGAGTCAGCCAGATTTATAAAATCGTCTTGTGCATGAGCGGTATCATTATGGTGCTTGGAACAGTGATATGTCTGCTAATCCCCGGCCAGCTTATGGGGCTGTTTACCCACACAGAAGCGACAATCCAGACCGGGAAAACAGCCCTGCGTATCATCGGCGCCGGTTTTATTGTCTCGGCGGTTTCCGTTACATCTTCCGGCGCACTGGAGGGACTTGGAAAAGGCATTCCTTCGTTACTGATTTCACTTTGCCGGTATGTTGTGGTTATCATCCCAACTGCGTTTTTACTCAGCAGCATTTTCGGAGCGGTTGGCGTCTGGAATGCGTTTTGGATCACGGAAGCGATTACAGCAATCATTTCTATTTGTGTTTACTACAAGGCAATATCACAAAGCCAGCGGAGCCAGTCAACAGTAAAATGAACGTTGCTTTCTCCCTTGGTGAAAATATCTTTTTTTGATACTGTAATAAAAAGAATATGTAACTATTGAATATGGGCATGAAAATAATATATTTATTCCGCAATTGAAATAATAAAATAAGATAGTATAATGGAACAGAAAGGAAGGACAAAATGATTTTGAAAGCCTGGAGGTGTTAAAATGGTAAAAATTATATCTGACAGTACATGTGATCTGTCACAGGAAGTTTTAGAAAGATACGATATAGATATTATTCCGCTTCATATTGTAAAAGGAGATGAAGAACTGGAGGACGGACCGCAGATAGACATTCACGCATTGTATGAGTGGGCTGATAAAAATAAGACTACACCAAAGACTTCAGCTCCATCTATAGAAACAGCAATGAATGTAATGCGACCATATATTGATGAAGGCAGGGAGATCATATGCTTTTCCATATCAAGTGAGATGTCGACATCAATCAATGTGATCAGAATGGCGGCAGAAGAACTTGATGCGGAAGATAAAGTTACGGTGATAGATTCAAGAAATCTGTCCACAGGAATAGGCCTGCTTGTTGTTGAGGCGGCAGTTATGGCAGCGGATGGTAAATCCCGTGAGGAGATAAAAGCCGGAATTGATGAATTGATCCCGAAGGTAAGAGCAAGCTTTGTTGTAGATACACTTGTGTACCTTTACAGAGGTGGCAGATGCAATGCTGTTTCTGCGCTTATAGGAGGAGCATTGGCGCTTCATCCCATGATCGTTGTAAAGGATGGTAAAATGGATGCAAGCAGGAAATATAGAGGTAAGGGATTACATAGCCTCTCTTGGCATTTTTAAGGAAATTATAGAGACAAGAGCAGGTGGTGTGATTTCATCACATTGTGGGCCTGGCACACTCGGAGTGTTATTTATTGCAAAATAATGGAGTTCCATATGGTAAGTACTTTGAAGCTGCTTGGAAAATATAAACATTTTATAAATTATTAGCACTCACTATTGACGAGTGCTAATAATAGGCGTATAACATAGTCAAGAACAAAGGAAAGGAACAAAAAGCAAAGGCTTTGAGTTCTTGAAACATCCCGGTTCCAAAGAAACAGGTTGACACAGATTTTATAGATTAAGAAGGA
>OICN01000574.1_pt1 | contig 12317 bp, 9 predicted proteins | sample 1581301 | NCBI WGS metagenome assembly OICN01 (sample SAMEA3882557, study PRJEB24775) | human gut metagenome | biome: human-associated habitat; feature: intestine environment; material: feces | place: Netherlands | collected 2009/2010
AAAAGGCTTCGTTTAAGGTCAAGCCGATACTAACGCAGCGGAGCTGCTGGGTATCTAAAAAGTGCGTCTCAGTAGTGATATCAGGAGACGAAAGAACCTCTCCCGATATGCATCAGGAATCCCTACATGCTGGCAAATGAGGCTGCGGCAAATGCCGCAGCCTCAGGCTTCATTTGGGATCGTTTGTGATGGCGCTCAGTATTCTTTTGGAAGAAAACATATTCACCATTGTTCCTGCTTTTTTAGGCAGTATGCTCGTTAATCCAGGCGATCATCGTGATCAAAGGGCAAGATTGACATTCTGTTTTTTATAGTTTTTACCTCATGTGTGTTTTATGATTGGATTACCGTCTTCATCAAGAAAGGGAGTCATACCGCTTATCCCTATGCCGCTTGATACCAGATAATGAACTCCTGATTCTTGATCGACAACGATCTTTAATATCCCGCCATACCGTATGTTTTCTTCACAAGCAACGCGCTAGTTTCTCCATGTATAGACTTCTGTATCCACAACGCCACAGGGGTTAGACGAGGATGTTACGGTTCGGTTGCTCCCGCTTTCCCAAGTGATATTTCCTAAGGCATCTTTTTTGATAAACTTAAATTCTATCGTTGTTCCAGAGGGAACGCTTACAGGAAGAAACCACTCCGGATAATTGGGGTTGAGCATGGATTCCGTACAGTTATCAGGATTCCAATTTCCGAGTTCCGGAATGTTCCCAACTATATAGATGTTCTCACCAAGTTGAGTTTCAGCGGATACATGGAAAACTATCTGATTTTGATCTCCAGACAGAACATTATAGTAAATTGCATTACTAGTTGCCGTTCCCTTTCGCACGGTGATAGGTTGGAGTCCGGCATTAACCCCCTCGGGTACAGTTGCCACAATCTTATTGGCGGTTGTACTTTGAACAGTTGCAGCGGTAGTCCCGAAATATACCGAGATATTCCCGCTAAAACCATCTCCATAAATGTGAACGGTATTTCCGGGACGTCCAGTAGTAGAGATTACATCTCCAATCTGGGGCGTGGAAGGCACTTCGGATGCTTGGTATTGCCATACGCAAACGCCGCCGCCAGAAATAGTAAACGAAGGTATGAGATTGTTCTGCACAGTCGTGGCAGTACCAAACAAGGATCCGTCCAAATAATCCGAATACTGTCCGGTGGGGAGATTTGTTTGAATTGCAGGAATAACGCTTGCACTATCGGGTTGTCGGTTGACTGCAACGACAACTACGTCATCGTAGAATTGTCGTTCAAAAACCATCACATTATCATCACTATAGCGAACGGTTGTAGTGCCGTATGCAATTGCATCGTTTGAGCGCCGCAGGGTAGATAGGGTTGCTATAAGCTGATATGCTGTTGTTGTTGTACTAAAGCCACATTCGGTGGGCATGTATACTCTTCCTGCAACATCACTTGCATCACCGGGTATAACATACTGTTCCGTTCCGTAGTAGATTGTTGGAATGCCCCTTGATGTCAGCAGAACTGCAAGCGCCGCATTGTAGACTTTCTGACTCCTTTGGGTATATCCAAAGCGGGTAACATCGTGATTATCTAGGAAGGTTACAGTCTGATTAGGATGGTCGTAATCCTCCTGAGTATATACCAACATATTGGCAAAGTTGCTCATTGGAGTAGAGAATGAGCCAAATGTTGTACTTGCTGCTCGGTAGAACTCAAAATCAAGGTTGTTTACACCAGTTTGCTTGGGAAAATAAACGTATTCATCATATTTGGGATCTGGTCTGCCAATAAAGAATTCACCAAAGTGAGTAACTGTTTTTCTGGAATCCACAACATCTTTTAGACCCTTTACAAAAGACGGATCCATATGAAGAGTAGCATCATGGCGAATACCATTTACGCCCAAATCACTCCAAAACAGCATGGCGGCTTCCAAATACGCAACAACATCACTATGTTGCTGCGAGAAGTCCGCAAGCGAACCTAAATCCTTATGCCGGTATCCAAATCGGCTAGAGTCATTGCCTCTGTCCCCAAGACCATGGAACCAGCCATTTATATTGTTGTTGGGATCAGCGATCAAGTTTTCAATCAGTCCGTCATTGTTGTAGTCATATGGTTCTCCATTTGCATCAAAAGCAAATTCTCCATTTTCCTTGCGGTCTGGCTCATACAGTTTTCCATCTTCTGGAGCATTGTTGTTTGTTGGGTTCATTTCACGGCTTGTATGATTGGTAACAAAATCGATTACCAATTTAATGCCGTTTTCATGAAGAGCATCCCGCAAATCCTTGAACTCATTAAGAGTACCAAAATGCTTGTTTGTTGCAAAATAATTACGCACATGATATCCATGAAAGCTGGTCCAAGTGTCGTAACTCCCGTCATTTTGATAATCAATTATCGCTGTATCTCGATTTTCATAGGGCGCGGAAATCCAAACAGCGGTTACGCCCATCCCTTTCAGATAAGGAATTTTCTGAACAATGCCATCCCAATCCCCACCTTGATATAGTTTCAAGTCTGCCCCAGTTCCGTCATATAAGTTGGAACTAAAACCAACCGGAATATTATTTGTACTGTCGCCATCATAGAAGCGGTCAGTAATAATCTGATAGATGACATCTTTGGACGAAACTGGACCAAGGTCATTGACAGTTTCTTGAGCAAATACAGTCGCGCCAGGTATGGATAGCAACAAAACTATTACCAGCACGAACACTAAAACTCCTCTAGCACGCTTCATGCCATATTTCCTCCTTCTGCATCAAATGGCCTTAATATCTCGTGTAAAAACCCTAAAACTTATGCTCTACGGCTCCTGACTCCATTCCATTCATCGTTTTAAGTTTGATTTGTGCGTCTGGTTGACTTTCTCTCCACAATGTTTGAAGTCGTTACATACGTCTGAATTTGCTTATTGGGATGCTTGATTATGTCTATTATCAACTTACCAGCTTGCCTGCCTAAGTCCCTTACATTGATATCCACAATGGTGAGCTGAGGTTCTATTACTTGAGAGAGCGGGTAGTCATCAAACGCAACAATGCCGATATCCTGTGGGATTCTTATGTTTTTCCTGCAAAGAGCGTCAACACACCCCATGGCAATATAGTTGTTGGCGCAGATAATGGCGTCCGGCAGGATTTTATGATCCAGGAGCTTCATCGTCATAAGGAAGCTGTCTGCGCGGGTGGATTCTCCCAACCAGATATACTGATCTTCCAATTGCAGGCCGGCATTTTCGAGTTCCTGCTTTACACCTTGCAGTCGATGCAGCGACCCAAAGTCGTAATACTGTCCGCCGATAAATGCAATTTTCCGGTATCCCCGTGAAAGAAGATAAGCCGCTGCGACGGTTCCGGAGTACACATTGTTGTTGTCAATCCAACACACCTGGCTTTCAAAATTCGGCGCGCCCAACACGATGTGAGGAAAGTGCGATTTTGTAAGCAATCCGGACAAGGGATATGCTATTACGGAAACGTGGATGGCTAGTGCGTCGGCACTTTGCCGATAAATCACTTCCTTGGCTACTTCGTATGCAGTTGCCTGGTCTACTCCGCGAAGCTGAAGCCGATACCCTCTGGCGCTCAAAGACTCCTCCAAGCCCGCAATCATTTCAAACATATGCGGATTCTGAAAGGCTGTGTTCGGAGCTAAATTTGCTAAAACCGCAATCGTTTTGGTCGTGCCTCTGGCAAAGCTCTGTGCGCTGGCGTTTGGGTAATAGTTGAGTTCCTGCATAACCCTGCGCACCCGCGCCGCTGTTTCCTCTGAAATACTGTAGTGCCCATTGATCACTTTGGACACGGTAGAAACAGAGGTGCCGGCCGCTGCCGCAACATCCTTAATCGTAATACCCATGACACAGCCCTCCATGCAGAATAATCATACAACTATTTTAAGTATAATTTATTCAGCATTGACCGTCAACAAATACTGCAAAGCCGTGATCGCAGAGTTTCCTGTGGTCAAGTCCTTCGCTCCAATGCAGTTTACCGTATTCCTCGTCCAAATCAACGGCTTTGCCGCCGCGATTGATACAGATGGTAACACGCTGATTGCAGTATTCCCTTGCGTAGATGATTAGTCCGCTTCCGCGCTCTGCAGATACCACGCGGAAATCGCCACAGCGAAGCGGTTCCAGTTTTTTGCGCATGGCGATAGCTTCCTTGAAAAAAGTACACAGAGTCGAATTTTCGTTATCCCACGGCATCGGACAACGGTATTCTTCTTCTGAAAGACCTTGAACACCCAGTTCATCACCATAGAAAACCGTGGGCATTCCGACAAAAGTCATCATAAAAAGAATGGCCAATCGATACCGCCTCATGTCTCCGCCGCACAAAGACAGAAACCGGCTCACATCATGGCTGTCCAGCAGATTCATCTGCGCCGGAGTCATCTGCATCCGATAGCGCATGAGCATATCCGTGATACGTCCCGCAAAATCCGATGCATCAATGGATTGCTCCGCAAAAAACAGATTGCAGTGCTTTCGGAAATCGTAATTCATGGTGGAGTCAAACATGTCGCCCTGGAGCCAGTGCCCTGCGCTTTCCCATACTTCGCCGATGAGCAGCACATCCGGGTCAATCTCCTTCACCGCTTTTCTGAATGCCCGCCAGAAGCCATCGTCCACTTCACTGGCAACATCCAACCGCCAGCCGTCGATGTGGAAATTCTTCACCCAATAGCGTCCTACCTCGCAAAAGTACTCTCGCACAGCAGGGTTCGCTGTATCCAGCTTTGGCATCATCCGCTCATAGGCGAAGCATTCGTATTCCGGATAATCCTCCGGATCGTCCGGACACACCACGGGGAATTTCAAACCGTAGAACCAGTCTCTGTAAGAGGATGCCTCTCCTTTTTCCACCACATCTTCAAAGGCGAAAAAATGCCAGCCGCAATGATTGAACACGCCGTCGATCAAAATGCGGATTCCCCGTGCATGAAGCACACGTACCAGATGATGCAGTGCCTCGTCGCCGCCAAAGCACGGGTCAACGTGAAAATAATCCAAAAGATCGTATTTGTGGTACTCTCCTGCCACAAAGATGGGATTCAGGTATACGCAGTTCACGCCCAGCTCTTCCAGATAGTCAACATTGTCGGCAATACCCCACAATGTGCCGCCCAATTTGCCGCGTACGGGCTGACCATGATAGTCAATGGCTCGATCCTGAATGGAAATGCGTTTGACCCCTGAGGCAAAGCTGTCGGGGAAAATATTGTACACCACAGCGTCATTGACCCAGTCAGGCACAACCGCAATGTCTGCCCGGTGGTTGAACGGCAGCTTGAAATACTGCGAACGGTCATCCACCAGATGATCGGTAAATACATCGCCGTAATACAGGACCCGCTCGGTACCGTCATTCAGATGGAAGTAATAATACAGTCGCTTATAGGGACTATCCAGCACTACCTGCCAGTAATCATGATACAAATCGCTCGCTGCCACCTTCATGGCGACAGGAGTAAAAACGATGGGAGTAACACGGCAGGCGGTATCTCCATAGTAGAGCGTGCAGCTCTTCAGATCGCCTTTGGCGCAGCGCAGGCGAAAAACGATGTGCTTTTCGTCAAGTCCATGTGCGTACTGCGACATGGGGATGTGTAAAACAGCTTCTTTTTTCATGCTTATCCTTTCACTCCGCCGGCCGTTAAGCCGGAAGTCATGTGCTTCTGGCATAAGAAGAAGATGATCAGCACCGGAATTGATACAGTAATGGATGCGGCGGCAAAAACCGGCCAGCTGCCGCTCATTTCCGTTGCTTGCAACGCATACAGTCCGGCAGCCAGTGTGTAGTTCTTCTCGCCGGTCATAAAGGTTGTAGCATAGATATACTCGTTCCACACATAAATCAGGACCATCAGAGCTGTGACAACGATACTGGGCTTCGCCAAAGGCAAAACAATTCGCGTGACCACCTGAAGAGGATTCGCACCGTCCATCCGGGCAGCTTCTTCGATTTCCACGGGTACCGTGTCAAAATAGCCCTTGATATTCCAAAGGCTGAAGACCGCCATGGTCCCGGTATAGATCAGGATAAGGCCGGTTCGGTGATTGATAAGTCCCATCGGGCGGAGCAGGCGGTATACGGCAAACATCGACAGGACAGCCGGAAACGAATTGAGCAGCACAAGGCACTTCAAAATCGGTCTGCGACCGGGAAACCGCCGCCGTGAAAAACAGTAGGCAGCCGGAATTGCCACACAGAGTGACAGGGATACAGTAACGACCGCCAGATAAACGCTGTTGCCAAGCCATGTGAGAATATCTTCACCAAAAAGGACACGGCGGTAGTTTTCCAGTGAGAAGTTCTTGGGGATAAAGGAAAAATCCGAACTCAGCAATGTGTTTTGTCCGTTGAGGGAAACACTAAGCGAATAGAGAATAGGAATCAGTGTAATAAAACACAGGACAATAAAGAAAATATTCAGTGCCGTAAGGCGAACGCGTTCTTTTTGTTTGCGGCTCATCTGGAACCCTCCTCTTGCAGCCGATACCGGGCGGAGAATGCAATCAGCAACGCAAAGATAATGATGGATATGGCAGAGCTGTATCCATAGTTATTGCTGATGAATGCATTTTCGTAGGCATAGGTCAAAATAGTATGCACATGTGCGCCGGTTTTGGCTCCAGCCTGCTGTGTCAGAAGATAGATCACATCGAACTGCTTGAAGGTTGTGAAGATGGTGATAATAACAGCCGGCGCAATGATGGGACGAATGGCTGGAACCGTAATATAACGGGTGCGCTGCACCCATCCGGCACCATCAAGCAAAGCGCTTTCAAAGTAACTTTTGTCTATGCTCTGCATAGCGCCATCCATAATCATAATCATAAACGGCAGCGCCAGCCAAAGATTGACAGCCGTGCAGCAGATAAACGCCGACACATCCGAGGATAGCCACCGCATAGTCTCCAGCCCCAGCTTTTCCATCCACTGGTTCAGCAAGCCGAACTGTGTGTTGAACATGCCGGTTTTCCACAGAAGAATGGAGACATAGCCGGGCATGGCCCACGGAAACATCAGCAGTGTTTTATACAGCTTCCGAAACCGCAAGTTCTGTATATTCAAAAGGCTTGCCAGCACAAAGGCAATCACCAGCTGCAACATCATATTGACCACCGTCCACAAAACGGTTACGAGAAGCGCCGATAAAAACCCGGAATCGAAAACGAACAGCGCACGGATGTAATTCTCCAAGCCGATAATGGTAAAGTCAAACCAGTGGTACACGTTCATGTTGGTCAGAGAGATATAGAACGTATAGAGGATGGGAAAGACTACTACCAAAGCAATCAGCAGGAGGGACGGTCCGGACCATAAATAGGAGCGGAGCCACTCCTTTTGTAGCTTACGTTTCATAGAAAGTTCCTCAATGCATGGCGTCAATCAAGCTGTTCGCTTGCGTCAATGCGTCAGCAAAGGCTTTGTCTATCCCCGATTTGGAGAGGTTTACATCTGTCAGCAAATTACCGACTACTGTCCACATAACATCCATTTCGGGGATATTGGGCATGGGAACGGCAATTTCAGCGGTAGTGCGCATTGCCTGCACCAGTGTATCATCACATACACGGCTGTCATCATAGCATGCGCTGTTTGCCGGAGCACAGCCGCTTGCCTGCGCCAGCACAACACCCACTTCCGGATCCAGCAATGCATGCAGCAGCCTTTGGACGGCGTCCGTTTTGTTCTGTGCCGCGAAGGTCAGCACATGAATCCCCTGCACGCCGGAGTAGGGAGCAAGAGCCCTGCCTGTTTTATCTACGGTAGGCATCGAAGCAATGCCGAGGTCTATATTCGCTTCACGGGCAGAGGGAACCATCCACGGACCGCCGATTGTTGCGTCCGCTTTCCCCTCCAAAAACAGGGTATTCACCGTAGAATACTCCGTTTCCCCAGGCATCAGATCTACAAATTTCAAATGATACTCCAACGCGTCCTTGACTGCCTGCTGATCGGGGAACGGTGTGCCGTCTGCATCGATAATGCTGCCGCCAAAGCCGTGAATCCATGCAGCGCTGTAATAGGCGGTGCTGTGCTGCTCCACAAAGCCGTAGCGACCGCGCCCGGTGTTTTCTTTCATATACGCCAGCAATTCTTCTGTGGTGGTCGGCACCTCTTCATCCTGCATATAGCGTCGATTATACATAAACAGCAGCGTTTCAAAATACAGAGGAAGCTGGTACAAGCTGCCGTTGTAGGTCGCAGCCTCCAGCGTCATGGGGAGATAACCGGACAGTTCACTTTGTGATATCAGCTCTGTAACAGGCGTAAGTATTCCCATTTCGGCAAAAACGCCTATTTTGTCATGGGCAAATACAAACAGATCGGGAGCGGAGGAAGGATCATTGCCTACCAGCTTCAGCGAGTCTGTCAGGCTGGTTTTCTTTTCAAACCGTACCGTGATATCAGGCAGTGCCTTATCCAGATAAGCCTGTAAGGCTTCAATGACTGCGGCCTCCTTGTCGTGCCACACAACAAGAGTATTCGGATCGGCAGCTTTGCCGCCAGATCCGCCGCACGCCGCCATGGTCATTACTATCAGCAGCGCCAGCGTCAAGGCGAGAAATCGTTTCATAATATCCCCTTTCTAATACATAGTGCGGGGATGCAAAAACGCATACCCGCACTATTGTTATCAACCGTTACTTTGCTTTTTTCTTCTTTACCACAACAACGACCGCAACCGCTGCCGCAGCAGCAACAGCCAAAGCAACGCAAACAATCAGAACGGTATTGTCCTTTTCAGCGGCAACGATTTTGCTGCCGGCAGGTTCCTCATAGCTGACGGTTGTATTTTCCGCATCAGACACAACAATCCATACATCCTTTCCGACTTCAACAGACAGATCAGCGGTCTGGACAGAGCCTTCATTGGCGTTAATGATTACGGAGTTAATCCAACCGGGAACCTCGATGGTATACCAGTCGCCATCCATTGTCAGAGCCTCACCGGGCCACGAAGAAAATACATTTGTGCCGTCCGGCGCAGACCATGCCCAGCAGCACGGAGCAGACCAGTCGGAGGGAACCTGAACGCGGACGGTAATATTTTCAGCCGTTTTGTTCGGATCTGTGTCGGAGAGCTCATAGCTCAGATCCTCATAAACGGTAATCCAAAGCTCCTTGCCATCAATGCTGATATCGGCTGTCTGAACAGTGCCCTCGTTGCCGTTAACGATGACAGAATTCACCCATGTAGGGGCTTTGGCGGTGAACCAGCCGTCTTCACCCTCATCCATAGCCTGACCGGGCCACGCCGCAAATGCATTGGTACCATCGGGGGCGGACCATGCCCAAAGATTTACGCTTTTCCATGTCAGCGGCACATAAGCATGTACTGTAAACTTCTCCACATACTCGGGGATCTCTGCCATACTCTGCGCTTCATAGCTTACAGAAGCGGTCGCGTCATCGGCAACCGTGATCCAAACGGCTTTGCCGGCCTCTACCGCAATGCCTTCCGTCTGGACAGAGGCCTCACTGGCATTGACAATGATGTTCTGCACAAAGCGTGGAACATAAGTGTAATACCAGCCATCATCCAAAGGCTCAAGCTGCTCGCCAGGCCATGCCTCAAAAGCGTTTGTGCCATCATCCGCCCAGGCCCAACAGCAGGGAGCGTCCCAGCCTTCAGGTATGGATACGCAAACAGGAATCATCTCGTTGCTCTTCTCTTCTTCCGCAAAGGCAACCGTATAAAGCGAGGAAATGCACAAAGAAACAGCAAAAAGAATGGCCAATACCTTTTTCATCTTACTTTCCTCCATATTTTTTTGTCCCAATATCACTATAGGGCATTTTTATTATAATTCACGCCAAAAATGCTGTAAATCGTTTTCTGTGAAACTGCTTTCCGTCCTTAAAATCGCCTGTCTCCCTCGATATTGCCGATTTTCTTTGTGAAAATAGCTAATTATTGCGGCTGCATTGTGGCAGTTTGCCCAGCAAAACGACATAAGTCTGTTAGCTGCATAGGAAAGTAGTTTCTCATTTTCTTTGCTTCTCACCCGTTCCCTCTGTACAAAAAAGCAAGGAGGATTACCATCTCCGGCACTCCTCCATAACCTTTCAAGTGAACAATTTTGAGTTTTGAACCCAGGACAGCTTTTTTTCAACAGACACCGCCGTAGTCGCAAAGCAACCCATCAGCCTTCAGGCTGGTGTTTACGGAAGCTCTTGCAGTATTCCTCATCGCCGCCGCTTAGTACATGGCCGGTGAATGCCCCTCCTTCAGTATTTGGGCGCCAGCCGTCCATGAGCTCGTCGTTCTCCATGATAAAGGGGCTCGCCGTATCCTGCCCCCATGAGGTGTCATATTTCCCCATAAGGTAATCGCTCAGCGCCGTTCGGTCGGCAAAGCGCAGCATCCGGTACGGCTCCTGGAAGGCGACCTTTTCTACAAAGTACAGCGTCCCGTCCTCCGCCGTCAAAAGTACGCCGACATGCCCGACAAACAGCAGAGATTCCTCCTCGGTCGGCTTATCATGGAAGAACACCGTGATGAGGTGGATTCTTTCATTCTCCCGAAAGGTAACGCCGCGGGAAGCCCATTCCTCTTGTACGGTTTGTACATGACGCTTGATCTCCGTGGTATCCTCCGCCTTCACAGAGGAATACAGTGCGCGGAAATCTGCAAGGCTGCTTCCGCCCAGCGCATCGGGATCTGTTTTCAGCGCTTCCTCGTCCACAAACAGCACATCTCCCTCCTGAAGATTATTCAAAATTGCAGCCATTTCTCCAGGTTTCTCGATCGCTGGCCCGGAAGTAACTTTCATATGTGTTCCCATTTCGTTGGCAATGATCGCGGACAATGTTGTTTTTCCCAGGCCGGGAGGACCGTAAAACAGTACATGGTCCAGTGCGTCATGTCTCTGTTTCGCCGCTTCAATATAGATCTTCAGAGTATCTTTGGTTTTCTGCTGACCAATATATTCATCCAGACTCTGAGGTCTTAAATTCCCTTCCAGAGAAAAATCCTCTTCTGTAACGTCCGTTGTAATGATCCTGTTTTCCATCTGTCATGCTCCGTTCTATTTCTTGTAAAGCGGATATTTATATTCCACTCTGCTACATGCTTATGAATACCATCACGTTGACTTGTACTCCTGATACAAGCAAGTCCCCACCCACTGCTTATTGCTTTTCGCAATTGAAGCAGGGGACTTACTTGATTCGGTTAGAAATTCTTCAATGCAGCCCGCAGGATTGCTTCCACATCGTCTGCCGGTACATCCTCCGGAACTTTCCGTACTGCCCGGAGCGCATCCGCAGAACTGTATCCCAGCGCAACCAGAGCCTCTACTGCTTCCTGACGACTGTCACGAAGATCCGCAGCATCTATGGCAGCCTCCTCCTGCTGATGAGCGAGTTTTATCTCAAAAGCATCCTCCAGCTTCAGTTTATCTTTCAGCTCCAAAATCATTTTCTGGGCGGTCTTCTTCCCAATTCCAGGAGCCTTGGAAATGGTCTTTACATCATCCGAAAGTACTGCAAAACGCAATTCATCCGCACTGATCCCGGAAAGGATACCAAGTGCACCCTTCGGGCCAACACCATTCACACCGATCAAAAGTTTAAACATACTGAGATCATCTTTTGAAAAAAAGCCGTACAGTTGCAGAATATCCTCTCTGACATAAAGAAACGTATGTATTTTTTTCTCTTCTCCTATGCGGACCTTCCCGAGATCCTGCCCTGTCATATAGATTTCATATCCAAGTCCGCCATTCTCCACGATCAGACAATTCTCCACGATATCTGCTACTGTACCTTTTACAAAAGAAATCAACTCCAACGGCTCCCTTCCCGGAAACAACTGAACATCTGTTTCCCATATGAACGCAATAGTAACATAATTTTCATAAAAAATCAACCCGGAATCCAAATCCCGGGTTGATGCTGTATACATAAATATTATTTACTGATTCAGAAAATCCTGATCTTCAAAATAATTGATACGCATGGAAGAACGTACATCATGAAGAGTTGCAGCTGCTTTTTCTCTTGCAACTTCTGTACCTGCTTTCAGGATATCAAATACATCTGCAGTACGCTGCTCCCACATTTTTCTTCTCTCACGGATTGGTCCAAGCTCCGCCTGCATTACATTATTCAGGAATTTCTTAACTTTTACATCGCCAAGACCACCTCTCTGATAGTGAGCCTTCAGTTCATCAAGATTCTGATACTCTGGCAGGAACTCCTCAAAATGCTCCGGCCGGCTGAAAGCATCCAGATAAATAAATACCGGATTTCCTTCCACGCGTCCTGGATCCTGAACCCGAAGATGATTCGGATCTGTAAACATGG
>OICN01000587.1_pt1 | contig 12219 bp, 18 predicted proteins | sample 1581301 | NCBI WGS metagenome assembly OICN01 (sample SAMEA3882557, study PRJEB24775) | human gut metagenome | biome: human-associated habitat; feature: intestine environment; material: feces | place: Netherlands | collected 2009/2010
TTCGCGTAATGGCTTGTTATAATAAAGCAACTCAAAATTCGTGAGGACACAACATGCAGCTTCGAGAATACATACCTTCCGACTGCGCACAGTTGGCAGAACTCTTTTACCAGACCGTTCACAACGTGAACGCGAAGGATTATACGTAAGAGCAACTGGATGCGTGGGCGAGTGGCGAAGTGGATTTTCAGGCATGGGACGAGTCTTTTCGGACGCACAGGACGATTGTTGCCACAGAAAACGGTGCGATCGTCGGCTTTGGGGACATGGATGAAAGTGGCTATCTGGACAGGCTGTATGTCCACAAGGACTATCAGGGGCAGGGCGTTGCATCTGCGATCTGCGAAGAATTGGAGCGTCTTGCGACTGAAAAGACATTCACGACGCACGTCTCCATCACGGCAAGGCCGTTTTTCCTGCATCGCGGATACCGCGTCGTGCGCAAACAGGAAGTGATTCGCCGCGGCGTTGCGCTCATGAATTTTGTGATGGAAAAGCAGCCAAAAAGGGTAAAATGATGATGAATATTCCAGACCCGAACGCGGTCTTCCCGAATGAATACAAGACCTCCTGCTTTATCAAAAACGTCGTCACCGCGCCGAATATCTCGGTCGGCGACTACACTTATTACGACGACGCGGTTGATCCGACGGGGTTTGAGCGGAACAATGTGCTGTTCAACTACCCGGAGTTCGGCGATCATTTCGTGATCGGCAAGTTCTGTCAAATCGCGTCCGGCACGAAGTTCATCATGGGTCCTGCGAACCACCGCATCAGCAGCGCCACGACGTATCCATTCAACGTTTTCGGCGGCGCCTGGACGGAGAATACGCCGCCGCACATGGCGCAGCTTCCGCGCAAGGGCGACACGGTCATCGGAAACGACGTGTGGATCGGGCGTGAAAGCATCATCATGCCCGGCGTGAAGATCGGAGACGGCGCAATCATCGCTGCCTATTCCGTGGTGGTGAAGGATGTTCCGGCGTACACTGTTTACGGCGGGAACCCGGCAAGGTTCATCAAGGAACGCTTTGACGCAGAGCTGAAAGACCTGCTGCTGCGCTATCAGTGGTGGAATCTGGAGCCGGAAAAGCTGGTGGAGATCCTGCCGGTGCTCTGCGATCCGGATTTGGAAAAACTCCGGCGCTTTCTGCGGGACCGGCTTACAGATTGACAAAACGGAGGACGGCTGACCGTCCTCCGTCAATTTCTCTGCGCCTGCCGTGTCCAGAGCATCTGAATCTCCGCTTCGTTCGTATCCCCGTCGATGCCTTCCGACTGCACAACGAATTGCTCACGCCGGTAAAACGCAAGCGCCCGCTCATTTTTCTGATAGACGCTCAGCGTTAAGCGCAGTTTGCGCGACTTTGCATACTCCAACAGCGCTCTTCCAATGCCCTTGGAACGCGCGGATTTTGCAACGAAAATCCCCTCGATGTGGTTCTCCGTCAGACCGATGAAGCCGTCGATTTGCCGGGGGGCCTCATTTTCGTGGACATAGAGCTCCGCCTGCGGGAGCATATCGCGCACCATCTCAAAATGCGCTTCCCAAAAGCTCGCCGGGATAAACGCATGGGCGTCCAGATTGGCTTGCAGCCAGATCTGCATGACGGCGTCCAAATCTAGATTTTCAAATTTTCGTATCATCTGGTTCTTTCCTATTTACTGGTTTCCTGCAAGGCTTCGGCTTGGTCAGCTCATAACTCACGTCCAACAGCAGCTCGATTGTTTCTGCCGGCACGCTGCCGTCCAGCGTGGCTGTGATCCAACTGGCTTTGTTCATGTGGTACGCCGGAAAAATGCCGGTCTCGCCGCGCAGGGACGAAATCAAAATCGGGTCGCACTTAAAATTGACGATATCGAGTTTCTTCGTTCCCACAAGCCCCAGCTTGTCCCGCGGCACTTCCATGACCAGTGCGAACCACTTCCGGTTGCTTGCATGACGGAACACAGCCGCCCGCGGCGTATCCGCCCACGGATAATCCGGTTCTGTGCTGTAGTGGTTCAAAATGTAGGCTTCTAATTCTTCACGATTCATTGCAGACCTCACAGCGCCTCAAAGTGATACCTCGGCTGTCCGACGCTCTTTTTGCCGTATTCGATCGCGCTGACCGGGCAGTAGCAGATGCAAGCCATGCAGTGGGTGCAGTTCTTGCCCCAAACCGGCTTGCCGTCTTTCAGCGTGACGTTATTCATTGGACAGAGCTTCGCGCATTGACCGCAGCCAATGCAGGCGCCTGACGCGGTAAAGGCGTTCGCTTTGACGAAGAATTTGTAGAAAATCGGATTGACTGGTCCGCTCATGAAGCGGCCGTAGAAATTATTCCGCGTCGGCGTGAACGACTGATTGCTCTGAATCGCCGCAATTGCTCGGTCGATGCTGGGCTCGGCTTTGGCAACGATTTGCCGTGCTTCGTCTGCCTGCGGCGCGGAGAACATCGCAATGTAGTTCTCCGGCATGACGATCTGCGCCGTGCCCATGCAGGAAATCGCCTTTTCCGCGCAGAGTTCGCGGTTATACTTGTCGGCGTTGCCGATCTCGCTGCCACAGGTCATGACGAACCATGACCGCTTTGCGCCGCGCAGTTCCGTTTTCCGAAGCCAGTCGCGCACGATGCGCGGAATCCGCCAAGCGTAAGTCGGCGTGACGATAATAACTCGCTCGCCGGTTTCGATGGGCGAGGTGTCGCCGGATTTGATGCGGTCATTCAAATTCAAAATCTCATCGCCCAGCGCGTCTGCGATTCGCTTGGCGACATATTTGCTGTTTCCAGTGCCGGAAAAATACAAAATCATATCAAAATCCCCTCACAATGGTCAATTTCATGCTGAATGATTTGCGCCGCCCAGCCGGTGAACGTTTTAATGCGCGTCTGGAACTGCTCATTCTGCCACTGCACCTTGATGGTCTGATAACGCTTTGTTTTCCGCGTGCCGGTCAGGGACAGGCAGCCCTCCTCCGCGTCATAGGGCGCGGATTTTTTGACGATCACGGGATTGAACATGACCATGTATTCGCCGCCGTTGTCGAAAGCGATAATGCGCTTGTTGACGCCAATCATATTCGCCGCCATGCCCACACAGCCGTCCTTGTGCGCGGTGAGCGTATCCAATAAGTCCTGCGCGATTGTCAAATCGTCTGCCGTGGCAGGTTCCGCTTTCTGGGATAGGAAAAATTCATCTTTGCAGATATCACGGATCATGGGAAAACCTCCGTTGCGTTTTTCTTATTGTAATTGTAGCAGAGAAATGGGTAAGGCTCAACTGCATTTATGGTGGATTCGACGAAGACACTTAATTAATGTTTGCGCATTCGGTACGAATAGCATAGAATTTTCGCGCGCAAAACAGCACGATTCATGCACCTTATGAGATGCAGAATTTGCGCGGCAATAAACAAAGATAAGGGCGAATTCGATAAATGGTCTTCGAAATAAAAATCGTTCGTATTTATCATTTCCTTGCATTTTCCATCCTGTTTTGATACAATAAAATACAACGCTGCGAAGCGCTGTTGTTAGACTTGGCAGCTTTGCACAAAGGTGTTCTGCCAAGCAGCAGAGCACCTTTTTTCATCTGGAGGAATCGAACTATGGCTGTGAGCTACAAGAAGCTTTGGAAACTGCTGATTGACAAGGATATGAAAAAGAAAGATCTGTGTGCGAAAGCGGGCATTAGCCCGGCGTCCGTCACGAAAATGGGTCGAAACGGTCATGTTACGACGGAGATACTTTTGAAAATTTGCACGGCGCTGGACTGCGGCGTGGAAGATATTATGGAAATTGTGCCGGATTCGAGTGAAAACGCATGATAAAGTCCGCATTATGGGACAGCCAATATGATATGATAACAATGAGCTTGGGAGACCGGCTCGAATGGAGAAGCGAATGGGACGATCTCTGATTTATAACGGAACGATCACAGCGGAACAGTTCCTCTTCTATGAAATCCGCATTGCATCGAAATATTACCTCGACGGGACATCCGTGGAGGACGCTATCGAAGAAATCAAAAAGAACAATTTGTTTCAATACCCGACCGAGCGGCTTGTTGCCCGCATGGTGCGAAGCTGCTACAAGCGGCTGGACGCATTAGACGATGAACAGCTCCGGCAGGAATTATCATCGGCTCCGCCTGAGATTGCAAAGCAGATCAACCTCTATGCCATGATGCGCTACAACCGCATTGTCTGGGACTTCATGGTCGGCGTGATCGGAGAAAAGTTCCGGAGTCAGGACTTCGAGTTTTCGCGGAAAGACCTGAATGTATTCTTTTCCCACTTGCAGGAACAGAACGATGACATTGCCGGATGGAGCGAGACAACGGTCAATAAGATCAAGCAAGTGCTGACGAAGATTTTAGTTGAGGTTGAGATCCTTGACATCTTCAAATCCACGCGGCTCAATCCGCTGTTCCTCTGCGAAGAGCTGGAAGAAGGCATCCGCAGAAATAACGATCTCGAAGCACTTGCAGCTTTTAACTGCTTTAGATAGGAGGCTCTGGCATGAGCGACATCAAGCAAGAGTTGGATAGAATCCGGGACAGAATATCCGACCCCAGTTTTCTTGCCAATAAAGGATTAAGCAACGAAGTCGGCATTCATGTGTTCTGCTATGATCCGGCAGATGAGTTGATCGTCAGAGACTTCGTTTCCCGGCTGAAAGCGGAAAATGGAACGCCATACCACATCAAAGAATGCGATCTCTATGAGATTTTTCTCAAGCTCCTGGAGGACAAGCGCGTTCTGAAATCCGTGGACGGACTGGAAGAAAAACGCGGGAAGGAATACCTTCTCAAGCAGCTTCAAAAGATTGCAACGCCGGAGGCACTTCTGGAATACATGAAGTACGAGCCGCATGAGTACGGTGATGTTCTCTTCCTGACCGGCGTGGGAAAAATCTTTCCATTTATGCGCTCTCATAAAATGCTGGACAGTATGCAGCATCTCTTTGCGGACATCCCCATCGTCATGTTCTATCCGGGATCGTTCAACGGACAAGACCTCGGATTGTTTGGAAAGTTTCTGGACGGACACTACTACCGGGCATTCAACCTTTTGTAATTGGAGGAAAGCGGCATGAAAATACAAAGTATGTTCCAAAAGGACATTGACCGCCCTATCAACGGCGTTGTTAAGGTCATGCAGGATGACCAGCAGAGCTTAAAGGATGAACTGAGTGAATACATCATCACGAAGGAACTGCGGCGTCACTTTGCCACATTCTTTGATAACTACGTCAAGGCGATTGATACCCGATATGGGCGTTTGGATTTCTGGTTTCTTTGGAAGTGGTAAATCTCACTTCCTGAAAATGCTCTCCTACCTTCTCTCAAACAAAGAGGTGGACGGCAAACACGCCTTTGATTACTTTGCGGACAAGTTTGACGATCCGATGATGTATGCGACGGTGCAGAAATGTGTCCGCATTCCCACGGAGTCCATCCTGTTCAACATCGACATCGAAGGACCAATCAACAAGGACAAGACCGCCGTGCTGCGCGTCTTAGCTGCAATATTTATACCAGTGCATATTGCCAGAAAGCAGAACAAGATAGCACTGTTTGAAGCAAACCTTAAATGCTATGGGAGCCTCATCTCCATCAAGTGTTTTTGCGAGTTTATATCAGGCTTTACAACATTTGCGGATAACCCTGACCCCAAGGCAGAAGTACATAGCCCTATCGAGGTTTGTAAAAACAAATATCTTGAAATTCACGATCTTCTTTCAAACGAAAAGGCAATGTCACAAATTCGTACCTCTACCTTTTGGAAAACTACATTTACAAGAGACTGCATCAACCATGACCGTGAAGCTATTTGTAGCGGAGCATTTTTAACAAAAGCAACTGCGTTTGATGCTGCGGAGAAAATTGGGAAAGCATTGCACGAATTTGTCGTTGCCCTGTTTGACTCAGGAAAACCGGAAGTTATCGCAGAAAAACGTGATGAATTTACCAAAAACAGTGCTGAAATTAACAACCTTATAGATGCTCTGAGGAAAGAACTTGAAATATAACAGTTAGAGTTTATCAGCCGGAGCGCGCGCAATACGAAGGAGAAACGCTATGCCATATTTAGAAACTGTCCAAGAGATTCTGGATGATGGCACATCGCTTAGCACAAACTTGGTACTATCTTGGAACGAACTTAGAACCAACTTGCGTGTAACTTGCGGGAAACTTGCGACTAACTTGCGACCTGACACGCAAGATCAGTATTCAAGTTGTAGGAGGAAATATTGATATGGGAAAACTGATTTCCGAGAAATATGCTGCTCCGCAGCACAAAAGCAATCTCCGCAACATCCGCGGAACCTTTGCCGCCGAGGGCATGACGATCAGCAAATCCACCCGCAGCAATCTTGACCGCATTGCCAGCGGCCAGACCAGCTACCAGCAGGTCTTGACCGAGCTACGGGCGAAGTACGAAAAGAGAGGATAACGCCATGTTCTCCAAATATGACGTCTACACCACAGTACAGTCTATGTACTGTTATCCGGACAGCGATGTTCTGAAAAATAAGCTGAATATCCGCGACAAGGCAGAGCTGAAACAGGCGGAGGAAGAGTTCACCGCCGTTAAGCAGCTTGTTTTGCTGCAAGAGCCGATGAAGGGACGCTTTACGAAAACGCATCTCCTGCGGATTCACCGTTTTCTCTTTGAAGACGTTTATCCCTTCGCCGGTCATATCCGCAGAGAACAAATCAGCAAGGGTGATACAATGTTCTATCCGCCGGAGATGATCGACCGGCAGTTAGGACGCGTCTTTGATGAGATCCACGCAAAGAAGCTGCTGTCAGAACAAGATTCGGAAAAGCAGATTCAGAACCTCTCTCATGTGATGACGGAGTTGAACATCATTCACCCGTTCCGTGAGGGCAACGGACGCAGCATCCGTGAGCTGATCCGCTGCATGGGATTGGAATACGGTCTGCGCCTGAACTGGGGCAACACCGACCATGATACACTGATCGACGCCGCGATTGCCTCAGTGGATGATGATATGGCGTTCTGCGATGTCCTGACGCAATGTTTGGAAACGGAGGAATAAGCAATGGGAAGACTGATTTCCGAGAAATATGCTGCTTGGCAAGCCGAGTGCGAAGAACGCTTCCAGCAGCTCAAAAAGAACGAAGAAGAACTCAACCGCATTTTCATTGACATTTACGGTTTGCAGGACGAATTGACGCCGGATGTGGCGGAGAAGGATATTACTGTACATCGCGTGTTTGACAGTAAGGACGATGTGCCGGAGTCTATGAAGGGCAGCAACTACGTCCGCACCATGCGCGACGAGATCGTCTCCCTCATTTCCTATGCCGTGGGCTGTATGTTTGGACGCTACTCTCTGGACGTGGATGGGCTTGCCTACGCGGGCGGCGAATGGGACGCCAGCAAGTACAAGACCATCATCCCGGACAGCGATAACATCATTCCCATCTGCGATGACGAGTATTTTGACGATGACATTACCGGACGCTTCGTGGAGTTTGTTCGCAAGGTCTACAGCGATGATACGCTGGAAGAAAACCTCAAGTTTGTTGCCGACGCACTCGGCGGCAAGGGTACGCCCCGCGAGGTGATCCGCAGCTACTTCCTGAATGACTTCTATGCTGACCATCTGAAAACCTATCAGAAGCGCCCGATCTACTGGCTGTTTGACAGCGGAAAGAAGAACGGGTTCAAGGCGCTGTGCTATATGCACCGTTACCAGCGCGATCTTCTCGCCCGTCTGCGCACCGACTATGTACATGAGCAGCAGGAGCGTTATCGCACCCAGCTTGCCCAGCTCGGTGACGCCATCGACCACGCCAGCGCATCCGAGCGCGTGAAGCTGACCAAACAGCAGAAGAAGTTCCAAGATCAAGCGATCGAGTTTCAAAAGTACGAGGAAAAGGTTCACCATCTTGCCGATCAGAACATCGAGATCGACCTTGATGACGGTGTGAAGCATTTGCCGCGAGATTTTGTTGGTCGAATATCCGGAGGAAGTCCCGCACGAAACTGCCGAGGACTTCGACGAATTGTCATGGGAACGTGTTCTGGATGATGTGTTTGCAGACGACCCGGAAAAAGGGATGGAGATGTGGCGTCGGCTTCTGGACATTGCAGAGCTGTCTCTGAAAACCAACGCCAAAACAGCCGAGAAACTGCTTTTGGACTGGGATTGGTTGGAGTCTCCAACCGACGATCAGGCGCTTCCGCTTTTGGTTGCGTTGGATGACGAGCGGTTTGTATCACAGCTTTTTGAAAGCGCGTACCTCAACAGATTGCAGTTCAATGTTCTGGAGATCTGTCGGGATTGTGGGGAGGAAACGCTGGCGCGGCATTGTATGGACCTTGCACTGAAAAATCCCTGTCTGGATGAGCAGTGGAGGAAACGGTATACACAGGCCCTTGCGGCTGCACCTTCTTCAAAACGCGCAAAGCCACCTGCCCGTGCACTTGCAAGACCGCCTGTCAGTACACCGGCAAAGCCGACTGGCGAAAGCTATTATCAGTTCTGCAATGTGCAGTTCAAGGAGGATGGCGCGACATATGCCTATCTGACCGGGGGAATTTCGCTGAAAGCAGGCGATTTTGTAGTCGTTCCGATCGGCGATCATCAAGCAGAAAAGCTTGCTCGGGTGACAGCGGTGTTCGTTTGCAGCACACAGAATGCGCCATATTCGCCGGAGAAGGCGAAATTTGTGCTCCGTAAGTCTGAACGGACAGCCTTTCCGGAACGCACAAAGCCGCAGCATCCTGCTCCGAAGCAAGCAGACGTGTCAGCACCGACTGAATCGAAGCGCACAGTTCCGCCTCTGCAGTCCGCACCGATTGATAATCCGCAGAAGTCTGCGCCGACTGTACAATCGGCAATCACACCGCCGATCGTCAGCCAGACGCCGACGGAGCTAGAAATAACCGAAAAGAAATCTACGCCGCCAAAGAAGCCGTTTCCGTTTGGGAAGCTCATTGCGGCAGTTCTGGCAGTAGCCGTGATTGCTGGTATCTCTATTTCCGTCTCAAGCCGCAATAAGCAGAGAGCGGCAGCTTATGACGCAGCCCTTCAAGAGTTGTCAAACGGCAATTACACTTCTGCCGAGCAGGATTTCTCTGCGCTTTCCGGGTATCGAGATGCTGCGTCACTGTCTGTCTACTGCAAGTACGCTGGTATGTACAAAGACAGGACGGACTATGCGGGCGGACAGGATGAGCTTTCAAACATCACGCTGCAATACGACACGAGCTGGCAGCAGGATGTTGACGCACTGGAGACCCGCGTCAAGGGCTATAAAGCGGAGAAAGACGCTGTCGAGGAAGCCGAGCGTCAACGCATCGCTGCGGAGAATGCCGCAAAGCGGGAGCAAAGTCTGAAAGATCAGTATTCCGGGAAGCTGCCCGTGGATGGTATGCCCGTGAGCTGCTTGAAGTACACGTCAATCGGATCGCCTACTAAAACCGAAAAATGTCAGTTCTATGACAGCATGGATGTCCATAGGCGATACAAAATCCTGCATTGGTACAACAGTGAAGGACAGACCGTAGCATATTGTCATTCTCATCAGCCAAAGGGAGAGTATACAGAAGTCATTTATGCCTTTACTTACTATGAGACCCCTATCGGTCGTCCCAACTCTGCCCCGGCTTGGACACCACCGAGTACATCGGGCGGCAGCAATTCCGGAAGCGTCCGGGATGACTATGATAATCCCGAAGACCTCTGGGAAGATAATCAGGATTGGTATGAGGATGAGGATGAAGCGTGGGATGAGTGGGAGAATGGCTAGGAGGCTATTTTATGGATCTACAACGAGCAAAAGAACTGTTATCCGGCTTGGCAGACGGCGTTGATCCGCTGACGGGCGAGGTTTTGCCGGAAGATCATGTGTGCAACAAAGCAGAAATCATTCGGGCTTTTCACTGTGTTCTGAAATCGCTTCCGGGAAAGGCGTCGAAGCCGCAGCCCGAAAATGCGGGCAAACCCTGGAACGATGCAGACGACGCGGTCCTCTGCCAGATGTTCGATGCCGGAGGCAGCAGGAAGGAAATGTGCGCCTACTTCAAACGCTCGGAGGGCAGCTTGGCCGCACGTCTGGTGCGGTTGGGAAAAATCTCTGACCGTGCAGAATTCAGGAATAAATAAAAAGTTGTATTGAAAATGAGGAGAGAAAGATGAAAGCCGGAGAGGTCTGTATCAACGACATATTTAATGGGGCCAGACTGATTGAGGTGCCGTTTTACCAGCGCGCTTATGTCTGGAAGGAAGAACAGTGGGAAAGATTTCTTACGGACATGGAATATGTGTCGGATACGCAAAGGCATTATTTTCTTGGGTCTATCATTTTGAAAAATGGCGAGACGCCAAATATGACAGACGCATTTTCCAGTCGAAAGATCATCATTGATGGTCAGCAGCGGCTTACAACGCTGATCCTGTTCTTTAAGGTTCTCTGCCTGAAAGTGGGCTGCAACGGATATTTTGATCATGACTTCCGTTTCTCAAATGGAGACATTGCCATGCAGCACGGCAGAAACGACAGCGCCGCGTTCAAACTGGTAACGAGCCAGAATACGGCCGGAGAAATCAAAAACACAACACCGCCGTCGTCCATTATTGCGGCTTACAATTTCTTTATGCAGAAGGCTGATCCTGCAAGGATCAATCTTAACGTTATCAAGCAGAATGTTCAGTTTGTCTCTGTTGACTTGGTAGATAGCGAGGATGAACAGCAGGTTTTTGATACGATCAACTCGTTGGGTGTGCGCCTTACGACGGCAGAGCTTCTGAAGAACTATTTCTACAGCCGTGACAATGTCCGGGAATACGAAGAAAACTGGGTTTCTGTTTTTGAAAAAGACGCAGAGTGCAAGCAGTATTGGGATCAGGAAATTGAAACTGGTCGTATCAAGCGTTCACTCATTGATATTTTCTTCGACGCATATTTCCAACTCCTGATTCAAAACAAAGACTATGCGGTTTCTGTTTCGGACAAAATCGCATATGCCAGAGTGGATCATCTTGCAAAGTCTTATCAGGACTTTATAGACAAATACTGCGCAAAAGATAAAAATGTGGTGTTGAAGCATATGGCTGACTATGCAGCATGCTTTGCAGAAACGTTCCGCCCAGATTCCTGTGAACGCAGTATCCCTTCCGCCTATGGTATGGAACGCATGAATGTAATCATATTCGGACTCAAGAATACGACTGTGATTCCATATGTCCTTTACGTTGCCAAAGAGATTCAAAATCCGGATAGCCGCAATGAAATATTTGCGGTATTGGAAAGCTATATTATGCGCAGGATGATTGTTCGCGCAACAACAAAGAACAGCAACAATTTGTTTGCATCTCTGATTCTCAACAATGTACTTGATGCTGCAATGTTGAAAGAGAGACTATCCAGAAGCGGCGATGTGACGACTTACTTCCCGGATGATCGCGAACTGCTGCAGGGATTCAAAGAATCCAAATTGATCAATTTGCAATCAAAGGGCGTCCTTTATATGATGGAATCGGCAATTCAGCCTGCAAACGCTGCGATGGTTCTTTTGGGATTCAAAGGTTACAGCTTGGAGCATCTCATGCCGAAGAAATGGAGAAACAATTGGGAGCCATGCGAAACGGAGGAGCTTGCGAAGGAACGTGATTCCTGCTTACTTACACTTGGCAATCTTGCAATTATTCCGCAGCCGCTCAATGCGTCGATTCGGGATGCAAATTGGACGGTAAAGAAAGCCGGAAAAGGGACAGCAAATCCCGGTCTTGAGTTATGCGCCAGCGGTCTGCTTACCATCCATGATGTCTTAAAAGAGGCAGCATGGACCGAGGGAAAAATAGACGCTCGTGCTGATTGGCTGTTTGAGCAGGCAAAACGGATATGGAAGACTTGATTCTTTCGTGATGAATTTAACCACCGCAATTCCTGCTCCGCTATAGACAAAGAATACGCGGCCGGTGCGATTCACCAGCCGCGTATTTCATATTTTGGAGTCGCGGAGCCACTGCTGGAAATCCTCCAGCGAGATGATCTCGCGGTCACATTTTTTCTTTTCTTCTCTGGCTCTCTCGCTCCAAGCATAAAACTGCTCGTCGGTGATGCGCCCGGCCTTAATCCATGCGAAGCGCTTTTTATACTCCTTGCGGTACGCCTTGAAAATCGGGTCGTCGGTCTGCTTTTTCGTCCACTGCCGGAACGCGCCGATCTCGCGGCAGCGCTGCTCACCGTACT
>OICN01000594.1_pt1 | contig 12101 bp, 6 predicted proteins | sample 1581301 | NCBI WGS metagenome assembly OICN01 (sample SAMEA3882557, study PRJEB24775) | human gut metagenome | biome: human-associated habitat; feature: intestine environment; material: feces | place: Netherlands | collected 2009/2010
GTTGTCATAAAGGCGCACGGCTCGTCCGACGCAAAGGCTATCCGCAACGCCATAAAGCAGGCCAAGACCTGCGCAGAAAAAAATATAGTCGGCACCATCGCACAGAGCGTCAGGGACGCGGCCGACGCGGAGTAATAAAATGGACAACAGAGAACTTGAAAAGAGAATAGGCTATACTTTTAAGAACAAAAAGCTGCTCATAGAGGCGCTGACCCACTCGTCATACGCCAACGAGCGGCAGGACGGCACGCGGTGCAACGAGCGCCTTGAATTTCTGGGCGACTCGGTGCTCGGCTTTATCTCCGCCGAGCATTTTTTCCACCACTTTAAGCACCTGCCCGAGGGCGAGCTGACCAAGAGACGCGCTTATTTCGTCTGCGAGAAGTCGCTGAGCGAATTTGCGCGCACTCTCGGTATCGGTGAGTTTCTGCTCTTCGGCAAGGGCGAGGTGCTCACCGGCGGCAAGGATCGCCCGTCCATACTCGCCGATGCATTCGAGGCGGTGCTTGCAGCCATATATCTCGACGGCGGCATAGAGCCTGCGAAGAAATTCGTGTTCCGCTTTATAGACAAGGCGGACGAGGAGAAGCCGGCGGTCACCGACTATAAGACCACCTTGCAGGAGATAGTCCAGCGCAACCCCGAGGAGGCGGTGGAGTATGTCCTCGTAGGCGAGAGCGGCCCCGATCACAATAAGACCTTCAGCGTCGAGGTTCACCTCAACAGCAACGTCATCGGCCGAGGCTCGGGACGCAGCAAGAAGATAGCCGAGCAGGCGGCAGCAAAAGAGGCTCTCCAGCTCATGGGACTCAAGTCATGAAGCATATAAACGTCTCCGTCTTTGTGCCCCATGCGGGCTGCCCTCATCAGTGCAGCTTCTGCAATCAGAGGAGCATTTCGGGCGCTGCGAGTCAGCCGACGGCGCAGGATGTGCGCGATGCGGCGCTCGTCGCCATGCGCTCGTCACCAGAGGGGATAAAGGACGGAGAGATAGCGTTTTTCGGCGGCAGCTTTACGGCTATCGACCGGGATTATATGACCGAATTGCTCTCGGCGGCGCAGGAGTTCATAGGCGAAAACGGCTTCAGGGGCATAAGAATATCCACCCGCCCGGATGCCGTTGACGGGGAGATCTGCGATATCCTCGAGAGATACCGCGTCACGGCGGTCGAGCTCGGCGCACAGAGCACCGACGACAGGGTGCTCGCGATGAACCGCAGAGGGCATACGCGCGAGGATATCTTCCGCTCGGCGCGGCTTTTAAAGGAACGCGGCTTTGAAACCGGGCTCCAGATGATGACGGGGCTCTACGGCTCGACGGACGAGGACTGCATGAACACGGCGCGGGATATAATCTCCCTCGCGCCCGATACGGTCAGGATATACCCGACGGTAGTTATAGAGCATACGGAATTGGCCGAGCTTTTCAGGCGCGGCGAATACCGCCCGCAGACTCCCGAGGAGGCGGCGGTGCTCTGCGCCCAGCTCCTGCCGATGTTCGAGAGCGCGGGGATAAGAGTTATAAGGCTCGGACTTCACTCCGGCGGCGACGTAGAGGGCTCTTTCGTCGCGGGCGCATATCATCCGGCTCTGCGCGAGATGTGCGAGGGGCATATATATTTTGATATTATCTCAAAGGCGCTCGCCGGCAGGGAGAGGGGCAGGTACATAATATATGTCGCCCCGCGCGAGGTGTCAAAGGCCGCCGGACAGAGGCGGTGCAACCTCGAAAAGCTAAAAGAACTCGGCTACGAATGCAGGATAAAAGAGAGCGCAAGGCTCACTGCGCGCGACATAGATTTGGAAAAAGTCAACTTATTATAAAGGCAGGCAAATAAATGTTACTCAAAGCACTCGAACTGCAGGGCTTCAAATCCTTTCCCGACAAGACGACTCTTGAATTCGGCAAAGGCATAACCGCCGTCATAGGGCCCAACGGCTCCGGCAAGAGCAATATCTCCGACGCCGTTCGCTGGGTTCTCGGCGAGCAGTCCTCAAAGAGCCTGCGCGGCTCGAAAATGGAGGACGTCATATTCGGCGGCACGTCGCTCAGAAAGGCGATGGGCTTTGCCGAGGTCACTCTGCGCCTCGATAACGCCGACCGCACCCTGAATAACTGCGACAAGGACGAGGTCTCCGTCACCCGCCGCTATTACCGCTCGGGTGAGAGCGAATATCAGCTGAACGGCGAGACGGTGCGTCTGCGCGATATCCATGAGCTGTTTATGGACACGGGACTCGGGCGCGACGGCTACTCAATGGTCAGCCAGGGCAGAGTCGCCGACCTCATCTCGTCGCGCTCCCCGCAGAGGCGGGATATGCTCGAAGAGGCGGCGGGAATTTCCCATTTCAGATACCGCCGGGCGGACGCGACGCGCAGACTCGAGCAGGCGGAGGAAAACCTCGTGCGCCTGCGCGATATACTGACCGAGCTTGAAGGCCGCGTCGGACCACTCAAAACGCAGAGCGAAAAGGCGCAGAAGTTCTTGGTTCTCGCAGGGGAAAAGAAGGAGCTGGAGATAGGTCTTTGGCTCAAGACGATAGAGCGCTCCCGCGAGGGCTTGAGGGCGCAGGAGGATAAAATATCTCTCGCCGCCGCCGACTATGAGCAGGCGGAGCGCGAGCTTGAGAGAATATCGGCTCAGATAGAGGAGCTTATGAGCACGGGCAGCGGAATAACCGTGCAGATAGAGGAGCTGCGCACGAAGGCAGCCTCCGACGAGGAGCAGGCGACTGCGGTTGATGGCAGAATAGCCGTTGAGCGCAATAACCTTTCCCATAACCGCGAAACGATAGAGAGAATACAGCGCGACATGGAGGCGGCGACCGCCACAGAGCAGCACCTTGACGACCAGATAACGGTCGCAGAAAAAGAGATAGCCGAGATAAACGGGCAGATTGAAAACTGCCGCTTGCAGCTGCTCGAGCTGCTTGACAGCACCGGCAAGCTCAAGGAGCAGGAGAGCGCGATAACCGCAGAGCGCGACAGCGCTGAGGCGCAGGCGAAAACCGTAAACGAAGCCCTCTCCGCGGCGAGAATCGAGCAGAGCACGGCGCGTTCCTCCGCGGAGGAAATAGCGGCGCGCATGAGCACCGTTGACGAGGTCATAGCCTCGCGCGGCGGTCTGCTTGACGCCCTTCGCGAGCAGGCTGAGGTCAGCCGAAAAAATCTCGATGCGTGCCTTGAAAACATAGAGTCGCTTTCAAATTCGATAGACGGCTACTCCATGATAGTGCGCTCCCGCGCCGAAAAGGCGGAGAAGCTGCGCCGCGAGCTCGACGCCGCCACGCTCGATATCCACCAGAAGCAGGCGCGAATCAGAATGCTCGAGGATCTCGAAAAGAACATGGAGGGCTATTCAGGCTCCGTCAAGGCGGTCATGCGCGAAGCAAAGCGCGGAACGCTGCGCGGTATCCACGGACCTGTGTCCCAGCTGATAACCGTTGATGCGAAGTACGCCGCGGCGGTCGAGACGGCTCTCGGCGCCGCCGTGCAGAACATAGTTACCGACGACGAGGCTGCCGCAAAGCGCGCCATAGCCTATCTTAAAGAGAGCCGTGCGGGACGCGCGACCTTCCTGCCGATGACGACGATAAAGCCGCGCCCGTTCAGAGAGGACGGACTCGACTCCTGCGCGGGCTTTATAGATATGGCGGACAGACTCCTTCGCTGCGACGACGAGTATCTGCCGATAATCAGAAGCCTGCTCGGGCACACCGCCGTTGCCGACAATATCGACAGCGCGATAGCCATATCCAAGCGCTTCGGTCACCGCTTCAAAGTCGTCACGCTCGACGGCCAGGTCATGAATGCGGGCGGCTCGATGACGGGCGGTTCGCGCGGTCAGAATGCGGGAATACTCAGCCGCGGCAACGACATAGAGCAGCTCAAAAAGACAGTTGCGAAGCTCGAAAAGGAGCTTGCCGAGAGACAGGAAAAATATAAGGAGCTTTCCGGAGAGGTCTCTGCGGCGCAGGCCGAATATGACGGCGTGACAGCCGAGCTTCAAAAAGCGCAGGAGGAAAAGATTCGCCGCGAGGGCGAGCTGCGCATGATAGACGACAAGATAGAGACCTCCGAATCGGCGCTCAACGACCTCGAAGCGGAGAAGAAAAACGCCGCAGAGCGCACAGCAAAGCTTGAGGAAATCCGGGCGCAGGCGCAGGAGAAGATAGACGGGCTGACCGCGGAGCTCGACCGCGTAACCGAAAAGATAACAGAGATAGATTCGCGCCGCGACGAGCTGCTCAGCACCCGCGAGCAGAACGCCGATATGGAGAGCAGCATAAACCTCAGCATCCTGGCCTTCAAAAAGGATGTTCAGGCTAAGGAAGAGGCTATCGGAACGCTCAAGCGCCGCAGAAGCTCCCATGAGGGTCACGCCGACGAGCTCAGGGCGGAGATCGATTCGATAACGGAGCAGATGACCGCGACTAACGAGCTTATCGAACAGCTCAAGGTCGAGGCTGCGGGTTTGCGCGAGGAAGCGCAGCAGAAGAAAGACGAGATATCCGAGCTCGTCCGAAAGCGCAGCGGCGTCGAGGGCGAGAGCACCAAACTGCGCTCGCAGGAGCGTTCGGTCAGCGACAGGAGAGAGAGACTGTCCGGCGAGCGGGCAAGGCTCGAGGAGCGCCGCGACTCAATGCAGCGCGAGCTTGAAAACGCGCAGAACAAGCTCTATGACGAATATCAGCTCACGCGCCGCGAGGCGGAGGAGCTCGGCATAGTCATAGAGGACGCGCAGAAGGCTCAGCGCGACCTGAACGACATAAAGAACAAGATAAGAGCCCTCGGCAACGTCAATGTCGGCGCTATCGAGGAATATAAAGAGGTCTCCGAGCGCTACGAGTTCATGAAGACGCAGATAGACGATGTGGAGAGCTCGCGCGCGGAGCTGCTCGCCTTGATAGGCGACCTCACGGGCAAGATGTCGGAGCGCTTCAGAGAGCAGTTTGACCGCATAAACAGTATATTCGGTCAGACCTTCTCGGAGCTGTTCAGCGGCGGAAAGGCGGAGCTTATACTCGAGAATCCGCTCGACGTGCTCGAATGCGCCATTGAGATAAAGGTTCAGCCCCCGGGCAAGAATGTTCAGAATATAGACCTGCTTTCGGGCGGCGAAAAAGGACTTGCGGCTATCGCGCTGCTGTTCTCCATTCTCAAGGTCACGCCCGCGCCGTTCTGCTTCTTCGACGAGGTCGAGGCTGCGCTCGACGATGTCAACGTCACGCGCTACGCGCAGTATGCCCGCCGCATGACGAAGAACACGCAGTTCATCCTCATCACGCACAGACGCGGCACCATGGAGGAGGCGGATGTCCTCTACGGAGTCACGATGCAGGAGGACGGAGTGTCCAAACTGCTCGAGCTCAAGACCGCCGAAATGGCAAAGAAGCTCGGACTGGCACAGTGAGATATGATAAGATAACCCCGGAGTTTTCCGGGGTTATTTTGTTGCGCTGATTTTCACAGCCGATTTCAAGGGATGTACTCTTGGGATAACCGTACCCGCGATGTGCGGCAAATTGGGATTTGCCGGGGAGCGTCAAGAGGCACACCGCAGGGACGAACTTTGTTCGCCCGCAAAAATAAGCGGCTGACGTATATCAAACCGTACAGGGCGGAAATTATCCGCCCGCAGGTTATGCGGAAGCTTGCGGCTATTTACTTTGTAGGGGTCGGCGACTCGACGACCCTTTAACGCTTACTCCGTTTCCCGTTTCCCTCCGACTGCCTTCCCGAGCTCAGAGAACGCTATGGGGGAAATGGCGAGGGCGGCTACCGTCAGCCATTCGGCGGGGGTGAGAGCGGACACGTTAAACAGCGCCGCGAGCGGCGGGACGGTCATGACTGTCAGCTGGAGTGCGGCGCACAGAGCCGCGCAGACGGTGAGCTTTCGGTTCGAGAAGATGCCGATGCTGAAAACCGAGCGGCGCGAGCGCATATTGAACGAGTGAGCTATCTCGCAGAGACTCTGCGCGGCGAAAGCCATGGTACGCCCGAGCTCGACGCAGGAGTTTTTGAACAGCGAGTTGCCCGCGACGAACGCAAACAGGCTCAGCGCGCCTATCAGCATTCCCTCGAGGGCTATGTCGAGTCCCGTGCGGTCGGCGAAAAAGCTCTTGGCGCTGTCGCGCGGGGGACGCTGCATAACGCGGCTGTCGGGCATCTCCGCGCCGAGCGCGAGGGCGGGGAGCGAGTCGGTGACGAGATTTATAAAGAGGAGCTGTATCGGCAGAAGCGGCGCGGGCATTCCGAAGAGCGTTGCCGCAAAGACGCAGAGTATCTCGCCGATATTGCAGCCGAGCAGATAGTGTATCGCGCGGCGGATGTTGTCGTATATCCCGCGCCCCCCGGCGACTGCCTTGACTATAGTTGCGAAATTGTCGTCGGTCAGAATCATGTCGGCGGCGTTCTGCGCCACCTGCGTGCCGCCCTTGCCCATGGCGCAGCCGATGTCGGCGGCCTTGAGGGCGGGCGCGTCGTTTACCCCGTCGCCCGTCATCGCAACAACCTCGCCGTGGGCGCGCAGAGCCTTGACTATCCGAACTTTGTGCTCCGGCGTCACACGCGCATATACGCGGCAGGTGCGCACGGCTTGAGCGAACTCGTTTTCGCCCATTTTGTCTATCTGCGCCCCCGTGAGGCATTCGCCGGAGCGCGAGAGTATGCCGAGCTTTTTTGCCGTGGCGCAGGCCGTTCCCGCGTGATCCCCGGTTATCATGACCGGAGTTATACCCGCGCGGCGGCAGGTTTTTACCGCCTCATATGCCTCCTTGCGCGGCGGGTCTTCCATGCCTATGAGCCCGCAGAAGGCAAGCCCCGTCTCGTCGGGTTTTCCGTTTTTCGTATCGCCCGCCGCAACCGCTATTACTCTGAGTGCGCGGTCGGCGAGCGAGGAATTAAGGCGCAGTATTTTTTCGCGCAGAGCCGAAGTCATGGGGCTTTTACTGCCGTTTAATATTATGTCGGTGCAGTGCTTTATCAGCACGTCGGGCGCACCTTTTGCGACTGTTATTGCTTTATCCCCGTCTTTTATTGCGACAGACATCATTTTTCGTTCGGACGAGAACGGGATTTCGTCTGTTCGCGGCATTTTTCGGCGGAGCTTTTCGGTGTCCGTGCCCGACCTCTCTGCCGCCGCGACTATCGCCGCCTCCGTCGGCTCGCCGGAGACCTCGCCCCTGCCCGTATGCTTTGCGTCGCAGCAGAGCGCGGCGAGAGCAAAAAGCTTTTTCGCCGCGTCTCCCGTCAGCGGGATTTCATCCGACGCAGAGCAGGCGGCGGTGACGGTCATCTTATTCTGCGTCAGCGTCCCCGTCTTGTCGGAGCAGATATATGTAGCCGCGCCGAGCGTCTCGACTGCGGGCAGGCGGCGTATGACGGCGTTGCTCTTCGCCATCCTCTGCACGCCGAGCGAGAGAACTACCGTGACCACCGCCGGAAGTCCCTCCGGTATCGCCGCGACGGCGAGACTTACGGAGAGCATGAACGCGCTGAGCACGCCCATGCCGCGCAGGATGCTCAGCATGAATATCAGCGCACAGACCGAGAGCGCGCCTATGCCGAGCGCCTTGCCTATCTTTGCGAGCTTTATTTGAAGAGGCGTTGTCGGTTCATCCTCGGTGTTGAGAAGATGCGCTATTTTTCCTACCGCTGTGTCCATGCCCGTCTCGGTCACTACGGCTCGGGCGTGACCCGCGGTTATGACGGTAGACGAGAATATCATATTTTTTATTTCCGCCTGCTCGCTGCCCTTTTTGACTGCTGCCCTCGCGTCCTTTTCGCACGGCACGGACTCGCCCGTCAGTGCGCTCTCCTGCGCAAAGAGGGAGTGTGAGGTTATCAGCCGCGCGTCCGCGGGGACTAAATCACCCGCCCGCACTTCTATAATGTCCCCCCGAACGAGCTTCGACGCGGGAATTATTGTCTCCTTGCCGTCTCTTATGACCGCGGCGGTTGGCGCGGACATATTTTTGAGCGCCTCGAGCGAATGCTCCGCACGCCTCTGCTGGATAACTCCGACGGCGGCATTCAATATAACTATTATCAGTATCATTATCGGGTCGGCGAAGTCGCCGCGCTCCTCCAGAAAGGAGGTTGCAAACGACACGCCGCTCGCTATCAGCAGAACTATTACCGTGAAGTCCTTGAACTGCTCGAAAAACTCCGCCGCAAGGCTCTTCTTCTTTTTGCCGCGCAGCAGGTTTTCGCCGTCCCTGCCGAGCCTCTTCTCCGCCTCGCGGGAGCTCAAGCCCCTGTCCGTCTCGCTGCCGAGCTTTTCAACCGCTTCTGCGGCGCTCATAGAATACAAGTCCATATTTTCGCCCCTTTTTATTGAGTCCGTGCAATATATATTCAATTTGTCGCCCAAAGTTTACCAAAGTTATTGAACCGTTCATATTTAAATGATAAAATAAGCTATAAGTATGTCCCTTTTTTGTGACGGACGGAGGTATCCCTGCCAGTGACTAAGATAGTTAAATTCTTAAAACCGTATATGGGAGCTACTGTGGCGGCGCTGTTTTTCTCGCTGTTTAATAACCTCATGCAGCTCATTTTGCCCGCGATGATGGCTATGATGATAAACACCGGCATCGACGACGGGCGCATAGGCCTCGTTCGGCTTTTGGGCGGTGCCATGGCCGCGCTCTCCGCCATAGCGATAGGCGCGGCTGTTGCGGGCAGCTACTATTCGTCGAAGGTCTCCGCCTGCTTCGGGCTCTCGCTTCGCCGCGCGATATTCGTCAAGGTCGAGTCACTGAGTCAGTGCGACATCGACAAGATAGGCACGCCCTCGCTGATAACCCGAACGACGAACGATATCCGCCAGATACAGGATATGGTGCTGATGATGATACGCATTATTATCAGCGCGCCTATAGTCATGGTCGGCGGCGCTGTTATGGCGTTCACGCTGAACAAGCGCCTCTCGACAGTCATGTTCATAGCCATTCCGATAATTCTCGTCATAGCGCTCTTTGTCGCAAAGCAGGTTATGCCCATGTTCGACAAGGCGCAGAAAAAGACCGACCGCCTGAACCTCATCCTGCGCGAAAAGCTCAGCGGTATCCGCGTCATCCGTGCCTTCAACCGCTCCGAGTATGAGGACGGGCGATTCCGCAAGGCGAACTACGATTTGACGGGGCTCATGCTCAAGATAAACCGCATCTTCGCGTTTCTTATCCCGCTCGCAACGCTTCTCTGCTACGCCTTGGTTGCGATTCTGCTGAAGATGGCCGCCGACCAGATAGACGCGCTCGACGCCGTTGCAGACAGCGCGCAGATATCCAACACCGTCGGCGATCTCCAGGCGTTCATGGTTTATATGATAATGATAATTTACGCGGTCTCCATGGCGGCGTCGCTGTTTGTCATGCTTCCGAAGGCCGAGATATCGGCAAAGAGAATCAACGAGGTGCTCGACTTGGTTCCGATGATAAAGGAGACGGAGCACCCGATAACCCCCGACCCCGAGCGCCGCAGCGAGCTCGAATTCGACTGCGTGAGCTTCAGCTATCCGGGCGCGGATTCGCCGATACTCTCGCGCATCTCGTTTAAGACCATGCCGGGCGAGACTACCGCCGTTATCGGCTCGACGGGCTCGGGAAAATCGACGCTCGTCAACCTGATACCCCGATTCTACGATGTCTCGGGCGGCAGAATCTTGATTGACGGCGTGGAGATAAAGAATATGTCCATGCAGACGCTCCACGAAAAGATAGGCTTCATCCCGCAGAGCGCGTTTTTGTTCAGCGGCACCGTTGCCGACAATCTGCGCATGGGCAAGCCCGACGCCACGGAGGAGGAGATGTGGGAGGCGCTCGAGACCGCTCAGGCCGCCGACTTCGTCAGAGCCATGCCGGACGGACTCGACAGCGAGCTTTCGCAAAACGGCAAAAACCTCTCGGGCGGTCAGCGGCAGAGAATGACGATAGCCCGAGCCTTGGTCAGAAAGCCCGAGGTGCTCATTCTTGATGACGCGGCGAGTGCGCTCGACTATGCCACCGGCGCGGCGCTAAACAAGGCTCTGCGAAACACCGACTTTGCACCGACCGTCATAACCGTCTCCCAGCGTGTTGCGGCCATACGTAATGCGGACACGATAGTCGTGCTCGACGAGGGCGAGATAGTAGGCATAGGCACGAACGACGAGCTGCTACGCTCGTGCGAGGTATACAGGGAAATCTTCGATTCCCAGCTTGAAAAGGAGGATGCGTGACCGTGAAGAACAAAACCGTTTTCAAGCGCGTTATCGCGGTCATAGGCCGCTCCAAGCTGCTGCTGTTTCTCTCGCTCATCCTCTCCGTCGCAAGCGTTATTCTCTCGCTCTATATCCCCGTCCTCGCCGGACGCGCGATAGACGGAATAAAGCTCAGCGGAGACGTTGATTTTGATGTAATAAAGACCTGCCTTTTCGGTATTCTCATCTGCGCTGCCGTAGGCGGTGTGCTCCAATGGGTGATGAATATAATAAACAACCGCATAGCCTACAACACCGTGCGCGACATCCGCTCGAAGGCATTTTCTCATATGCAGACCCTGCCCGTGGCATTCGCCGACTCCCACCCCTACGGCGACATCGTCAGCCGCATAACGGCGGACGCGGAGCAGTTCGCCGACGGACTCATATTGGGCTTCTCGCAGCTTTTTACCGGCATTGTCACGATAGCGGTGACGCTCGTGTTCATGCTCACCATATCCCCGGCAATAACCCTCGCGGTCGTCGTGCTGACCCCGATATCTCTGTTCACGGCGCGTTTCATCGCAAGGCGCACCTATTCGATGTTTAAAAAGCAGTCCGAGACGCGCGGCGAGCAGACCGCGCTCATCAACGAGATGATACAGAATCAAAAGACCGTTCAGGCGTTTTCATATGAGGACAGGGCGGTTGAAAGATTTGACAAGAGCAACGAAAAGCTGCGCAAATATTCGCTCAAATCCATATTCTTCTCGTCGCTTACCAATCCGACGACCCGCTTTATCAACAATCTGATATACGCTGTAGTCGGGCTCATGGGCGGAATATTCGCCATCGGCGGCATGGTAACAGTCGGCGGCTTTGTCAGCTTCCTCGCCTACTCGAACCAATACACAAAGCCGTTCAACGAAATCTCCGGCGTTGTTACCGAGCTTCAAAATGCGCTTGCCTGCGCGGCAAGAATATTCGAGCTTATAGACGAGAAGTCGGAGAAATCGGACGAGGACTGCTCGACACTCGACGACCCCGAGGGGAGCGTCGAATTTGACGGCGTCCGCTTCTCCTACGACAAGAACAGGAAGCTCATCGACGGCTTCGATTTCTTCGCCCCGTCCGGCAAGACGATAGCCGTTGTCGGCCCGACCGGCTGCGGAAAAACCACGCTTATAAATCTTCTGCTCCGCTTCTATGATGTAGACGGCGGCAGCATAAAGGTTGACGGAAAGAACATAAACGGAATAACGCGCCACAGCCTCAGATATCATTTCGGCATGGTGCTCCAGGACACCTGGATAAAGAACGGCACCGTCCGCGAAAACATCGCGTTCGGCAAGCCCGACGCCACGGATGAGGAGATAATTGCCGCCGCAAAGGCCGCACGCGCACACAGCTTTATAAAGCGTCTCAAAGACGGCTACGACACGGTCATAGGCGACGATGACGGCCTCTCCGAGGGCGAACGCCAGCTGCTCTGCATAGCCCGCGTCATGCTCATGAAGCCGCCCATGCTCATTCTCGACGAGGCCACATCTTCGATAGACACCAGAACCGAATTAAAGGTTCAGGACGCATTCAACACGCTCATGCAGGGGCGCACCTCGTTTGTTGTGGCGCACAGGCTCTCGACCATACGCCACGCCGACTGCATACTTGTCATGAAGGACGGCAAGGTGGCCGAGCAGGGCACGCACGAGGAGCTGCTCAAGACCTCCGAGATTTACCGCGAGGTCTACGAATCCCAGACGAACGGAGGTGAGCAGGATGAAGCGTGATCCCAAGAATTCCCGCCGCCCAAACGACGGCGCGGCGAACCTCGCCATGCTTAAGCGCACGGTGAAAAAGCTCTTTTCCTACTATCCTGTGCTCGCGCCCGTCACGTTCGCGTGCATCCTGTTCTCG
>OICN01000599.1_pt1 | contig 12045 bp, 10 predicted proteins | sample 1581301 | NCBI WGS metagenome assembly OICN01 (sample SAMEA3882557, study PRJEB24775) | human gut metagenome | biome: human-associated habitat; feature: intestine environment; material: feces | place: Netherlands | collected 2009/2010
CATGGTGGATCTGCAGACCGAAAGCCAGAGCTGGGCCATCTGACCCAATTCAAAACAGCCCTTCGGCACAACAAAAAAGGACATCTATTCAAAAGAATAGGTGTCCTTTTTATAAGTACATAACCGCTCAGCCTTGCTGTGCGGTCGCACAGCAGAGACTGCCCGATTTTGAGAGATTGGTCAGTCTCTGCGCTTTTTTTATCAATCAAAGGAGGCGTATCCATGAGCAACGAAATCATGCAGGAAAACACACCATTTGTTGAATGCAGTGCATTCCACCGTGGAATGAGCGTGTTGGAGGCCAGTCTGCGAAACACCGAGGATTCAGAAGCTATCATCAGTGGCCTTCTGAAAGGTGCGGCTGAGTTTTATGGCGCATCAAGAGAATGCACAAACTATTTCAAGTGCAATTTTCACCCATTACACCAGGCTACGGCCTCTTTGAATTGCTCCCATGTAATATCTTTGCAAAAACGGCGATCCGGTACATACAGGGATTGCCGGAAGCGAGACTGCTGAAATCTGTGGTCGTGCCGTTTTGGAAAGGCCGGACATAATTATCCACGAAGCATGACCTTTGCGCAGAACAGGCCGTCCTGATAGGTGACTGTACTTACTCCACCAGATTTTTCTGCGATATGGCGGACGGACTGAAGCCCGACACCGTCTCCTTTTCGCTTGGAGGACTGGAATACCCCGTCTTTTTCCCGGATAACTCCGTCATAGGTGTTTTCAACCTGAATCAGTGCCAGACTGTTGCCATGCAGATAGGCGGTCAGCTCGATTCTGCGTCTGGCAGGTGCAGTACGCAGGCTGGCTTCCAGCGCATTTTCCAGCAGATTAGAGAGAACCAGACACAGATTGATTTCGTCTACAGGAAGACATTCCGGCAGATCGAGCTGCACGGAAAATGGGATCTGCTCCCGCTTCGCAAGTGCGCAGTAATATCCGACCACGCTGTCCGCCGCCCGGTTTTCACAGAAATGCAGCTCCAGACTCGGAATTCTGGAAACTGCGCCGGAAAGATAGGCTTTGATCTTTTCAAGATTCCCTTCTTCTGCAAGGGCAGCGAGCTGACATAGCTGGTGGCGCAGATCGTGCCGCGCCTGCCGGGCTTCCTCAATGGCAGCTTTCAGGCTTTCGTAGCGCTGCTGCTGCATGGAAAGCAGCTGGTTCTCCTGCTGCAATCTCACATTCCGGTTGATGCTGATCGCCATCAGAAGGAAGATTGCGTTGAAGAAAAGCATCAAAAACAAAAGTACGATGCTGATCACAAAATACCCCTGCAAAACACGCCCGGTATAGAGCGTGTCCGCATACTTGGGGATCATAAACAGATTCAGCGCAATGAACACCAGCGGCAGCACCCAGAACACATACCAGGTCTGCGCAAAATTTTCATCCTCGACCATTCTCTGCACGCTGTGCGTCGCAGGATAATAGGCGATGGCAGCAAACAGCCAGCAGATCGCATGATAGCAAATCGCAGATCGCAGGCAGAGCCACGGCGCAGCCTGCGCCTGCGGCAAACCGGCCAGCATAGCGGCGTTGATCGCTCTTGAAAGGCTGTTGATACAGGCAAATACCGCACAGACGGACAACGCAATCGTTCCGGATTTCCAAAGCGAAATCCGGAGCGTTTTTATGTAGATCACGACTGCAAGCAAGGTTAGGCCTGCAAGCACCGGCGCAGTCGGCATGCGGCGCGCATAGCACACCACGCCTCCGGCGGCGCAAAGCAGCGCAAGCAGCGGAACAAGCCACAAAACAAGCTTTGACAGCGGCTGCTTTAAGCTGGATTTTGCCGGGAAGTAGGCAAGCAGCATGCCGGGAATCACCACGCCGAGCTCCAGAATTGGACGCAGCAGCTCCATTATGCCATCCGCCCCCTTTGAAGCAAGAACTCCATAAGCGCCTGCCGGGCGCTTTTCAGAAGGTCCTGACTGACAAACACGCGGCTTCCGTCCGCCATGCGGAAGGCGGCGCCTTCCAGATCCTTCGCGTGTTCCAGATTCACGATCACGCCGCGCCCGCACACAAAAAAGCGTGTGTCATCCTTTAGTGGGGCGATGAACGTCTTGAAGGGTTGGCGTGTGGCAAGCGTCTTTTGAACCGTCGTATGGACGTAGATCAAGTGGGCGAAGTGTTCTGCGTAGACGATGTCCTGATAGCGCAGATGGATCTCGCTTCCCTCCACCTTTAGCTCCATATATTTGTCCGGCTGCGGTATGCGGGCAAGCAGCTCGTCCGTCAGCGCATCGATGTCCGCTTCGGTAAAGGGCTTGACCAGATAGTGCAGCGCCCGTACCTGAAAGCCCTCCAGCGCATGGTCGGTCGAGGTCGTGGTAAAAACCAGCAGGCAGTCCGTGTTGGTTTTCCGTAGTTTCTTTGCCGCCTCCATGCCCGTCATGCCATCCATATAAATATCCAGAAATGCGGCAGTAAAGGGCGCTTTCCTTGCCGCTTCCAGAAATGTCTCGCCGCTTTCGTATTCCAGAATATCCGCCTGCACATTTCTCCGGTGAAGCTGCTGCTCCAGCCGGTCTTTCAGCAGTGCACGTTCCGCGGCAAGATCGTCCACAATCGCAATTCTCATGCAGCGAATTCTCCTTCCTCTTCCTGCACATATTCAAATCCAAAGTGATTATATCACAGAGCGTCAAGGTTGGAGAAGCCACAACCCCGGAATTCGTGCCATAATCGTCCCTTTCGTGCCACGGCGCTTGAAAGACCGGCAGAACCTTTTTATACTGAGCGTAAGCAAGGCGTCAAATTGGATTCAGGAAGGAGGGCGGTCTGTGTATCGTATTGCCGTGCTGGCAGAACAGGAAGCAGAGCGGCAGCACTACGCCGAGCAAATTACCCGGTTTTGTGAAGCGAAGGGGCTGTTTCCGCAGGTCATGCAATATGACGACCAGGAACGCTTTTTTGAAACGGCGCAGAAAGATGCTCCAACCAATACCGTCATTGCACTTTCCGGAGTGGCAGGACTGAATGCAGCGGAACATCTTCGCTCCTTATGCCCCGCGTGCCGGATGATCTGGTGCAGCGACTTGGATTTCTCCCTTCACGCCTTCCGGCTGCGGGCAGACTATTTCCTGCTGGAGCCGGTTTCCGAGGAAGCATTCCAGCGAGGACTGAATGCCTGGATTGAATAAACGGGCATCGAACCAAACCGAGACAACAAGCACAAAAGTGGAGGATATCAATGAAAAAGAAAAAGTTACAATGTTCTGTACCAACCCTTCTGCTGGCCGGTGTGTTGTGCCTGACATTGGCGGCCTGCGGTGCGAAGCAGTCTTCCGACATGCCTGCATCGGATACAGACTCCGCGGCAAGCGCCGCCCTGCCGGTAAAGGCCATGAATGCCAAGCGTGTCGATGAAAACCCCTATATGGCAAAGAGCGACGCCAACATTCACCACGACGGCTACAATACCGACTCCACGGATGAAGTTCTGCCGCTCGGCATCTACCCGGAAATCAACGTTTCCTATGAGAAAACCAACGCGAACGCTTCGCCTGCCATTTACTTTGACAGCTACGGCCACGCAGTCGTTCCGCTGCTCGGCGGCATCGCCATCCGCGATCTGAATGCGGAGGAGACAAAGACGCTCGGTTATTTTTCCCCGAAGCAGCATGACGGCGGCGGTTACGTCATCCAGAGCTCCTATACGTTCTTGGACTCGGAAAACCGCATCGTCTGCCCCACCAGCAACAACCATGTGCTGATGCTGCGGGCAACCGATGAAGCAGGAAACGTCCTGCCGGAGTTTGAAAAGGTACTGGACATTGACATCAAGGCGGCAGCCGAAGCTGCGCTCGGCAAGGAGCTGACGCAGAATCTTCTTTCCGTGGTCTTTGACTACGACGGCAACCTCTGGTTTGCCACTGGCGGCTTCCGCATCTACCCGGAGCGTGAGCAGCAGGGCGTACTGGGATATATCGCACGTTCCGCCATCGATGCGATTCTAAGCGGCGAACAGACTGATCTCTCTGATGCAGTCTTTGTCTACGAGCTTACTCCCGGTGAGGGTGCAGAAAACGGCATTGCCGCCTCCAAAGACGGCGCGGTCATCCTGACGAACCAGAACTGCTATCTGCTGCGCGCGAATAATGGTGTCGAAGCCGTCTGGTGCACGCCGTATGAGAGTGTCGGCGCAAAAGTCAGCGGCGAGGGCGACAAGACCACCGGCGGCGGTCTTGCATGGGGCGGCGGCTGCTCTCCGTCGCTGACGCCGGAGCTTGTGATGTTCACCGACAATGCTGACCCCGTCAAGCTGCTGGCTCTGGACATGAAGACCGGTGAGATCGTTGCAAGTCTGCCGGTGCTGGACGATCTGCCCGGGGGTTATCAGGTGGCGGTTGAAAACTCTGCCATCGTCTATGACGACAGCGAGGGCACTGTCAGCACCATCGTGTGCAACTGGTTCGGCGCAGGCAGCGCAGGCCTTGCCGATCCCAACAACGACTCCTCAATTCAGAGCTATGCCAACATCTATGACATGAACTGGCTGACGAAGGGCAACTGCATGATCGCGCCCGGCGTCGAACGTGTCGATATCCAGCGTGGAGGCATCCACCAGCGCGTCGCTGCTGCGCTGCGCTTCTTCCGTAGACGGAATCGACCCGTCAAGCTGCCCCTGAATGGACTGCCCCCGCAGCTTCACCACTTGATAGAGGGTATCGGCTGCTGTCAGATATTCGTCATAGGAATAAAACGCGGTGGGGTCGGTCTTTACAAGCTCGTCGATTTGGCTGCGGACCCGCTCATAGAAAGCGTCAAATCCGCCGCCATCAATATACTCGCTCACGAGCTGTTGCAAATAGGTGTAATACTGACTGTGGTATGTCTCATCCTCCATCAGCGTACTGGTACATATCGTAGATCAGCGCCTCTTTCATATTGGTGGCATCGGCGTAGTTATTGTTCAGGATCAGCTTGTCCAAACCGAAGCAGCTCTGCCCGTCCACATAATGGTCAAATTCCAGCTTGAAGCTGTAGCGGTCGGTGGTAGGGTCGCTGGCAATGGATGTCAGGCTGGTGTTTCCCTTGGGACGGATACCCACACGATAAAAGGTCGTACCATGGATCTCTACATCGCATTGGTAGTATTCCTCAGCCGTGGAGTTTTCCAGCATGGCGTTCCAGTCTGCGTCATCCATCAGGATGTTGACGCTGATGACGCTGTCCGTGTCAAAGAGCGCCGTTTCGTATTCCATGGAAATGCCGGTATCTCCGGCAGCCGCTTTGATCTGCCGGGAAAATGCGACTGCGCAAAGGCATAGACAAACAGCGACCGCCATGACCACAGCGATGATTTTCGTGATGTGTTTATGAGCGATCATATGCATCCTCCATTACGACAGGTACTCACCGTTGTAGCTGACAAGGGTCGCATTCTCCACGCCGGGCAGACGGGAGATCAGGTTGACAAAGCCGGTGGACGCTTCCTTGGTGCGCAGCTCCGCTGTCAGCTCAATTCCGGCAGTCGTGATGGTTTTGGATTTGACGATGTAGTGCTCGGTGTCTTTGCCGAGGATATCCAGTGCGGCTTTTTCCGTTTTTTCGTCTGCGCAGTTCATCACAAGGATGTAGGGATTGTTGTGAATCTTGCGGTTGGCAAACAGCAGAAGTATTACGCCGATGATGGCAGAGCCGATGACAGCCAGCGGGATCATGCCTGCACCGATGACAATGCCCACCGCCAGCGACCAGAACAGAAACACGATCTCCACCGGCTCTTTGATGGCGGTACGGAAGCGGACGATGGACAGCGCACCCACCATGCCGAGAGACAAAACTACATTGGATGTGACGGCCATAATGACCAGCGTCGTGACAAGGGACAGCCCAACCAGCGTCAGTGCAAAGCCGCTGGAATATAGTACTCCGGTCAGCGTTTTCTTGTAGATGATAAAAATAAATAAGCCGATCACCAGCGCAACGGCCAGACCGATGACGGTATCAAGGATGGAAAACTCGGAAACATTCTCCAAAAAACTGGATTTGAAAATGTCATTGAAGCTCATGTTGCTTTCTTCTTACTGATTGATAATTGATGAATGATTAGCCGAACCGACGGCAGGAACCGTATTTTGAGAACGCCTGCTGGCGTAGTTCTTCTGATTGCAGCAGACAGCGGATGATCCCCGGCAGAAAGGCGTCATATTTTACCTCTAAGATCACATCGCCGGGGGCATCTGTCGCACAGATATCCGAGATCGCGCCATCTGAAAAATCTCGCTGAAACAGGCTTGTCCGGATATGGGAATCGAAGGTCACGCGGACATTTCCTGCATCGTAGATGTACGGTTCCCGCACATAAGACACCAGCACGCGGGGGGCGAAGCTGCTGCGTTTTCATTTTGCAGTATAGCTCCCGGACAAGCCCGTCCGGATGCTCCAGCATCCACGGCCCCGGTTCCCGGAGAATCCTCCGATATTCCTCGACGGTCAGCGGGGCATCGATCTTCATGCAGAGGTCATTGTGCTTGATCTTCTTTTCCAGCGTAATGAAGGAGAAGTCGTCGTTGTAATAGCGGATGCGGAATTTTTCGCGCTTTTGCACGCCATTGACTTTTTCCCGCAGCGCCTTGTCCTTGTAATTATCAAAGTAGACGCTTCGTATCGTATAAAACCCATCCGCACCTGTATGCGGATCGCACTTCATGACAGTTCTGAGCCGCTGTCTGAGTGCGTGGTGGTCGGCAGGGCTGATTTGATATTTCAGTTCATGCCGATAGCTTCCGGTAAGCTCCATTGTCATACTCCTTTCTGTTTTTGTTGTAACGAATAAACCCCATTCTACAAAGGCATCCTAAAATGTACTTGAAAACGCACCGATCTATGAAAAAAGGCCGAGCAGAGCGCATCTGCCCGGCGCTTTCTATGTAAACACCGCTGGGCGGTGATTGTCATTTGTCTGCCGCTTTCAGCACATTGCTACGGTGGACAGTAACCGTCAGCACGCTTTCTTCTGCTATAGCCATGAATGAGTTGTTGCGTGTTTCTGCTTTGCAGTATGCTGCCGCGTCCTGAAATGGACTCGAAAAAGTATGTAAGAAATTTGTGAACTTCTGCATCATATCGACACTTTATTTGGTCACAATCTTCTGCTATCATAAAAGAGATTTCAAGCTCATTTTGACTTGCTGTGCAAGAATAGGCGCAGATTGGAGGGATGTGCCATGCGTATCCTGATTGCAGAAGATGAAGTGACCATCGCCCGTGCGCTGAAGGTCATGCTGGAAAAGAACAAATACGCTGTGGATATGGTTCACAACGGAAACGATGCACTGGACTATATTCAGGCGACGACCTATGACGCACTGGTGCTGGATATTATGATGCCGGGAAAAGACGGAATCGAGGTCTTAAAAGCCGCCCGCGGGTCGGGAAACACCACACCTGCCCTGTTTCTGACGGCAAAGGCGGAGGTAGCAGACCGGGTAGCCGGACTGGATGCCGGTGCGGACGACTACCTGCCCAAACCCTTTGCCGCCAGTGAGTTTCTTGCCCGTGTCCGCGCCCTTACCCGGCGCAGCAGTTCCTACGCATCGTCCATGCTCAGTTTTGGAAATGTCACACTGGATTGCAGCCAATATCTGGTGAAAACTGCTCTGGGGGAAGCGCGGCTGAATAACAAGGAGTATCAGCTCATGGAACTGTTTTTTCGCCATCCCCGGCAGGTGTTTTCGTCGGAACACCTGATGGAGAAGGTATGGGGCCTTGACAGCGAGGCAGAGATGGATGTTGTCTGGACATACATTGGCTTTCTAAGAAGAAAGCTCAAGCAGATCGGCGCTGAGATCGAAATTCGGACGATCCGCGGCGCGGGCTATGCGTTGGAGGAGATGCGATGCTGAAAAAGATGCGCTGGCGCTTCATTGGCGCGGCAATGGCGGCGTTTACCGCAGTTGTCCTGACGCTTCTGTGCTTCGTAAATCTGTGGAATTATCATAGTGTGACGGACCAGCAGGATGAAGCACTGCTGCGGCTCATGGAGACTGAAACTCAGAAAATGCCGTTTTCTCCCGGCCGGGGCACGCCGCCCTTCGATGATTGGTCGCACTTCTCCCCGGAGGTGCAGTATTCCCTCCGCTTTTTTGCAGTCCACTATCTTTCAGATGGCGAAGTTCTGCGAGTGAATCAGGATTTTATCGCGTCCATCTCCAAAAGTGATGCCGAAACCTATGCGGACACGGTATTGGAAAGTGGAAAAGCACAAGGCTATGAAAGTGGCTACCGCTATCTGGTCGATACAACAGAGGACGAAACGGTGGTGCTGTTTCTCAACTCTGAGCGGGAGATACAGACCATGCGGTCACTGCTGTGGATCACGCTGGCTATTGCTGCCGTGTGCCTTGTGGTGGTGTTTGGGCTTGTCGTTCTTTTTTCGCGGCGGGCAATCACGCCGTATCTCAAAAACATGGAGGCGCAGAAGCAGTTCATCACGAACGCCAGCCATGAGTTGAAAACCCCGCTGACCGCCATCTCCACCAGTGCAGATGTGTTGGCGTTGGAGTATGACGAGGATGAATGGGTGCATAACATCCAGACGCAGGCAGGACGGCTGTCCAAGCTCATCACCAATCTTGTGACCCTCTCCCGGCTGGATGAAGAGGATCCGTTCCCGGTCCGCACGGAATTTTCTCTCAGCGACGCACTCTGGGAGATCAGCGAGCCGTTTGTTTCTCTTGTGCAGGCAAAGGGAAAAACATACACACAGGATATTGCAGATGGCTTGAGCGTGACTGGTGATCGCACAGCGATTCAGCAAATGGTTTCTATCCTGCTGGACAACGCCCTCAAATATTCTCCCGACGGCGGCAGCATTTCCCTGACGGCGCAACGTAGCGGGAAAAAGGCAGAAATCACCGTCTCTAACACTGTGGATGCGGCGCAGACCGATACCTCCCGCCTGTTTGACCGCTTCTACCGTGCGGATGCGTCGCGGGCCAGGGAAAGCGGCGGCTATGGAATCGGCCTTTCCGTGGCAGCTGCAATTGTAAAGGCACATAAGGGAAAAATCACCGCAGAGCGGACACGAGATGGCATCTGTTTTAAAGCAGTCTTTCCGGCAAAAGGATGAAAGAAACACAATTCCGGAAAAATGGAAAAAATGACAGCAGAGTAGGAGAGGAAGACACACAAAAAAGCAGAAATCGAAAGCTTTCAAGAGAGAAAAAACAAAACAAAAGAAAACAAAAGGAGGAATATATGATGTTTGATTGTGGTTTACAGAATATTTTCCGGCTGAAAAACGGACAGTCCCGTTCCATCAACTGGGAAAACCGGAACGGAGAAAAAGGAAAAGGCGGCATGGCATCCAGCGATCTTGGTCCGTCCAGAAAAGGTTCCCCGTGTATCCCGAAAATAGAAGCAGGAGAGACCGTAACACTTGGTGAGATCCAGGGAGAAGGCATCATTCAGCACATCTGGATCACCGTTACAGACCGTACCAGTGAACGTAACCGTTATGTTCTGCGGGATCTTGTTCTGCGCATGTACTGGGACGATGAAGAATTCCCATCCGTTGAATGCCCGCTTGGCGATTTCTTCTGCTGCGGCTTCGGTGTTTCCTATCAGGTAAACTCAGTCCCGATTGCTGTCAATCCGACCCGTGGTTTCAACAGCTATTTCCCGATGCCGTTCCGTAAAAACGCCCGTATTACCATTGAAAATCAGTGTGATGAGCCGATTCCGGCCTTCTTTTATCAGATCGACTATTGCCTGACAACGGTTCCGGAGGATGCTGCCTATTTCCATGCCCAGTGGCGTCGTCAGCGCATAACGGAAAAGGCAAAAGACTACGTTGTCCTCGACAACATCAAAGGGAAAGGCCAGTACGTTGGAACTTATCTTGCGCTTACCAGCCTCGAACGCTACTGGTACGGAGAAGGTGAGATGAAATTCTACATTGATGGAGACAAGGATTATCCAACCATTTGCGGAACCGGAACAGAAGATTACTTCGGCGGTGCCTGGAGCTTTGCAACACAGCAAAATGGCCAAACCGTTGAAAATCAGTACTGTACTCCGTATCTTGGCTATCCTTACTACTCTAGCCACGATACCTTCCTTCATAATGATTACCACAATGATGATCAGATGCCACAACGCAGCTTCTACCGCTGGCACCTTCTTGATCCTATCCTTTTTGAGAAGGACCTTAAGGTAACTCTGCAGCAGATTGGTGTCAGCCACGGAGGTCTTTTTGAACGTCAGGATGATGTCGCTACCACAGCTTACTGGTACCAGACGCATCCTCATGTACCATTCGCGCCACTCATGTCCAGAAAAGAGCGCTGGCCAAGATGATTTTTGACGCTTTTCCTATTTTATATGTTTCATGACTTTGCATATCGGCTACAAGAGTCCGTTCCGAACAAATCTGCTTCCAACGAATTTGTCCGGAAACGGCTCTTTCTTTTTTTATATGGTATTCAAAAAGCGATCCGGATTACAGAGGTCCGTCTTTTCACAAACCTTTCACATTTTCCGTCCATTCTTTAAGGTTCCTTTAAAGTTTCCTCATTATACTTAAAAATGTAAAAAACATTTCCGGAAGTAAATCAAACGAAAGGATCAATCGATTATGATGCAAAGCCAACAGATTCCCATGACCTTCCAACGGTATGAAACAAAATACATGCTTTCCCCGATCATGGCTCGCAAGCTTCGCAAGAGCCTTCCGGGTCATCTGCAGATGGATGAATACGGCCTTGATACCATCTGCAGCCTCTATTACGATACCCCGGATCACCAGCTCATCCGCCGTTCGCTGGAAAAACCCGTCTACAAAGAAAAACTGCGACTCCGCAGTTATGGTCCGGCCAAAGAGACCAGCCCCATATACGTAGAACTAAAGAAAAAATATGAAGGAATCGTCTACAAACGCCGCGAGCGCATGATATTATCAGAAGCGGTTCCCTATCTTGCAGGAAAATCAGAACCGGGCTTCGACAGCCAGATTCTCCACGAAATCACCTGGTTTCGCAACTACTACCGGGGGCTTGCTCCCGCTATGTACATCGCCTACGACCGTATCGCCTGCTTCGGCACGGAAGACAGGAACTTTCGTGTTACCTTCGACACCAATATCCGATGGCGTACCGACAATCTGTGTCTTGACGGTCCAACGGAAGGAACCAGGCTTTTAGAACCAGGCTGGTATCTCATGGAGGTGAAAACACCAGGTGCTGTGCTTCTATGGTTCAGCAAAATTCTGGATGATCTTGCAATCTATCCGGCATCATTTTCTAAATACGGCGTTGCCTATCAGATTGAAAATCAGAAAGCATCAGAAGAAAAAGAAGAAGAAAAAAACACAGCTGAACGTAAAAGAGCAGAATACAATAAATCGGACGCCGTGCTGCCGGTAAAACGCAGAAAAAAAGGATGGAAAATTGCGACAGCACTTGGCCTGACTGCAATAGTGGCAGTCGGAGCAGTAGTTTTCTGTGTGAAGTTCGGGGAAAACATGGAACACCCATTTGTAGAATTATATGGGGACAGTTATGAAATTCTCACGAAAGAAAAACTGGGACATACCATAACCATTACAGACAATGGGCTGGACTGGCTGGGCAATGCCGTAATGCAGCTTTCACCGGATCGAAAATATCTCTATTATATGGAAAACTATGATATTTCGACGGGAACGTCCAGACTCTACCGGTGTGAATATCAGAAGTTGTCCAAAAAAGAAGAAAAAAATGAGAAATACAAAACAAAAGTTGCGGCAAATGTCAGAGTTTTTTATCCGCTGGAAAACGGAAAACTCCTTTATATCGACAAGGATTCCGAGCTGTTTTGTTATGACGGGGAAGTATCTGTGAAGATTGCAGATTCACTGCAGGGATATTATCAGCTCAAAGACGGAACGGGACTCGTTTATACGAAGGGAAACGCTGACGAAGGATTTGATGTCTGTGGCGTAAGCTATAGCAATCCAACGGAAGAAGTATTTCTGGCGGATGGGATGACCGATGTTATGCTGGCAGATGATCAGGAGCATATTTTGTGCAGACGATATGACGG
>OICN01000601.1_pt1 | contig 12021 bp, 10 predicted proteins | sample 1581301 | NCBI WGS metagenome assembly OICN01 (sample SAMEA3882557, study PRJEB24775) | human gut metagenome | biome: human-associated habitat; feature: intestine environment; material: feces | place: Netherlands | collected 2009/2010
ATTGACGCATGGGCCTTGCAAAGCAAGCAGGCGTCAACCCCAGCGAAGAATTCTAGCGGAACCCCTGACCCGATGCCGGCAGGAAACGAACATCAGGCGTTGCGCTGGCCGGAACGGCCGTCACAGTTATCGTCCTCTTCGTGCAGAATCTTCCGAATCCGCTCCAATCTCGGCTTGACCTCATGCTCGTAACCGCGGTCGTTCGGATGGTAATACTCACGCCCCTGCAATTCGTCAGGCATGTACTGCTGCGGCGCCACCGCGCCCGGCCAATCGTGCGCGTACCGGTAGCCTTCGTGGTTGCCCCAGCTTTTCATCAGCGCGGTCGGCGCATTGCGCAGATGCAGCGGCACTTGGCCGATAAGCCCCGCATCCACGTCGGCGAGCGCCGCGTTGATGGCGTTGTAGCTGGCGTTGGATTTGGGCGCGGTGGCGACGGCGAGCGCCGCTTCGGCAAGAATGATGCGCGCTTCGGGCATGCCGATCATGGCCACTGCCTGCGCCGCGGCTACGGTGACTTGCAGGACCTGCGGGGCGGCCATGCCGACTTCCTCGGATGCGGCGATCATGATGCGTCGTGCGATGAAGCGCGGGTCTTCCCCCGCGCGCAGCATGCGGGCCAGATAATGCATGGTGGCGTCCGGATCGGAGCCTCGCATGGATTTGATGAACGCCGAGATGACGTCGTAGTGGTCGTCTCCGTCCTTGTCGTAACGCACGGTGGCCACGTCCATGACCTTCGACACCACATCAGGCGTGATGATGGGCCGTTTCGCGCCTTTTTTTCGTTCTTTGTCACCAGTGAGCGCGCCGGCCGCGGCTTCGAGGATGGTCAGTGTCTTACGTGCGTCGCCGCCGGCCATGCGGATGATCTCATCCACAGCCTCGTCGGTGATTCTGATTTCGTTGTCAAGGCCGTGTTCGCTTGCGATGGCGCGATTGATCAGCGTTTTCAGATCGTCCGGTTCCAGCGATTCGAGTTTGACGACCACGGATCGGCTGAGCAGCGGCTTGATGACGGAGAAGCTTGGGTTTTCCGTGGTGGCCGCGATGAAGGTGACGTCGCGGTTTTCCACACTGGGCAGCAACGCATCCTGCTGCGATTTGGAGAAGCGGTGCACCTCGTCGATGAACAACACCGTTTCCTTGCCTTCGGAGACGAGACGTTCGTGCGCGCGTTTGAGCACGTCACGCACGTCCTTGACGCCGGAGGTGACCGCGGACAGTTCCTCGAAGACACGGCCGGACTGTTTGGCGACGATATAGGCGAGGGTGGTTTTGCCGACTCCGGGAGGTCCGAACAGGATGATGGAGCTCGGTGCGGTGAGCGAGCCTTTCGAAGCGGGGTTGGCGAGTCTGCGCAATGGCGATCCCTCCCCCAATACCCGTGATTGCCCCACCACATCGTCGATGCTCGCTGGGCGCATGCGTACGGCAAGCGGGCGCGTCACATCATCCGGCGCGTCCATCGCGGCAAACAAATCGTCAGTCATGCTTTCCACTGTACCGCAACACACCCAACAATTCGAACACACGTTCGATGCATGCGTTCGCCCCAACCGGTAGACTGGCAAGCATGGCAGACGATACGAATTATGGCTCGCTGGGCGCGTTGGCGCCGAATTGGGACGAGGGCGAGCGCAACATCGACACGGATGAGATCTATGAGCGTTTCTTCACCTGGGTGGAGGACGTCAAAGGCGTGGAACCGTGGCCGCATCAGGAGGAGGCCATCATGGATCTGCTGGCCGGCGACCATGTCATTTTGAACACTCCGACCGGTTCGGGCAAGTCGCTGGTGGCGCTCGGCATGCATTTCGCCGCGTTGTGCACGGGCCGCCGTTCCTATTACACGGCTCCGATCAAGGCTCTGGTGTCTGAGAAGTTCTTCGACTTGGTTGAAGTTTTCGGCCGCGAGAACGTCGGCATGATCACCGGCGACACGCATATCAACGCGGATGCGCCGATCATCTGCTGCACGGCGCGTTTGTTTTCTTCCGGCACACAGCAGCTTACCAGCTTGTCGAGGATCGGCAGCATTTCATCCCGCCGCATGGAGCGGCTTTCGAGCAAAATCTTGCACACGGCCAGAATTTCGCTGTTGCTTAAGCACGCGGGCTTCGCGTCCGTCAGTCGGTAGCCGCCCGCCGCGCGGTCATAGACCACGTCCTGCGGCAGCATTTCGTTGGAGAGGAACGAGCGCAGCGACTCCAGATCGCGCTGGATGCTGCGTGCCGTGACGCCGAATTCCTGCGCCAGATCTGTCTTTTTCAGCACCCGGCCGTTTAAGAGCCGTGCGTAGATCGAAAGCAGTCTTGCGGATTTAAGTTCGCTGAATTCTTCCATCCCGAGTCCTTTCTATGCGCTTAAAAGCACAATTTACTATCTGTTAAATAGTATATTATATCTTGTAAATCATGTCAATCCTTGCCGCTGTTGGGTAACATAGTGTTGAGGTGAAACCCATGCGGCAGGAATTTGAACAGGAATACTTACAGCTTGGTCTGAAAATTGCATACTACCGGAAACTGCGCGGTCTGACGCAGGAGGAGCTGGCCGAGCGCATCGACCGCTCCCCTGCCTTTGTCGGCCATGTAGAAGCGCCGAATATCAAAAAAGCCGTCTCGCTTGACACGCTGTTTGCCATCGCGCAGGCACTGGACGTTCCTGCATTCCGCTTCCTGAATTTTGATGATTCTGGATTATAAGTCCAGTGTAGCAAATCACATAGACAGCATTTGTCTATGTGCAGCGTTTTTCACCATTTATCTCATACGGTTTCAGAAAACGAACCCCCTCCGATTTGCAGTCGGAGGGGGTTCGCTGTAGATTCAGAAATATGCGCTTATGCCCAGACGAACCAGCAGTAGAGATAGCCGGTCAGGACGGCGAGGAGCGTAAACGGGACGCCGATCTTGAGGAAGTCGGAGGCCTTGACCTCATAGCCCTCCTTCTGCAAAATGCCGATGGCCGCGATATTGGCCGAAGCGCCGATGGGCGTCAGATTGCCGCCGAGCGTCGCGCCGACGAGCAGGCCGAAGTACAGAACATGCGCATCGCAGCCCATCATAGCCGCAATCCCCTGCACGACCGGGAGCATCGTTGCAACATACGGAATGTTGTCAATGAAGGCCGAGATGATAACAGAGCCCCAGACGATGATGGAGTACATGCCGAAGAGGCTGTTTCCGCCGAGTTTCACAAACAGGGCGCTGATGTCCTCAATGACGCCCGTTTCGGTCAGCGTGCCGATGACGACGAACAGGCTCATGAGAAGCAGGAGCGTTTCAAAGTCAATTTCGCCCAGCGCATACTTGATGGGGCCGAAGTGCTTTTTCTGGAGGATGGAGCGGACGAGGCCGATGAGGAACAGCGTCATGCAGATCAGGCCATTTGTAACGGCAGGACGACCGGGGATGAAGGACGCCGCGATCAGCAGCACGACCGTGCCGGCCAGCAGATACGTCGGGAACAGATCCTCTACAACGGTCGGCGCGCCGACCGTGACCTTGCCCTTTTCCTTGCGGAAGATAAACATGATGACGGGGACGGTCACGAGCGCGCCCAACTCAACGGCAAAGAAGATGGAGCATTTGCCGTCCATAAAGATGAAGTCCAAAAAGTCCATGTTGGCGTAACCGCCCAGCATGATGGACGTCGTATCGCCGACGAGCGTCGCCGCGCCCTGCAGATTGGACGAGACGGCGATGCAAATGAGCAGTGCAACCGGGGACAGGTTCAGCTTTTTCGCGATGGCCAGCGCGACCGGTGCAATCATCAGGACAGTTGCAACGTTATCGACGAACGCCGACACGACGCCTGCGAACACGGACAGCGCGACCGCGACCCACATGACGTTGGGCGTCTTCTGCAACAGAAGATCGGCCATGCGCTCCGGCATTTTGGACTCAATAAACAGCGCGACCGTGCCCATCGTACCGGCGAGCATCAGAAGAACGTTCCAGTCGATGGCGGTAAAGACAGAGGACAGCGGCATCGCACCGGAGACAACGAAGATGACGGCGGAGATGAGCGCGACATAGGGCCGCTTTTTTGGCAGCGCGATCATCAGAATGTAGGTGATGGCGAAGAGGATGATGGCAAACAGCTTCATGACGGGACTCCTAACATTTTCTTATTTCCTTCTTTTCTCAGTCGGCAAAGAATGTGATTTTGCCGCTGGTGATGACGGTGATGATATCGGCGACCAGGCATACGACGGTAACGATGCGCGAGACAGTGGCAAGCACCGCGGGCAGCTCGACAAAGGACAGAATCGACAGCACATAGGCTGCCACCATGATCCAGCCGATGACCTTCGCGGCCGTCGTCTTCCCGGCGGCGCGGTACAGTCCGCCCACCAGACCGTCAACAAAAATCACAAGCACGAGCAGCAGCCATTTCGGCAGCTGGTCGATCCCATTGCGCAGCTTTTCCAGAGTTTCCATGATGTTTGATTCTCCCTGTTTGTATATTGGGGCGGAGTCTCCGCCATTTTTTAAGACGAACGGACCCCGGGAAAAGTTCCCGGAGTCGGAAAAATTTTTTATGCCATGCGCTGACCGTTGATGACGAGCGCGAAATGCAGGCCCAGCTTCTCTGCCGCGCGGCGGCACAGGAGCATGCGGTCCATGAAAATTTCAAAATACTCGATCACCGCGCATACCTCCGTGTCGATGGCGAGCGTCAGACAGATCTCCTTTTCTGTCAGCGTGACCTCGTGCTTTTTGACGGAGTAATTCACGCGGTCGTGAATATCAAACGCCGCGCGGGCCTTTTCACGCACACGGTTCGCGCGCACGTCCATTTTATCCGCCAGAATGAGCGCCGCTGCCACGGGGTTGACCGGGAAAGCTGTCTTTTCGTCGTGGTTGCCGATGGCGGTGATGATGGTGGCCGTCTCCTCGGGACTTGCGCCCATCTTGTCGAGGATACGGAAAGCCATAACCGCGCCGGACTGCGCGTGGTCGATGCGGTTGACGACGTTTCCGATGTCGTGCAGCCAGCCCGCGATCGCAGCCAGTTCACAGGTGCGGTCGTCATAGCCCAGCGTCTTCAAAATGGCGCTGGCCTGCGCCGAGACAAGCCCCACATGGGCGAAGCTGTGCTCCGTAAAGCCCAGCGCGGACAGCGATTCGTCCGCCTTGCGGATATAGCTTGTGATCTCTTCGCTTTTCTTGACCTGTTCGAGCGTGATAGACATAGGCGCTCCTTTTCTTTCTTTACAGATTTGCCAGCGTTGTGCCGGTCAGCCAGTGCAGCAGCTCCTCGGGCGTGGCGGGCTTCCCGACGGTCAGAAATTCTGTCCGCCCGGGAACCATCTGCGTGTTATCGTCGCTTTCTGCCCAAGTGACGCGCTGTAAAACGCGCGTTTTGCAGGTTTTGAGATCGGTGATCTCCGGCGGCACCTGCCGGTGCTGAATGAGAATGCTTACACTATAATTATCCGAGGTCCAGCGGCCGAAATTCGTCGTCGGCTTGCGCCATTTCCAGCGGCAGCGGGCCCCGCCGTCCTCCATTTTGACCAGCTTCAGATAGCCGCCCTCCACATCCTGCACGCAGCGCATAAGCCAGACGACATGATAGCCCGCCTTTTGGAAAAACTCGCAGACATCGAAAAAATGCGCTTTCATCAGAAGCCCGTCCTGCAGCATGACGACGAACTGGTTAATCTGGATGTAGGCAATGCGCGTCTGCCCGTCTACGGTGACGGGGACGCTCCGGTTCTCCTCCGGCACCAGCGACTGCCAGCGCTCGCGCCAATGCTGCTGATCGTCGGCCTTTTCCTGCCGCTTTTGCTTCAAAAACCCAAATAGCATACGCCTGTCCCTCCGGCTGTGTGCGCACCGTTCGTCTGTGACTGCATAACAAATAAATTCTACCTGTCCGGGAAACCCTTGTCAAGAGAATCCTGCATTGACGAAGCAGCCGGAAGCGATTAAAATAAAAAATCATGGTTCATCGCCTCAGGAGGGCTTTTTCATGGACGCCTATCCGAACTTGAATACTCTGTATCTATCTCCGCGCCTGCAGGCGCGGCTTGCGGACGCCGCCGGCTATCCCGTCACGACCATCGTGGCCCCCACGGGCTACGGCAAGACGACCGCCGCACAGTATTTGCAGCGGCGCATCGCCGCCGAAGCACCAGACGCGCGTGTGTTCCGCCAGTTTCTCTCCGGCGGCGGCCGGCAGGAATTCTGGGCCGGGCTCTGCCGCGCGCTGCACACCGCGCCGCAGCTGTCGGCGCAGCTGCTTGCACTCGGCTATCCGGACAGCCCGCACACACGGCAGCAGCTGCTGGAACTGGTGCAGGACGCACTGCCAGCGCAAAGCCCTGTCTGGTTCATTCTAGACGATGTGCATCTGCTGCAGGGCGGCGAGGCAGCGGAACTTGTCTCGTTTCTGGCCGAACGGCTTCCGCTGCAGGTCCATCTGCTCCTGCTCTCGCGCAACCAGATCTTTTCCGAAGCACAGAAGCTGCGCCTCGGCAGCCGTCTGCTTGAACTTAGCGCGGCGGATCTGCGGCTGACGCAGGAGGAACTTGCGCAGTATGCCGGACTTTGCGGTCTGCCGCTTCCAGAGCGGGAGTCGCAGGCGCTTCTGTCCGTCAGCGAGGGCTGGATCGCCATGGTCTATCTGATCTTCCGCGCCTATGCCCAAACCGGCACATGGCGCTTTGACACGAAGGGCATGGACACGCTGATCGAGCAAGTCATGTTCGAGCCGCTTCCCGAGCGGCAGCGTCTGTTTTTGCTGGATAATTGTATGGCAGAGGATTTCAGCGCCGCGCAAGCAGCCTTTGTTTGGCAGGCACCGGATGCGGACGTGCTGCTGCACGATCTGACGCACAACAACGCATTCATCACCGAAAGCACCCCCGGCGTCTACCGATATCACCATATGCTGCGGCAGCTTCTGCGCCGGAAATTCGCTCTTCTGCCGCAAAGCGCGCAGACGGACGCCTGTAGGCGGCTTGGCAGCTGGTACGAGCGCACGGGGGAATATCTGACAGCCGCTGAGTTTTTTCGGCAGGCGGGCGACTGGGACGGACTGCTGCGCACGGCAGCGGCAGACTGCGGCAAGTCCATCGGCGGTGAGCACCGGCAGATGCTGCTTTTCTGGTGCCGCGGCTGCCCGGAGGACGCGCTGCGGCGGCACCCGGACGCGGTGTGTGTGCTGATGCGCAAGCTGTTCTCCTTCCGTGAGATTCCAGAATTGATGCGCCTACGGGCAATTTTACTGGATGCCTTGCAGCCGGGCGGTGCGTTTCCCGAACGGGAACGGGAAAACTATCTCGGTGAATGCGACCTCGTGATGAGTTTCCTGCGCTATAACGACATTGCCGCCATGAGCGTGCTGCACCGCTCGGCCTGCAAACGCATGACGCGCACGACACGCTGCATCGACCTCGGCGGCACATGGACCTTTGGTTCCGCGTCCATTCTTATGATGTTCCACCGCGCGCCCGGGCAACTGGATGAGGAAAACGCGCAGATGCGCGCGTGTATGCCGTATTATTATCAGGTCACGGACGGCCACGGCAGCGGCGCGGAGCATTCCATGCAGTGCGAGACGGACTTGCTGCGCGGCAAACTGACCGAAGCCGAGATTGGCTGCCATCTATCGCGAGATGCTGCGCTTGCGCGCGGCCAGTACAGCATTCTGCTGACGGCGGAATTCACGGCCCTTCGGCTGGCACAGTTCCGCGGCAATGCGCCGGACGCAGGACTTGAACGACTCCGGCAGACACTGAAGGGGAACCGGCAGTTCCTGCTGCTGCGCACGCTTGACCTGTGCGGTGCATGGCTGGACGCGCAGCGCGGGAAGGCAGACGCGGACGAATGGTTTATGTCCCCGGAGGCCGACGCATCGTTTCTGGTCCCCGTGCTGCCCATGCTGCGCACGGTGCAGAATGAGGTCTTGCTGACTGCCGGTGCGTATACGAAGCTGCTTGCGCGCAAAGAGGCCTGTGAAGCGCTGAACGAGAGTCTGCACACGAATCTTGCATCCTTGTACCTGCATATCCAGCTGGCCTGCGCAGAAAACCGCCTTGGCCGTACGGATGCGGCTCGGCGGGAGTTGGAAACGGCGTGCACCCTCGCTGTGCCGGACGGATTATACCTGCCGTTTGCCGAGCATACAGCGGATCTCGGCGCCCTTCTGCCGGAGGTTTTTGCCGGAAATGCGGCAGCGCAGGCCGTTCTGCACTGCACAGCAAAGCCGGATGATCGCGGCCTCAGCCCACGCGAACTGGAAATTGCCCAGCTTGCCGCCGCACGGCGGACAAACGCGGAGATCGCCGCGCAGCTGCATCTGTCGGAGGCGACGGTCAAAAACCACCTCAAGCGCATTTTTGACAAGCTGGGGCTTGACGGCGGCGCGCGCGGCAAGCGAAACCTGCTAGCCGATATGCTTCCCGAAAAGATTAGCCCCTGAGGGGCCTATGAAAGCGAGCCGCTCCACGGTAAACTGGTATCAGACCATGTATCGTGGAGCGGTTTTCTCTTTTTCGGAAAATCAGATCGGGAGGACTATTATGAAAAAAATCAGAGCCCTGCTTCTTGTGCTGCTGGCGGCCATGCTGTGCGCGCTGCTGGCCGGCTGCGGCGAGAAGGACGTGTCGGTGTCCGTCACGCTGGTCAACCGCAGCGGGCGCGACATTTCTTCTATCAGCATCACCCCCTCAACCAGCAGTGACTGGGATACGGAGTTCGTCGATGGAATGTTCCATGACGGCGAGAGCATCGAGTCCGGTTTGGGCACTTACAAGGAATCCGAGGTTCCCGATACCTATAATATTCTTGTCTACAACGACGAGAATACCATTCTGTATGATACCAGCGTCGATGAACTGGATTTTGCAATTCAGGACGGTGATTATATCGTCTTCCTGCCGCCGGAGGGCGAGGTTCCCATCGAGATCACACACGACTATGACCCTTCGGCCTATGAACTGGACTATGAGCCGACTGGCTACACTGAAGAGGAATTGAGCGGCGGCGATCTGAGCGGCTACACCGGCTGCTGGAAGCTGGAAAACGAGCCGTTTTATTTTGTCATCAACGAGGAGTTTGAATGGATTGCCATCAATCTCTACGGCGAACAGGTCGGCCCCGGCTATGTGGTCAATGAGGGCGAGTGCATCACGCTTTACATGGAGGACGACTCTGCGCTTGTCTCTCTCTGGCAGACGGCCTACGGGGACTTAAGCGATGCAAATGGCAATACACTCACGCCTATGGACTACATCATGCTCCTGCCGACGCCAGAGGACGAACTGAACCAGACCGCCTCCTTCCCTGGCGGCTTTACGAACGTCACGATCAATTATCCCATCCAGATGGCGGCGCACGAGCATCCGAATGTTTCAAACGCCCTGAGTTTCAACGCGGTCATGGAGGACGGCACGGACGATTATTATTCCAACATCATGATTGCCTTCCAGCCCATTGAGGGTTTCGACCCCTACATGGAAAAGGGCGCAGCCGCCGCGAAGACCTATATGATGAAAATGCTCGAGGACTTCATGAAGAGCATGTACGGCAGCTATCTTATCAAGTCCTTCGGCTCGGATTTCAAGGACAACGGCGACTATTACAGCCTGACCGGCTATATGTGGCTGGACGGAGACATCTTCTCCGACGGCCCCTCTCAGCCCGTGCGCGGCTGCATGGAGGTCCGGTATTACGGGCCGACGGGGTATGCCCTTGTCGCAACGACCATCGCGCTCGAAGGCCGCATCCGCAACTACTTTGATATCTGCAACAACATGCTCACGACGTTGTCCTACACTGCCGGCTGGAGCACCGCCCCCAAGGCCCGGCCCGCCTATTCCGGTGACACCGGCGACTACGGCACGCCGTATTACTGGTACGACGAGGACGGAGATATCTGGTACTGGAACGGCTATGAGAACGAGTTCATCGGCTACGGCAGCGACGGCTACATCGATGAGGACAGCGGCGAATACATGGAGTCTAACGACGCGGGCTGGGACTATGACGACGAGTATTACGACGATTATGATCCATGGTCCGATCCCGGCGACGGCTGGGGCGACTACTCGGACGACGAAGACGGCTGGGGCGATTACTTCTAAACCACACCCGGAGAAAGGAGGGCTTTGCGTATGCGCGCAGATCTGGCGCTGATCTTCTTCCTTCTATCCCTCGGAGGCGGGATTGTGCTGCTGGCACTGCGGAAAAAACGCGGCGGCGTGCCGCTGCTCACCGGTGGGATCGTCCTGCTCATCTGCGCGGCTGCGCTGGCGCTGTATCTGGCAGCGGCAGTGCTGCTGGTGCTGGCTGTGCGCTGAAAAAAGAAAAAATATCATAGGATTTCACAGATATTTAAAAACTGCCCCCTAAGATTTTTAATACCATCCTGATATTCTATACTTGCAAGAAGCAAACGTCTTTTTCATTTTTCTCCTTTCTCCATATTTTAAAAGAAACGCGCAGGCAAGCCGGTCACTTGTCTGCGCGTATTCTTTAGCGTCGCTTGACAATCGACACTATTCTCCCGGAAAACTGTTCACAGTTTCTTTACCGGTTCGTGAAATCCTGTTCAAATTCTTCCTCTATACTAAAAGCACAAAAGGGAAACAAACCGGACGGTTCTCTTTTGTACGGTTTGACCATCCGGCGATGCGCTGTCTGATGCCGCGGAAAAATCTGCGGATAAGCCGACAGACGTGCGCGTGACAATCGCCGTTCTCCTCCTCCAAATTCTTCATTATCTTCACCCCTGTTTTCCTTACGCGCAGTCCAAAGGCGGGCTGCGCGTAAGCCAATTAAAAGCACAAGCCCGGCGGGCCGCAGAAACGCGGCCCGCCGGGCTTTTCTTGTGATTCCGGGATAGCGCACTCAGAACAGGGTCAGCTGGCTGGTGAGCGGGAGATCGCCGAAGGCACCGGCGGATTGCAGCTGGTCGATGAGCGTCTTGGATACCTTCGGGCAGGCGTCTGCGAATTCCTCGACGGACAAAAACTCCCGTCCCTCGCGGGCATTCATAAGGTCCCATGCCGCCGTTTCGCCAAGACCGGCCACGGCCACGAACGGCGGACGCAGCTGTCCGTCCTCGATCTGAAATTTTGTTGCGTGGGAATGATAAATATCGATCGGCGCGAACGTAAATCCGCGCAGATAGAACTCATAGCAGACCTCAAGCGTGGTGAACAGATCGTCGTCCTTGGCGCTGGAATCCTCGTCCTCCTTGATCTCCTGCAGCTTCTTTTTGACAAGTTCGATGCCGTGGCACATCATGCCCTCGTCGAAGCCGCCTTTCTGGCTGCGGCGGTAGAAATAGGCCGCGTAAAACGCAAGCGGCTGGTGCACCTTGAACCACGCGATGCGGAAAGCCATCATGACATACGCTGTTGCGTGGGCCTTCGGGAAGAGATATTTGATCTTTTTGCAAGACCCGATGTACCACTCCGGCACGCCTGCGGCCTTCATTTCCTCCTCCGCGCCGTCGGGCAGACCTCTGCCCTTTCGGACGGCCTCCATGATCTTGAACGAGCGCTTTTCCGGCATGCCGCATTTGATGAGATAGAGCATGATATCGTCGCGGCAGCCGATGGCGTCGTTGACGGAGGCAGTCTTGGACAAAATCAGATCGCGCGCGTTGCCCAGCCACACGTCCGTGCCATGGGAGAAGCCGGACAGCCGGATGAGCGTATCGAATTTCGTCGGCTGCGTCTCCTGCAGCATCCCGCGCGTGAAGCCCGTGCCGAATTCCGGGATAGCGACGGAACCGACTGGCCCCAGAATGGGGTCGTTTTCATAGCCCAGCACCTTGCTGGACGTGAAAATGGACATGGTGTCCTGATCATCGAGCGGAATTTTCTGCGCGTCAACGCCGGTCATGTCCTCGAGCATGCGGATCATGGTCGGGTCATCGTGGCCCAGCATATCGAGCTTCAGGAGGTTTTCCTCCATGGAGTGATATTCAAAATGCGTCGTGATCCACTCAGAGTCCTTGTCGTCCGCCGGGTGCTGCACGGGGCAGAAGTCCCAAATC
>OICN01000618.1_pt1 | contig 11811 bp, 9 predicted proteins | sample 1581301 | NCBI WGS metagenome assembly OICN01 (sample SAMEA3882557, study PRJEB24775) | human gut metagenome | biome: human-associated habitat; feature: intestine environment; material: feces | place: Netherlands | collected 2009/2010
GAAAAGCAATAAGCAGTGGGTGGGGACTTGCTTGTATCAGGAGGAGTGCAAGAAGCTCCTCCTGATAAACTGCGGAGCAGTTATTTGGTGTAGAGCTACATAGCGAAGCGGATTGCGAATATCCGCTTGACCATAAGGAGGATCTTATGAACAATAAAAAAATCTTATTCTTCGACATAGATGGAACTCTGCTCACTCCACATCCTTTCACAGTTCCGGAAAGTACAAAGCTCGCTCTCAAAAAAGCACACGAAAACGGCCATCTTCTCTTCATCAACACCGGCCGCACCAAAGCCATGATGCCGGAAGAAATTTCCGAACTCCATTTTGATGGCTATGTATATGGCTGTGGAACCCACATTTACATGGATAACAAACTTCTTTTTTTCCGTACAGTCCCCAACCTTCTGTGCAAGGAGACCGTAGATCTTCTCCGAAAATGTAAGATCGAGGCAATGTTCGAATCCAACACTGCGATCCTGTATGACGGAGCCTCTCCCGCACAGTCCGAATTCGGAGCCAGAATGCGAAAAGAGATTCCAATGACTGACATCACCAAATTTAACCGTGAGGACGCCTGCACATATTCCTATGATAAATTCCTCGCACATATGCTGCCGGACTCTGACGTAGAAAAATTCCGTAAATTCTGTAACGATCATTATACTGTTTTTGATCATGAAGATGGCATCTGGGAAGTAACCCAGAAAGGCACCAGCAAGGCAACCGGAATGGAATTTCTCCTGGATCGTTTTTCCATCCCGAAAGAAAACTGCTATGCATTCGGAGACAGCCCAAACGATCTCCCCATGCTGAAAGCAGCCGGTATCAGCGTCGCCATGGGAAATGCTTATGGGGGCATCGAAAAAGACTGCACCTGGCAGACAAGCGCAGTTGATAAAGATGGCATTTATCATGCATTAGAGCATCTGAATCTGATCTGATAATTACATCCCGCTCATGAACGCAAAACGGGAAGTGTACTATAAATCGTACACTTCCCGTTCTTTTATCTTGTCATATTCCGTATTTTATTTCTCTGCCTCAGGTGTAGCTGTAGTCTCCGCCTCAGTATCTGTCTCTGCAGTCTCATCCTCTGCTGCAACCGTAGTCTCACTCTCCTCAGCCGCCGGTGTCTCCGTTGCCTCTGTTTCGGCCTCAGATGCTGCCGGTGTTTCGGTTACTGCTGTGGAATCTGCTGCTGCGGAGTCCTCAGCTGCCGGTGTCTCTGTCACATTCGGATCCGGTGTAGGTGTCGGAGTCTGGATTGTAAAGCTGTGATTATCTGTGATCTTAATCTTCTTGATCAGTTTTTTCTCTTCTTTGATGCCGGCTTTTTTCTTCCATCCATCTGTAGTATCGTTATAAAAATCATCCTTCTTGGTATTTGTCAGAGACTCTTTCTTACTCTCTGTTGCTGTTTCATCATTCTTGGAATCCAGTCTTACCACATACCATACGGAATCTGTCTTGATAATCTCCTCGTTCAGTGCACCTTCATCCAGTTTTCTTAATGCGGTACGGACCTCATCCGGATAAGTAGTTCCGTTAGCCGCACTGTCATCGCCTTCCTCATAATTCGGACAGGTACCGGTTGTTGCTGTCATATCTTTAGAAATCTCATCTCCAAGAGTATTGAAGTCTGCAGTAGGATCTTCTTTAACCTTGTCAAAGAATTTCTGGAGATTCTCTTTATTTGTCTTGATATCATCATCAGAAAGATCATCTCCGCTGACCTTCGCGCTTGCATAGCTGAAAGACATCTGCTGATATTCTTTCTCATCCAGCTTCACGTCTGCCTTGGCCTCAATGGCGTCTTTCATTTTCACATCGTAAGTCTCAAGCTCCAGGAAAGTTTTCACCATATCTTCATCAACTGCAAGCTCTGCAATTGTCTCATCAGAGTTTGCTGCAATAAAGTTCTTGGCAGCTTCCTCAAGAGCCTTCTGCTCATCCTCGGAGATCTCCACATTATACTCGGAAGCGTGCTCTTTCTCCAGGCACATTTTCTCAACAGTCTCAACGGATGTTGTTACCGCATTCTCACCGTAAGTCTCATCGGAATCATCACCCATCTTGGTACTCCAGATAGACATGTCGCTTCCGCCGCCAAGATACATCCTGTACATAGCCTCAGCCTGTGCCTGCTGCATACGTGCTGCCAGACTTACAACGCCAAACGGGATTTCCTGCTTATTGACTGTCACTGCGATCTTTGTACCATCGAGTTTTTTATTTCCGCAGCCTGCCATCATTCCTGCCGCTGTAACGCAGACAAGAGCAGTAACTGCCGCTTTCTTTACTAAATTTCTCATTTCATCCTCCATCTATCCGTCCATAAGAATCACGGTCCGGCTCTTATTCCATAATACTTGATTATAAACGTTTTCACCTTTAAGAGCAAGGAATTTCACGAACTTACACGACATTTCACAAATTATCCACAAGTCTTTCCGGGAAAATATCCGGTATCCACAGACCGGATGTTTTTTCCCGTGGATAACCCTAAGCTTAGCTGATTCTTCCCTTTACTCCAGTGGCTCTGCCAGTTTTGCCAACTCCCCCGCAAACTTCATCAACTCTTCGATCAGCCTTCCCTGTGGTGTCAGGATAAATTTCGGCTCATGATCAGCCTTAAACTGCAAACCTCTCCGGTACTGCGCCATAATAGCCGGGATACCTGCGGGATCCAGCTTAGCCTTTTCATAGAGCGTGATCCGGACATCTTTTCCAAGCTGCTTGATCTCCGTCACATATCCCTGATGAGCAAGGGCCTTCAGTCTTGCAATGGCAAGAAGATTCAGTACTGCTTTCGTCGGCTCACCAAAACGGTCGATCAGCTCTTCCAGCATATCGTCATACTCCTGCTGACTCTCAATACCGGCAATTCGCTTGTAAATATCCAGTTTCTGAAATTCGTTGCTGATGTAGGAATCCGGAATAAATGCATCGATATTAAGATCAATGGTCGTCTCAAAATCATCCATAGTCTGGATTCCCTTAGCCTCCTTGACAGCCTCACTGAGCATTTTGCAATAAAGGTCATAGCCCACCGCGTTCATATGGCCATGCTGCTGAGCTCCAAGAAGATTTCCTGCTCCACGGAGCTCCAGATCCTTCATGGCGATCTTAAAGCCGCTTCCAAGATCCGAATATTCCCGCATGGCGCTGAGTCGCTTTTCCGCTGTCTCCTGAAGCATCTTATTCTTCGTATACATCAGAAACGCATAGGCAGTACGGTTAGAACGTCCTACACGTCCGCGAAGCTGATACAGCTGAGAAAGACCATATCGGTCGGAATCATGGATGATCATGGTATTTACATTGGAGATATCCAGTCCCGTCTCAATAATGGTAGTGGAAACCAGTACATCCACATCTCCGTTGATAAAATCATACATCACCTGCTCCAGTTCCCTCTGGCTCATCTGACCATGGGCAAAATCCACCCTGGCTTCCGGCACCAGCTTCGATATGCGAAGAGCTACCTCCGCAATATCATTAACCCGATTGTATACATAATAAACCTGGCCGCCACGTCGAAGTTCCCTGCGGATAGCCTCCCGGACAGTCTCCTCATCATATTCCATAACATACGTCTGGATCGGCACACGGTCCATAGGCGGCTCTTCCAGAACACTCATGTCACGGATACCAATGAGACTCATATGAAGAGTTCGGGGAATCGGAGTTGCAGTCAGTGTCAGCACATCCACATCTTTTTTCATCTGCTTGATCTTTTCTTTATGAGTGACACCGAAACGCTGTTCCTCATCAATGATCAGAAGTCCCAGATTCTTAAATTCCACATCTTTGGAAAGAACCCTGTGAGTACCGATCACAATGTCCACCTGGCCTTTTTTGATCCCCTCGATGGTCTTTTTCTGCTGGGCAGAAGTACGGAACCGGCAGAGAAGATCCACTTTCACCGGAAATTCCTTCATACGCTGCACAAAGGTGTTGTAATGCTGTTGGGCAAGAATGGTAGTGGGCACCAGATAAACGACCTGGCGGCTTTCCTGAACTGCCTTAAACGCAGCTCTCAAAGCAACCTCCGTCTTACCGTAACCAACGTCACCACACACAAGACGGTCCATGATCTTGGTACTTTCCATGTCCTTCTTGGTATCCTCGATGGCTGCCAGCTGATCCTCTGTCTCCTCATAAGGAAACATTTCTTCAAATTCCTTCTGCCAGACCGTATCCGGGCCACAGACATAGCCCTCTTTTTCCTGGCGGACCGCATAAAGCTCCACCAACTCTTTTGCGATATTTTTAACCGCACCCCGGACACGGCTCTTAGTCTTGTTCCACTCCTGTCCGCCAAGTTTATTCAGCTTGGGTGTTTTTGCATTTTCGGAAGATCCGGAATATTTCTGCAAAGCATCCAACTGGGTTGCCAGGATGTAGAGATTGCTGCCACCACGGTACTCAATCTTGATGTAATCTTTTACAACTCGGTCCACTTCCACTTTTTCGATTCCACGATAAATTCCAAGTCCATGTTTTTCGTGGACAACAAGATCCCCGATGGAAAGCTCCGCAAAATCCTGGATACGGTTTCCACTGTACTTTTTCTTCTTTTTGCGCTTCTTCTGCTCTTTGCCGAAAATGTCTGTTTCCGTCATCACCGCAAATTTGATCAGCGGATACTGGAAACCACGGCGCGCATGGCCATAAACAACCATGATCTCGCCGGGGCTTATGATACGGTCTGTATCCTGTCTGTAAAAAGCATTCAGGCCTTCCTCTGAGAGATCCTTTGCCAGACGCTCTGCCCTTGTCCTGGAACCGGAAAGCAGGGCGATCCGGTACCCCTGGCTTTTATACTGGAGAAGATCTTTTACCAGAAGTTCAAAACTGCTGTTGTAAGAATCCACAGATTTCACCGTGAGATCAAATTCCTCATTGATCTTCCAGCCGGAACGTCTCGGAGAAAGTGCGGACACAGCCACGCAGTTCCGTCTGTTCAGTTTCTTCTGCACTTCCTGAAAACCACAGAGCCACTGTTCCGGAAGATTTGCCTCGCCTTTTTCCTCCCTGTGCATGCGGCTCTGACGGTACTCTTCCTCCACACCTTCGCCGTTTTCTGCCAGATGGTTCAGCTCATCCAGAAACAGCAGTGTTTTTTCTTCCGGAAAATAATCCAGGAAAGATACCATATCCTCGCAGTCCATCTTTTCTGTAGCCGGATAAATGGTGATCTCATCTATATTTTCCAGAGATCTCTGGCTTTCTGCATCAAAACTCCGGATGGAATCGATCTCATCATCCCAGAGTTCAATACGCCATGGATTCTCCTCCGTCAGCGGATAGATATCAATGATCCCTCCCCGCACGGAAAACTGTCCCGGAAGCTCCACCTGGCCAACCCGCTCATATCCCAGATCCACCAGATCTGCTTTCAGCTGATCCAGATCGATCACACTGTCACTTTTAAAATGAAGAAGGCTGCTTTTGATCTTTTCCAGAGGCATCAAAAAATCCATGCATCCGTCTATGCTGGTAACCACCGTCACTTCTTCCTGCTCCAGAAGTGCCCGGATCACACGCATCCGCTGCCGGATCAGAAGATTTCCATGAATGTCTGCCTGAAAAAACAGAAGATCTTTTGCCGGATAAAAATATACATTTTTGTCATAGAAGCGGTAATCCTCATAAATTTCCTTTGCGTTACGTTCATCATCCGCAAGGATCAGATGACATGGAAAAAGCCCGGAAAGTCCATACATCAGATGGACTTTCTGGGACTCCATACATCCGGAAACATTAAGAATTCCGCGGTTTGCGCCACAGCGCTTTTTTATTTCTTCAAACTCTGCAAGGCCCTGCAGAGGCTGCAAAAATGCTTCCATACAAACCTCAATTCTTAGGCTTTTTCCTGTTATACTTATTCATCGCCGCATCCACGCCCTCGGACAGGATCATTTCTACGGCCTCTGCCGCATCATTAATTCCCTCGTCCACAAGCTTGCGGTCGCTGTCCGAAAAATGACCCAGCACAAAATCTGCCAGATCCCAGTCTTTCGGTTTCGCACCAACACCAACACGGATACGGATAAACTTCTCAGTTCCAAGACGACGGATAATATCCTTGATCCCGTTATGTCCGCCTGCACTGCCTTTTTTGCGGATACGAAGCTGTCCCGGTTCCAGATCGATATCATCGTAGATCACGATCAGCTCTGTCTCCGGATCGATCTTGAAATAGCTGGACATCTCCTGAATCGGACCGCCGCTTAAATTCATATAGGAAAGCGGTTTCATCAGAATGGCTTTTTCACCGCCGATGATGCTTTTTCCATACATGGCATTAAATTTTACGCCGCCCTGTGGGATATTATGCTTCTCCACAAGGCAGTCGATGGTGTCAAATCCCATGTTATGGCGGGTAGCCTCATACTGCTTTCCCGGATTTCCCAAACCTGCAATTAAATACATAAAAACTCCTCAGTTAGTTGAAATATACCATCTCATCAGCAAGAGGCTCGCACACTTCCACATGCTCTGCATAAAGTACAATACCCTCTCCCTGATATTCCATTCTCTTCTCAAAAGCAACCTTCGCGGTAACTTCCACCCACTGTCCTTCTGCAATCTTCGGGGCAAAAGCGCTTTTGCAGATATATCCCAGGAATGTGGTATCATCTGCACAACATGTCATGGCTGTTCTTCCTGGAACAAAGAATTTGCTTCCCATTCCACGCGGTTTCAGGGCACGTGCCTTGAAATGGACAGTTTTTCCGACGTAACGGTCCGGATGATCCATGGAATCTACAAACCAGATGCCGTAATCCTCCGGAAGGATATCGATCACCGGTGCATCAATATCAAACGGCATCTCATCTTCAAAAAGATCACCAAGCTCGCCTTCTTCATCCTCAAAGATGATCTCTGCACGCTGGTTTACCACCTTGATGCTTCTTCTGTAGGAAGGAAGCGGATCCTCTTCCTGACAGCGGTTAAAGATAACCATATCTGCATTACGAACCATGTCCATAAAAAGGGACTTCATGTTGGCCATATAAACCTGGAATGTGCTGGCATCCACACAGGTAATGTGCTGTTCCACACCCCAGCCCGCCGGTTTTTCCATCTCTTCAAACTTGCTTACCAGCCACATGCCATTGTACTCAATAATCACACGTTCCGGCTGATGCAGGATATCCATTGCCGCAAGTCTCTCCGGTGTCAGTTCTTCCTCGCTGTCGATAACCTCCACAACGGTGTTGCTCTTTTTCAGGGCTTCCTCATCATACTCCTCTTCTCCTTCTTCGCAGAGGATAAGAAGTGTTTTTCCCTCAACCTGAAAATAATCCTGCTGCAGGGTAAAGCTCAGGAAAGAGGTCTTGCCACTTTCCAGAAAACCTGTGATCAGATAAATGGGAACTTTGATCTCTTCCATAAATTTATCCTGTAAGATACTATCCGTTAATCCGGACAGTATCCATTTCCTTTCTGTAATATAAAATCTGAAAAATTTCTCTTATGTTCTGTTTTTATGCGATTCCAAAAAGCTCTTCCAGAGCATGCTCGTCAAGTTTGGAACCGATCACGCACAGACGGCCTGTATATTCCGGTGCGCCCTCACGGATCTCGGTTTCTTCCGGAACCATATCAAAATAGATCCATGTTCCGTCCTCTGCCGGAAGCATTCCTTTTGCACGGAGGATGATACCATATTTGTCAGACTCGGAAAGTGCCTCAAGGATCTTCTCAAGTCCCTCACGTGTGAATTTTTTAATTGTCTCACGGCCCCAGCTTGTGAAGACCTCATCTGCATGATGGTGATGATGGTCATGTCCACAGCCGCACTCACCGTCGTGGTGATGATGGTGCTCATGGTCATGATCATGGCCGCAGCCACACTCGCCGTCATGGTCGTGATGATGATGCTCGTGCTCGTCATGGTCGTGGTCATGGCCGCAGCCGCACTCCTCGTCATGGTGATGATGGTGCTCATGCTCTTCGTGATCATGGTCATGGCCACAGCCGCACTCCTCATCATGGTCGTGGTCATGGTGATGCTCATGCTCCTCGTGATCATGGTCATGACCGCAGCCACACTCGTCATCATGATGATGGTGATGATGCTCATGCTCTTCCTCAAGCATTTCCTGCTCCAGAGATACCGGATGCTCCATAACCTCTACCAGTTTCTTTCCGTCAAGGTTCTCAATCGGAGTTGTGATGATGGCTGCATCTTTATTCAGGCTGCGAAGAAGCTCCAGGGACTCCTGAACTTTCTTCTCAGTTGCGATATCTGTACGGCTCATGATGATGGCGCCTGCATACTGGATCTGATTGTCAAAGAACTCACCGAAGTTCTTCATGTACATCTTGCATTTCTTGGCATCAACAACAGTTGTATAGCTGTTCAGTTTGATGTCAACCTCATCCTGAACACCCTGTACAGCTTTGATAACGTCAGAAAGTTTACCAACTCCGGATGGCTCGATGAGGATTCTGTCCGGGTTGTATTTGGTAACAACTTCTTTCAGGGAAGTACCGAAATCTCCAACCAGTGAGCAGCAGATACATCCGGAATTCATCTCACGGATCTGGATTCCGGCCTCTTTCAGGAAGCCGCCGTCAATACCGATCTCACCAAACTCGTTCTCGATCAGCACGACCTGCTCACCCTGAAATCCGTCTTTCAGAAGTTTTTTAATCAGAGTTGTTTTTCCGGCACCAAGGAAACCGGAGATAATATCAATTTTTACCATTTTGTATACACTCCTTTTAACGTAGTTTGACCAGGAAGCGTTTATACCCCCTGGTTGTATCCTGTTATGATCATGATGACAGAGAAAAATTCGTGTTTCTTTCTCTGCTATCATTATATCCAATTTGTAAAACAGACATTTATGTTCTGTTTTGCATCCAGATTAAGACAGGGATGTGAAAAGCTCACATCCCTGAAAATCGTTCCTCTTATCAGCCGTTGATCATAAAGTTCATAAGCTTGTCGATATCCTCTTTCTCTGCTGCAACGATCTCAAGCTCCGGGATCTCACCAGCGGAAAAGATGTTTGCAAGAGATACATACTGGGAAAGCTTGGATTTCAGGTTCAGTCTGTCTCCCTCTCCTGTTACAAGCTCTACTCTACCCTTGCAGCTGTCAATTACCTCAAAAAATTTATCAATATCTGTAATATGTGTTACTTTCATTTTAAAAATCTCCTTTCTTATTAAAGGGCTGTTCTTAACTCTTTCCGTTAGATTATACCCCAGTGTTTTTAAAAAAGCAATCCCTGCCGGGCAAAAACACTTCACAGATATTTCCTGTAAATAACAAATTCCTTTGTCACATTTCTTCAATCTCAACGGTACAGTCTTTTCTTCCTTTGTTCCATTTCATAAGATAAACTTTAAATCCAAGAGAATCTCTGGCAATGGTAAAAGGTTCCTCCCTGAGCACTTCCGACTCTGTTCCCTGTTTTTTCAGTTCTGCCTGTTTTCCCCGGGCTTTTTCCACCAGAACTTTCAACTGTTCATCCGCTTCTTTTCCAAAAGAACGATCTCCGTATCCGGCAGAAGCCTCCTGCAGTTTCCCGGAAAGGCACATTGTCACCTGGATGTGTTTTGTGCAGTGAAGCATTCCTGCCAGCTTCCGTGCTACCCATTTAAACGGAAATCTCCGATAGATTCCAAGCCATCTCACAAAAGTGCGGTCTCCTGCCTCATGTGCAATTTCTTCCATTACCGAAACAGCTCTTTCTGAAGGAATCCACGGATCTTCCCTGGGGACAATATATTTCTCCGGAACAGCCGGATAACAGCAATAATTCAGCGGCGGAAACTCCACCAGTGCAGAAAGTTTCTCCTCCAGAGCATTGCAGCTGTCCCCGCCAATATAATCATATTTGTCACGGAGGATGGCCAGACGGTACTCCAGCTGCCGCAAGTATTCATATCCTTTGACCCAGAAATGACCGATCTGACTGTAATCGTAGAGATGTTTTTCCAGAGTCAGGGTTTCAAAAAACAGTGTCACTACCGAATCGTCCTGGTGCACCACCAGAATGTATTCCCTGCCCTGATGGCTTAAGTCTGCCAGGATCTCCTCTTCATAGTCTGGCTTGTATACACCGGTCATACGGGCATTTCCGAAGACGAGAAAACTTTCTACCGCGTCGTTCATAAGATACACAAGACGTATCTCCCCATCCTGTACATAAATATCCTGAGAATCTTTTTCATTTACTGCAACCAGCTCAAACTGATCTTCACCAAGCAGCTCTGCAAGCTTCTGAAAAGCATCTGGCAACTCTTCAAAAGCCTTCTCGGAAACGTATCTCTCCGGCGCTGTTTTTCCCGCAGTATTATTTCCAGTATTCATCAATTACCTCTTTGTTCAGTTTTTCTCCGATGACGATCATGATCTCCTGGCCAAGTTTCGTTGGCTGGATACAGATCTCATGGCGGGTGGCATTCAGCTCCAGCCACTGTCCGTCTTCTTTCTTAAGAAAACCTTTTACGCGGAAAACATCTCCGCAGGACGGGTCGTTCAAGATCTTTTCTGCTGTTTCCCGAAGTTCCTCTTCGCTCTTATGAACATTCATAAAAAACAGGGAATCAAATCCACCGCCTTCTGCATAGGATTCTTTCACATAATCTTCTGCCACATACCTGCAGTTCAAGATCTTTTCCAAATCTTCGTCTGTAAAATCATCCCAGTTTTTATCCATGATTTCGCTGTCCAGACGGCGCTTACACTGGATCTGACCAAGTGCACGGTTGAGATGTTCCTTTGTGCTGTGGATCTCTTCCTCTGTAGCTTCCTGACTCCTGCTCAGAAGTACGCAACCTGCATCTGCCACCTCAGAAGCCAGCAGATAATCCGCTTCCGCAGAAAAATCCTCCGCAAGCTTGGCATCCACAATAGCGATCACATTTCCGATCTCATACCACTTATCCAGTGGTTCCTCATGGAGGGCGTCAAAAAACTCATCCACATCAAAGATTCCGGATGGTTCCACGATCACACGGTCATAACCGCACATTCCCATGGCGATCAGTTTTGTCTTAAATCGACGTCTGTGACAGTCCGCGTCACATCCACCAGAAACCATCTCCAGCTCACAGTTGTCTCCCATCAGATCCTGAAGCAGCATCATATCCACATTTACTGCCCCGAAATCATTTTCCAGGATACCGATGTTCATGCCTTTTTTCAGAAGATAGGAGGCATATTTTTTTATAAATGTTGTCTTCCCGGATCCGAGAAATCCGGTTATCAGATCAATTTTTATCATATTTCTTCCTTTACTTTATCTCAATAATACTCCTGTCCGGCAGACACCGGACTGTTACCAGTATATAATCTTTTGCCCACAAAGAAAAGAGGCGGCCCTGAAAAATCTTCTCAGAACTGCCTCTTTCCGGCTATTTTACCCTTTTATGATTATGTATGAAGATTACTTTGTAAACAGATCTACCAGATCCTGGCCATCGTCATAGCCCTGATCTTTCAGCTCCTGAACAAACCACTCATCTACGCCGTCTACCGCTTCTTTGAAGGAATCGATATCCATGTCAGCTTTCTCTGTGAAAGTCACACCGTTTTTGTCTGCCCAGCGTGCTTTGATCTCATCATCGCTGGAACGGTTGATATAACGCTCATACTCTACGGCTTTCTGGCCGCACTCATCAACAACAGCCTGCTGCTCCGGTGTCAGTGCATCGTAAACATCCTGGTTGATACAGAAGAACAGACAGTCATAGATGGCATCCCACATGGAGCAGTATGGCTGTACCTCCTGTACACTGGCTGCATCGATGGCAGGCAACGGATTCTCCTCGCCCTCT
>OICN01000622.1_pt1 | contig 11790 bp, 13 predicted proteins | sample 1581301 | NCBI WGS metagenome assembly OICN01 (sample SAMEA3882557, study PRJEB24775) | human gut metagenome | biome: human-associated habitat; feature: intestine environment; material: feces | place: Netherlands | collected 2009/2010
TATAAAACCGATAAAAGTCGCAATGCCACCTATTATATTGAGAGCTATGCCGCGCAGCTGCGGCTGTACCGCCGTGCGTTTGCCCTGCGTTTGCCGGTGCCGGTAACAAAGCTGACCGTCTACTCGTTCGCCATGCAGGATGAGATCGATATCCCGCTGGAATATGCCGCCTTTGGAATAGGCGATAAACTTTTGGGCAGATAACGTGATTTTTTTCTGCCTGCCCCCCTTGACGCACGGGGGTTGGTATGCTATTATAGTAATACCTCTTTTGCGGGTCTATTTTTTTGTGCCCATTTTTAGGCACAGGGCCCGCGGGCGCAAAGGGCGGCAACCCTTTGCACAACGAGGGAGGCCTTTGGGCGCAGCGCAAAGCATCAAGCTTTAACTTCGGTGCTGCACCCGTATAAACCGTTAATTGGAGGTGCCGAACGAATGACTGTCAAGATCACCCTGGCCTGCACCGAGTGCAAGCAGCGTAACTACAACAAGGAAAAGAACAAGAAGAACAACCCGGATCGTCTTGAGATGAAGAAGTATTGCCGTTTCTGCAAGAAGCATACCCTTCACCGCGAAACCAAGTGAGGATAGGAGCTTAGAGATGGCAGACAATAAAGCAGCCACCGCTGCAGCCCAGACTCAAAGCGACAAGCCCAAAAAGAACGACGGCAAGAAGAAGGTCTCCTTCTTCGACAAGGTCAAGAACTTTTTCAAAGGGATCGGCAAGTATTTCAAAGATACGAAGAGCGAGCTGAAAAAGGTCGTGTGGCCGTCTAAGGCGGACGTTAAGACCAACACCATCGTCGTGCTCGTGACCGTGGCGATCGCAGCCGTCGTGATGATCGCGCTGGATGCCATTTTCGGCGGCATCCTGGGCCTGATCATCGGCGCATGATTCATCTTGAAACGGAGGCTTAACCAAAATGGAAGAACAGACCAATGAGGCCCTTTGGTATGTAGTCCACACCTATTCGGGCTATGAAAACAAAGTAAAAGCCAATATTGAGAAAACAATTGAGAACCGTCATCTTGAGGATCAGATTTTGGAAGTACGTGTTCCTATGGAAGAAGTTGTTGAAGTCAAGAACGGAACCAAGAAACAGGTACTCCGGAAATTGTTTCCGGGCTACGTTCTGATCAACATGATCATGAACGACGATACCTGGTATGTCGTGCGCAATACGCGCGGCTGCACCGGCTTTGTCGGCCCTGCATCCAAGCCTGTTCCGCTGACCGCTGAGGAAGTGGAGAAGATGGGCGTGGAGAAGGCTGCACCGCTCAGCGTCGATTTTGCTGTCGGCGATACCGTGCAGATCACCGCCGGTCCTCTGGAAGGCTTTATGGGCCTTGTGGAGGCCATTGATACCGAGAACTTCAAGGTGAAGCTCAAGGTCAATATGTTCGGCCGCGAGACCCCCGCAGAGGTGGAGATCGGTCAGGTCGAGCTGCCGTAACCAACCGGCAAGTTCCGTTTACCAAGGTAAGACCGCAGTGCGGTTCTTATAGAGCGTGGGCATTGGGCTCATGCTCGTGGGAGGCGCCTACACGGGCGCCGCAACTCACCACAGATTTTTGGAGGTGCATTTATCATGGCACAGAAAGTTACTGGCTACATTAAGCTGCAGATCGAGGCCGGCAAGGCGACTCCGGCTCCCCCTGTTGGCCCTGCTCTGGGTCAGAAGGGCGTCAACATCATGGCCTTCACCAAGGAGTTCAACGAGCGTACCAAGAACCAGATGGGTTATGTCATCCCCGTCGTCATCACCGTTTACGCTGACCGCTCCTTCAGCTTCATCACCAAGACTCCTCCGGCAGCTGTTCTGATCAAGAAGGCCGCTGGCATCAACACCGCTTCCGGCAAGCCCAACAAGGAAAAGGTTGCTTCTCTGACCGCCGCTCAGGTGGAAGAGATCGCCAAGACCAAGATGCCCGACCTGAACGCTGCTTCTCTGGAAGCTGCCTGCAGCATGGTTCGCGGCACCTGCCGTTCCATGGGCGTCACCGTCGAGGGCTGAGACATAAACAGTGGGAGGGCATAACACTGCCCGCATGACCACACAGGAGGATATACAATGAAACATGGCAAGCACTATGTCGATGCTGCTAAGCAGGTCGATTTTTCTAAGCTGTATGATATGAACGAGGCTCTGGAGCTGGCTTGCAAGACCGCTTCCGCCAAGTTCGATGAGACCGTCGAGCTGCACGTCCGTCTGGGCGTTGATGGCCGTCACGCTGACCAGCAGGTCCGCGGCGCTGTCGTTCTGCCCAACGGCACCGGCAAGACTGTCCGCGTCTGCGCCATCGCAAAGGGCGCTGCTGCCGCTGCTGCTGAGGCAGCCGGCGCTGACATCGTGGGTGATGACGAGCTGATCGCACGCATCGCCGGCGGTTTCATGGACTTCGACGTTGTTGTTACCACCCCCGACATGATGGGCCGCGTTGGCCGTCTTGGTAAGGTTCTGGGCCCCCGTGGCCTGATGCCCAACCCCAAGGCCGGTACCGTTGCTCCCGACCTGGGCAAGGCTGTTACCGAGGCTAAGGCTGGTAAGATCGAGTACCGTCTGGACAAGCAGAACATCATCCATGTGCCCGTGGGCAAGGCTTCTTTCGGTGCAGAGAAGCTGTACACCAACCTGGACACTGTGATGGAGGCTATTGCCAAGGCAAAGCCCGCTGCAGCAAAGGGTACCTACTTCAAGAGCGCTACCATCGCCACCACCATGGGCCCTGGCATCCGTCTGAACACCCTGAAGTACGGTGTCTAATTTGGATTTCTGATGTTTTTCTGCCGTTCTGCGGAATGGCAGAAAAATTTTGTCGGAAATTGAAAAAAGTACTTGACAACGCCGCACGTTTGCGGTATTATAATCATGCTGTTTTTAAGACAGCAGGCGCTGGAGTCCAGTGTAAAGTTTGACCGCCTGCCGAGAAACGTGCGTAAAGTTGCTTTATGCCTCTCTCTCGGCGCAGTGCGCGGGAGAGAGGCTTTTTTCATTGCTCCGGCTTTCGATACAAGTTTTTGAAACGAGGTGAAACCGAATGCCCAGTGCAAAGATTCTTTCTGAAAAGCAGGCTTATGTCGCTGATCTGAAGGCAAAGTTTGAGAGTGCGGTTTCCGGCTGCGTCGTCGCTTACGGCGGCATTAACGTCGAGAACGACACCAAGCTCCGTAAGGAGCTGCGTGAGGCAGGCGTTGATTACATGGTCGTGAAGAACACCATGCTGCGTCTGGCAGTTAAGGGTACCGCTCTGGAGGGTCTGGCTGAGAACTTCAAGGGCGACACCGCTGTCGCTTTTGCTCACGAGGCTGACCCCATGGCTGCTGCCCGCATCCTGTGCAAGTATCAGGATGGCGATAAGTCCAAGAAGTTCGTCGTGAAGGCTGGCTTCATGGAAGGCAAGGTCATGGACGCTGCCGAGACCAACGCCATCGCAAAGCTGCCCAACCGCGAAGGCATGCTGTCCATGTTTGCAGGCGCCCTCACCAGCACTCTGTCTGGTCTGGCCGTTGCAATGCAGGCTTATGCCGACAAGCAGGAGGAGCCCGCTGCCTGATGGCTGCGTGACCGCCGCTTAACAAAAAACTGAAACAAACTAAAACCATTGATATTGGAGGGTTATTACCATGGCTTCTGAGAAGATTACTGCCATCATCGAGTCCGTCAAGGGCCTGACCGTTCTGGAGCTGAAGGAACTGATCGACACCTACTGCGAGGAGTTCGGTGTTTCTGCTGTTGCTGCTGCTGCTCCCGCTGCTGCTGGCGCTGCTGCTGCCGCTGAGGAAGAGAAGACTGAGTTCGACGTCGTTCTGAAGGCTGCTGGCGCCAACAAGATTGCTGTCATCAAGGTTGTCCGTGCTCTGACCGGCCTGGGCCTGAAGGAAGCCAAGGAACTCGTCGATGGCGCTCCGAAGAACCTCAAGGAAGGCGTCTCCAAGGACGAGGCCGAGAAGATCGCTGCCGAACTCAAGGAAGCTGGCGCAGAGGTCGAGGTCAAGTAAGTTTACTTGTTGTTCATCCAAAAACCGGACTGCACGGGTGCAGTCCGGTTTTTTCAGTTTAAAAAACGACATTAATGACGACGCAAAGTAACGCACCAACTGCTGTTGGGATTACAGCGGACAGCAATGTCCACCAGATACTCCCTGTCTCACGTTTGATAGAAAGCAATGTAGTGCTGCACGGCCAGTGAAACACACAGAAAATAAGGCAGCAGATAGCTGTTTTTCCGGTTATGCCGTAGTTTATCAACTGCATGGCAGCGTCCAGCCCCTGTGCACCGCTCAGCGTATTCTGCTGTGTAAGTAACATCAGGATCACGGGAATTGCAAGTTCATTCGCCGGAATTGCAAATAGGAACCCCAGAAGAATCGCACCGTTCATGCCCATCAACTGTCCAACCCCATCCAGCGCATGTGCAATCCATTGCAGCAGGCTCTTTCCGCCCATCTGCCACACGCCAAACACCCACAGGAGCAATCCCGCAGGCGCAGCAACCAGCAACGCGCGAGAAAGAACATGTAGTGTCTTTACGAATATCGCGTCATTCAGAATCTTTTTCAGCCGCGGACGGCGATACGCAGGAAGTTCCAGAACAAACGGAGCACTGCTTTTTCTGCGCAGCGCTTTTCCGATGGCCGCCGAAACGAGTAAACTTCCGCTTGCGCCCACGCAGACTGCCGCTAGCAGGATCAACGCCAGCAGAACGCTGTTTTCATGCCTCAGCAGGACTGTTCCCATTGTCAGAAGCATCGGAAACCGGCCATTACACGGAATCATCGCATTCGTGCAGGCCGCAATCAGCTTTTCCTCGCGTGTTGTCATGATTCTGCATCCTGTTACACCGACTGCGTTACATCCCAGCCCCATGCACATCGTCAGGGCCTGACGGCCAGAGGTGCCGCAGCGCGCAAATTTGTGGTCGGTCAGGAATGAGGCGCGTGGAAGATATCCTGCGTCCTCCAGAACGGAAAACAGGAAAAAGAAAATTGCTGCAGGCGGCAGCATGACAGCTGTGACGCGCGCCGTCGTTGCATAGATGCCATTTATCAGCGCATCTGTAAGCCGCTGCGGACAGTGTGAACAGGCACGAATTAAAACCTGCTGCAGCCAGTCAAATCCGTTTTGCAACCATATTGAAAAAACATTGCTGCCTTCCAATGTCAGCCAGAATAAAATGGCCAGCAAAAAAAGAAATACGGCAGTGCCAGTATATTTTCCTGTCAGGATTCGATCTATTCGTATGTTGCGCTGTGAACCTCCGTTGCCTGTTGTTTGAACAACCTCTGCTGCAAGCTGCCTTGCATGGCGGACACAGTCAGCAGGTGTAAATTGGTCTGACAGATGCGTCGTACTTGTAATATAGCCGTCCGTCACGTCGCGAATCGTTTGCTGCAGACGGCGGATATCCTCCGCATTGCTTGCGCATGTACCAACGACAGGTACACCCAGCAGCATTTGTAGTGCACGAAGATCAATCTGGATTCCTCTTGCCTGCGCTTCATCCATTAGATTGACACATATGACCAGCTTTCTGCACCGCAACATCAACTGAAGCGCAAGCGACAGGCTTCGGGCAAGGCACGTCGCATCACAGACAGCAATTACACAGGCATCTGTATGCGTATACAGATATTCCGCTGCAATGCGCTCCTCCTCTGATCCAGTTTTCAGCGAGTATGCCCCCGGAAGATCTGTTACGTCATATGTCTGCGCTGCGTAAGAGTATGTGCCGTGTGCAACTGCGACCGTCTTCCCTGGCCAGTTTCCTGTATGCTGATGCAGTCCGGTAAGCGCGTTGAAAATGCTGCTCTTTCCTACATTTGGATTTCCAGCCAGTGCAATGGGATGTGGCTTAGTTTCCTTCCGGCTCATCTGACCGCCTCCACAATAATCTGTGCCGCATCCGTTTTCCGCAGTGCAAATACAGCGCCGCCGATCTCATATGCCACAGGCGACGCATGTGGTGCGCGATACAGGCAGCTGAGTTCTGTGTCAGGCAGCAGCCCCAGTTCTTCCATGCGCGACTTTGCATCATCCGGCATCAAAATTTCGCGCAGAATCCCGCGCTGCCCCGGACGCAGCGCATCCAAGCCCACCCGCTGTTTTTCCATGGGCGCCACTCCCCTTTCCGTTCTTCCGGTTTCTAATCCAGAATATACAGAAAAGCGCGATTTTGTGACAGCGCCATTGTTTTTGCCGCGGCTGCGTGGTATACTGGCTTAAGAATTTACTGGAGGTGTACTATGCTTCATAATTATCACACGCACACGTTCCGCAACCACCACACCATTGGAACGGAGCGCGAATATATTGAGTCTGCTATAAAAAACGGTTTCAGAACGCTAGGTTTTTCCGAGCATGCGCCATACCGGTTTCCGGATGGCTATATCTCTTATTTTCATATGTTTCCAGAGGATCTGGAGAACTATATCCAGACACTGCTGGCGCTGAAAGCAGAATACGCCGGACGCATTGAGATCCTGATTGGCTATGAGGCAGAGTTTTATCCCCGTTTTTTTGACGATTTTCTCAGGCGTATCACGCAGTATCCCGTTGATTATCTGCTGCTCGGCCAGCACTATATCCACAATGAGATCGATGGCGCCTATGTCTACGAACCGACGGACGATCCCAAAATATTGAAAGCTTATGTGGATCAGTGTATTGCAGGACTGGACACCGGTTTGTATACCTATCTGGCACATCCGGATTTGATCAACTTCACCGGCGCCGAAACGCTCTACCGCAAGGAGATGGAGCGATTGTGTCTCGCTGCAAAGGAGCGGAACATTCCGTTGGAACTCAACCTTCTTGGCCTGCGCACAAACCGTACCTACCCTTCGGCACGCTTCTTCCATATTGCGAAAGCCTGCGACAGCACGATTGTGGTTGGTATCGATGCGCACGACCCAAACTGCTTCTTTCAGCCGGACTCGTTTGCGCCGTATCAAGCACTTCTTTCGGAATGCGGGCTTGCCATAACAGACAATATCACGCTCCGCCCCGTCCACAGATAATTGTCTCGATTGGAATATATTTTGTATCTGTGCAAAAACTAGAGAAAATTTGATCTGGTGAGGTGCAGGTATGAAAATTGCCTTTTTCGATGCCAAGCCGTATGACCGTCCGGGTTTTGACGCATACACAGCTGGGACGGGGCTGGAAATGAAGTATTTTGAGACAAAGCTGAACGAAGATACTGTTTCGTTGGCAAGCGGGTTTGACGGCGTATGTGTATTCGTCAATGATACGCTGAATGATGCCGTTGTTCGTGAATTGCATGCGTTTGGAGTCAGAGTGATCGCCCTGCGGTGTGCGGGATTCAACAATGTAGATATCCGAGCATGTTTCGGGAAAATCCGGGTATTCCGTGTCCCTGCGTACTCACCTTACGCTGTGGCAGAGCATGCAATGGCACTGCTGCTCACAGTCAACCGGCATACCAATAAGGCTTATATCCGCACCCGTGATTTTAATTTCAGCCTTTCCGGTCTTACCGGATTTGATCTGCACGGCAAGACAGTCGGCATTGTGGGAACCGGCAAAATCGGATGCACGTTTTCCGAGATCTGCAAGGGCTTCGGTATGCGGATTCTGGCATATGACAAATTTCCATCCCCTGATAATGGGTTATCCTATGTGCCGCTGCTGGAACTGCTGGCGCAGGCGGATGTGGTTTCGCTCCACTGCCCGCTGACTAGCGAGACACAGCATATGATTGACGCTGCCGCTATTGCTGGAATGAAGCCAGGCGTCGTGATCGTCAACACCTCCAGAGGTGCGCTGATCGACACAGAAGCGCTTATTGACGGACTTAAAAGCCGTAGGATCGGCGCTGCGTGCCTGGATGTTTACGAGGAGGAGAGCGACCTGTTCTACGAGGATCGCTCGGACAGCATTATTGAAGACGATGTGCTGGTGCGGCTGATTTCGATGCCCAATGTGATTGTCACGTCTCATCAAGCATTTTTAACTCGAGAGGCGCTGAATAACATTGCGGCGACAACGGTAGACAATTTGCTGAAATTCAAGCGCGGCGAAGCTGCATCGGATACCGAAGTCTGTTATCGCTGCGTGCAATAACCCCCCGCTTAAGATATAAAAACCGCGCTGGGCCTCCCAGCGCGGTCATTTTATCTATTCAATTTTCTTTCGGCAACTTTCACGATTCTCCAATATTGCCCATGCAATCAGGAAAAACGGCGTTGACAAGCACATGGAAATGCCGAAGAATGCCTGCATACAATACCCGAGTACCGCGCTGCCGCAGATGAGAACTGCAGGTTCCTCGCCTGCCGTTCTGACAAATCGAACAGCAGAGTATCCGAGTGCGGCCAGCCAGCAGAGAAGTGCAAAAATCCCCTGATTTGCAAGGATATTCAGATACTCATTATGTGCCGTATCGATTCCGGAACGGCGCATAATATTCGTTGCCTCATCATAACGCTCGAAATACGCCGTGATGCGATGGGACAGCGTATCTGGACCGCCGCCAAACAGCGGCCGTTCCTTCACTGCCTGCCAGACGTTTTTCCAGATGAAGACTCGTCCGGAGCCGAATTCGTCTTCTGCACGGCCTTGCAAGATCTCATGCGCTTCGCCGAGCATCCCGGGCAATCCTGGGAGCAAAAGTATCGCAAAAAAAGCTGTTGCCAGACCGCATCCGATCGTAATCGCCGCTGCGCGGCGCTTTTTTTCACCCAACGCCAGCGGAAGCGGCAGGACAAGACCCGCCGCAATGCCGAGCAGTCCAGCAGAAACATCCATCCAGATACTGACGGTCACACAAAGTGCCAGCGGCACAAGCAGCCAGTGGCGCCGAAGCTTCCATGCCCCATAGAAGAACGCAGGAACAGCTACGCACATCACAGCTGCCAACAGGTCTGCGTTGCCAATCGTCCCGAGATATGCCCCACTGTAGGCTGTTCCAGCGTCGGAATAACTCAGTCCATTCGGATACAGACCAAGCGGGTTTCCACCTGCCAGCTGCCAGAGCGACAGCAGACAGCACAGGCTCATTGCCGCTCCAAAAACGTCAAGCAGCCATTTTTTCGGACGTGCAAGCCGTCCAAGCAGCAGGAAGATTACACCATACAGCGCAAGCGTCAAAAATCCCTCTCGTCGGAAAAGGCCGAGCCATGTGTCTTTGCGCCATGGTGAAAGCAGTGAGGAGAGTAGGCTGCACAGCACATAGCCTAGCATCAGCCATTCTGCGGGCCTAACGGCACGCAACAGTTCACGAAATGGAACCGTTCTAATCTGCCGCATTACGAGTAGTTCCAGATACAGCAATGCGTTGGTTGCACAGTAGCCGATTGTCAAAATCAGAAACAATCGATATTTTGCTGCCGTGATCTTTGTATATCCGTCCGTTCCCGGCCAGAGGAGAAACACGCTCAGCATCAGTGCAAGATAGACATCCGTGACCCCTCCGAATAAATGGTGGTCAGTTCTTGCTTTGTTTTTCATTCGCGTTCAAAGGCAGCCTGCAGCGCACCGCAGAGCGGCAGACATGCGGAGGAGTCTGTCAAAAGGAAGACCTTTGCATATGACGGCACTTTAGACGTACTGGCGGCGAGAGTCAACTCATTCACGCCAGTGTCCGCTGCAATGATCTTCTGAATAGAAAGTCCCTCTAACACACCTTCGCTGTCATACAGAGCCAACAGGCAGGTGAAATCCGTTCTTGCTTCCGGGGTTCCAGCGTGCATGTCGCTCACGTCCACATCCAGCAGATATTGTGTCTGTCCGCCGACCGTATCGGCCCGCAGCGTTCCGGCGAAAGCCGCAGCGGAACTGGTTCGACTCAGCGTTGTGGGCCGAACGTCCGCAACGGCAATGCGGCTGCCGTCGTCATCAAGAAATACGGCGTCCAACAGATCAATCTTGCCGGGCACAGCGTTTTGAATTGTGATTTTTAAAAGCGCGATTTGGTCTGCGACCGGCGTTGCCGAGGCAAAGCTAGCGCGGATTCTGCCAGGTTCCGCATTGATCTGGCAGTTGCTCTCTGGCTCCGCCTGCGCAGAAAGGGACTGAGCATAAGTCAGTGTAAAGCTTCCGCCGCAGACGACGCCGCGCCCTTGCAGAATGACGGACACAACTGCTGAGCCGTCTGCCTGGATTGCGCCGCCGACGGCCCACAGCTTGGGTGCGCGGTCAGACGGGAGTACAACATCGACGCTGCCATCTTCTGCGGACGCATCAAGCGGCTTCCCATCCGTGTCGTACATGCGCACGTTCGTCAGCGTGACGGCAGACGTCTCTCCCGCCGTACCGACCGTTCGGAACATGGCTGCACAAAGTTCTCCTGCGGAAATCGGCTGCTTGCCGCTGAAGCTGACGTGAACCGTTCCTAGTTCCGGCTCATTCCATGTCAAAAGATCTGCTGACGGGTGCAGCTTCAGAACAGCGGTCAGCTGCAAGCAGGAGGGGTCATATTGCAGCGTAAAATTCCCGCCTGCCGGAGATAACGTTCCTTCCAGCTTAATCGCCATGCGGACGGACTGCCGCTCTGCCGTCTGTTCACGGCTGAGGATCAGCCGGGCGGTGCTGCGGGAAACAGTTCCGTTTTCTACAGCAGCCGCAACGGAAGCGCCGTTTTCGCCGTACAGGCGAAGGTTTTTCAAAGTAACGGAACTGCCGCCTTCTGGCGTCGCTTTGGAAATGCGGAATTGCAGCGTACACAAGTCTGTATTCTCCAGTACAGCTGTCGATACGAATGCCATGAGCAGCAGACCAGGCTGTTCATGATTGAAGACGCACATTGCGCCTTCCACGCCGCTCCATTGGAGCAGTTCGATCTCTGCCGAGTCGTAGGCAAGTTCAAATCTGCCGCTGTTCACACTGCCGGTCAGACGGACCTGTACGGAAACTGTTTCGCCTGCACGGCCGCTGACCGAAGTGACCGTAAGCACGCGGCCCGCAGCCTGCGCGAATGGCGTGCAGAGTGTAATCAGCAGCATCAGGGCGAGAAGCAATGGGAAAAGTCTTTTTTTCATAGCGCTGCCCCCGTCAGTTGAGGTTCGGGATGAGTCTTGCGTCGTAGCGCAGGATCAGAATCGCGTCGCCTGCATCGACCAGACCGTCATGGTTGACATCTGCAGCAGCTTCCTGCTCCGGCGTGAGCGTAATCAGACCAACGGATGCACGCAGGCAGAGCAGCGCGTCGGCAGCGTCGATATAGCCGTCGCCGTTTACGTCACCAAGCTGCGCGGCGGCGGTAACGATGATTTTGATCTCGGCAGAATAGCCGCCATCAACCGTTGTAGCGGTGATTGTTGTTTCGCCGACGGACAGGGCCGTTACGATGCCTGTGCGGGAAACGGTCGCGGTCTGCTCGTCGCTGCTGACCCAGGTCAGGTTTTTGACGGTCGCGTCGTCCGGGGCGATGATGGGCTGGAGCGTGACGGTGCTGCCCATCATGAGCGTATGCGTCGGCTCGTCAAACCGGATGCCGGTCACGCGGACGCGTTTTGGCTGGACAGTCACGATGCAGCTGGCGCGGTAGTCCCCCGCTGCCGCCGTTACGACGGTAACGCCCGCAGAAAGCGGCGTGACCTTGCCGTCCTGACTGACAGTGGCGGCAGTCTGGTTGCTGGACGTCCAGCGGATGGTTGCTTCTGTGCCCTCGGGCTTCAGCGTCGCGGTCAACTGTTCGGCCTCTTCTCCGGCGTAGAGCGTCAGCGTATAGCGGTCGAGCGAGACGCCGGTCAGGCCGGACTCACCGGGCTGTTCGCCGGTGACGGTGATGGTGACGGACGAAGTGCATTCGCCAACACTCGCCGTGATC
>OICN01000627.1_pt1 | contig 11715 bp, 10 predicted proteins | sample 1581301 | NCBI WGS metagenome assembly OICN01 (sample SAMEA3882557, study PRJEB24775) | human gut metagenome | biome: human-associated habitat; feature: intestine environment; material: feces | place: Netherlands | collected 2009/2010
AGAGCCATGGACTCTAGGAATGATATCAACCTCTGCTGCAAGCGGTCTTATCTGGTTGATTGCACGTCCATCAGGTCTCTTATGGTCTTTTAAGATCATCTTGCGGACAGTCTTCTTCTGGTACTGATATACAGCCTCACCGAGAACGGCAAGCCACTCTTCGTTATCTGCAAAAGCTTCTTTCAGCTTGTCTGTGATCTCGCTGATATTATTCTCACGTGTCTGTTTGTCATCGGAGAATACGGCAACCTCCATCTCTTCCGGAGGAACGATCTTCTTGATCTCATCAAAGAGTTCCTGCGGTACTGCACAGGACTCGTAGGAATGTTTCTCTTTTCCGCACTCAGCTACGATCTGGTCGATGAATTTAATGATCTCCTGGTTTACTTCGTGAGCCTTGTAGATGGCTTCGATCATCTTGTCTTCCGGAATCTCGTTGGCTCCGGCCTCGATCATGATAACTTTCTCTCTTGTGGAAGCTACGGTAAGCTGAAGGTCAGAAACTGCCTTCTGTGCAAGTGTCGGGTTGATGATGAACTCGCCGTCGATCATGCCAACCTGTGTGGTTGCACATGGGCCGTCAAATGGGATATCAGAAATACAGGTTGCAATGGAAGAACCAAGCATAGCCGGGATCTCCGGATTGCACTCCGGATCAACAGACATAACCATGTCTACCAGTGTTACGTCATTTCTGTAATCCTTCGGGAACAGTGGACGCATTGGACGGTCAATAACACGGGATGTAAGGATCGCATGCTCGCTTGCCTTACCCTCTCTCTTGTTGAAACCTCCCGGGATCTTTCCTACTGCATACATCTTCTCCTCATACTCAACGCTTAATGGGAAGAAATCGATCCCTTCTCTTGGCTCTTTGGATGCGGTAGCAGTAGCAAGGACCGTAGTATCACCGTAGTGCATAAGAGCAGCACCATTGGCCTGTTTCGCTACACGTCCGATATCTACAGTCAGTGTTCTTCCTGCAAGTTCCATGGAATAACTTTTGTACATATTCGTTCTCCTTTTCTTATTATATTAATATCTGACAGGAGCCCGAAACAACTGAAAAGACCACTTCCTTTGAAAAAGATCTCGACCGGAAATGGGCTTTTCAGTAGTCTCGGAAATCACTCCTGCGGTAATTCCGTCTGTGTTTATCACACATGTTAAAATGGGGCGGATGGAATCATCCGCCCCTCCCGTAGCAATTATTTTCTTAAACCTAATTTCTCAATCAGTGCACGGTATCTTTCGATGTCTGTTTTCTTAAGATAAGCAAGAAGGCCACGTCTCTGACCTACCATTTTCAGAAGACCTCTTCTGGAATGATGATCTTTGTGGTGTGTTTTAAGATGCTCTGTGAGCTCCTGGATTCTTGCTGTAAGAACTGCAACCTGAACCTCCGGTGAACCTGTGTCACCCTCTGTTCTTGCATACTCTTTCATGATCGCTGTTTTCTTCTCTTTAGAAATCATTGTTGTTTCCTCCTTGAAATTTTAATTAAACGCCGGGTATTAAGAAGTGGTCGGAGTCTCCGGCTTCTGAATACTGGCTTTTTTCACCTCGAACAGTATAGCACACGGTTCCTGACCTGTAAACTGTTTTTTTGAAAAGTTTTTACCGGAAATTTTTACTTTTCGAAGCTTTGAAAATAAGCCTTGCCTTTTTCCGCGTCTTTCATAAGCTGTTCTTTCAGAGCTTCTATGGAAGAAAAACGTTTCTCCGGTCTGGAATAATGAAAAAATTCCACTCTGCAGGACTCTCCGTACAGGTCTTCCTCACAATCAAAGAGATACGTCTCAACACCCAGGAATTTCTCCCCCACCGTAGGCTTGTATCCTACATTGGTGATTCCTTTAAGGCTTCTGTCCTTAAAATGGGACACTGTATCGTAGACCCCGTTTGGAGGCATCAGCTTTTCTTTTGCCGGAATAATATTGGTTGTCGGAAGAAGAAATTTATGTCCCATTCCTCTTCCATGTTCGATCACTCCATCCACAAAAAACGGAAAGCCCAGAAGATCATTGACCTTTTCCATATTACCTCTTTTCAGTTCCTCACGGATAAAGGTACTGCTGATCTTTCGTTTTCCTTCCATTTCTTTTGGAATCACATCCACCGAAAAGCCAAGCTTCTTTCCCATCTCCCGGAGAAGTTCCGGATTTCCCTTGCGTTCATATCCAAACCGGAAATCTTCTCCTACGGCAACGTGTTCTGCCTGAAGATCCCCCACCAGAATCTCTTTAATAAAAGTGTCTGCTTTCATGTGGCGGATTCTGGCATCCAGCGGGCATTCGATCAGAACATCCACACCTGCATCCTCAAGAATCCTGCATCGTTCTTCTTTTGTAAAGATCATCTGGCTTCCGATTCCCAGGGAAAAGAGAACTGTCTGAAGTCCCTTTTCTTTTTGCTCCAGAATTCTTTCCACCAGTTTCCGGTGTCCACGGTGTATGCCGTCAAATTTTCCAAGTGTTACCGCACTCCCTGACAGGCGCGGAAATTCTCCGTCAATCTTCAAGTATTCCATATCTGCTCCTGCAAGTTTTTGTAAAAAATTTATACAAAGAACATGCGGACGGGAACATATTTCTGTTTTCTTTCATCCCAGCCGTATATTCCTGTGAAGTTTCCGCTGCTTTTATACATCCGGACTTTTTCTTCCCTGCTGCCGCCCTGTACCAGTTCTTCCGGAACTGGATTTCCATTACCAAGAAGCCTGTCTCCTTCCGGTGTACAGATAAGCGCCGGATACATGGAAAGTACATCTTCAATAGAAACGATTTTTTCGCCGATGGTTCCGTTGGCAACCGCTTCTTCCACCTGGGAAAGTGTCATGCTCTCTTCCAGTGTGAAATTCCCGGACTGGGTCCGAAGAAGCTCTTCCATGGCACCGCCACAGCCTAATTTTTCTCCGATATCATTGCAAAGTGTACGGATATAGGTTCCCTTGCTGCAGGTAACGCTGATACGTACCAGCGGGAGATCCATATCCAGTATCCTTATCTCATAAAAAACCACAGGGCGCGGTTTGCGCTCTATGGTTTTTCCTTCTCTGGCCAGCTCGTAAAGCTTCTTTCCACCCACTTTCAGAGCAGAATACATCGGCGGAACCTGCATCTGTTCTCCCACAAAAGAAGCAACCGTTTCCCGGACTTCCTCCTCTGTAACCGTTACCGGTTTCTCGGAAAGAATTGTTCCTGTCATGTCCTGGGTATCTGTGGAAACGCCCAGCCTTAAGACTGTCTCGTATGTTTTTTCTTTCTCTGTAAGAAGCTCTACCAGACGGGTTCCCCTTCCAAGGGCAACGGGAAGTACTCCCTCTGCTGCCGGGTCCAGCGTTCCCGTATGGCCAATCTTTTTCATGTGGAGAATTCCACGCAGCTTTGCAACCACATCATGAGAGGTATAACCTTTTTCCTTACGGATCACAAGTATTCCATCCATGATTTGTTTCTACTCCTCTGCAAGCTGTTTTTCAATCTCAGCGGTAAGGTTGTTGATCACATCGTACATGGAACCCTGCATATCACAGCCGGCTGCACGCACATGTCCGCCGCCTCCGAAAAACACGGCAATCCTGCTCACATCCACCTTTCCGTTGGAACGGAGAGACACTTTAAAGAGCTGCGTCTCCATCTCATAGATAAAGATCGCAACCTCCACACCTGCGGTAAGGCGGAGCTGGCTTACGATTCCCTCCAGATCCTTTCCTTCCACACCGTAGAAATCCATCTCCCGTCTTTTCAGATATCCGACTACGCATTTGCCATCCTGGAGCAGAATGCTCTCTGCCAGCACACGGCCCATAACCTGATTCTGAAGGTATGTTTTCTGGTAAAAGGACTCATCGATGATCCTGCTGAAATCAAATCCTGTTTTCATCAGCTCACCGGCAATCCTCATGGTTTCCGGTGTTGTGGAAGAATACTGGAATACGCCGGTGTCATGTGCCATTCCCGTATAAATCGGAACCGCAATGGAACGGTCGATCTTATCTGCATCCAGAAGTCCGTAAAGAACTTCACATGCGGAACCGACGTCGCCCCTTACATGATTGACATCTGCAAATCCCTTATTGCTTACATGATGGTCAATGCATGCGGTCTTTTTTGCCGTGTCAAAATACTTTCCGGCAACAGCAAGACGATCCAGTGCGCTGACATCACAGGTGATAAAAAGATCATACTCTTTCTCTTCTTCTGCTTCTGTCTTAACCTCATCCATTCTGTCGATGTAATCAAATACAGACTTCGGCTGTTCCAGATAAACATCTGCCTCAATATCCGGAAAATACTCCCGGATATAAAGGTACAGAGCCATACAGGAGCCGATGCAGTCTCCATCCGGACGGATGTGGCCGCCAATGCCTACGGTTTTTACATTTTCCAGTATTTCTGAAATGTTTTTCATTTTTTCCACCTATTCCTTACACCATACTCAATAGATTCGTCCAGGATAAAACGGATCTCCGGTGTATTGCGGAGGTTCAGTCTTCTGGCCAGCTCTCTCCGGATGTAGCCCTCTGCGTTCTTTAATCCACGGATGGTGGAATCTTTGGCCTGCTTTTCGCCAAGTACACTGATGTAGGCTTTGCAGGTTTTAAGATCCGGTGCCACCTCCACGGCTGTCACAGAAGTCATCGGATGAATTCTGGGGTCCTTGATCTCGCTGTGTATGATGGTGCTGAGTTCTTTTTGAACCGCACCATTCACACGTGTATTTTTAATGCTGTTTTTTCTCATTACAAGTCACTCCTATCTTGGTACCTCTACCATGATATATGCTTCGACTTTATCCTCTTCCTTGACATCGTTGAAGTCGTTGAATACAAGACCACACTCATATCCTGCACGAACTTCCTTAACGTCATCTTTAAATCTCTTCAGGGATGCAAGCTCACCCTCAAAGATCTGGTCCTCACCTCTTGTGATACGAACCTTGCAGTTACGCTGGAATGTACCATCCAGTACATAGCTTCCTGCGATGGTTCCCACACCGGAAGCCTTGAACAGCTGACGAACCTCTGCATGACCGATCACCTTTTCCTCGAATACCGGATCCAGCATACCTTTCATGGCTGCCTCCACATCCTCGATTGCCTGGTAGATAACCTTGTAAAGTCGAAGGTCAACGCCCTCCTGCTCAGCAAGCTGTTTTGCTGTAGTATCCGGACGTACGTTAAATCCGATGATGATGGCATTGGATGTTGCGGCAAGGCTGACATCAGACTCATTGATGGCACCTACACCTCCATGGATCACCTTAACGATAACTTCCTCGTTGGAAAGTTTGGTAAGGCTCTGTTTTACAGCCTCAACAGATCCCTGTACATCGGCTTTGACAATGATCGGAAGCTCTTTAAGGTCGCTTGCCTGGATCTGATCAAACAGGTTATCCAGAGAAAGTTTGCCCTTGGTCTCCTCAAGAAGACGGCTCTTGTTCTCTGTAACGAATGCGCCTGCAAAGTTCTTGGCTTCTTTGTCGCTCTCGAAGGACATCAGGATCTCACCTGCATTTGGAACGTCGCCAAGACCAAGGATCTCAACCGGAGTGGACGGGCCTGCCTCTTTAACGCGGCGTCCCTTGTCATCCATCATTGCACGGACTTTACCGTTGCATGCACCTGCTGCAATGAAATCTCCTACATGGAGAGTACCTTTCTGAACAAGGATGGTAGCAACCGGTCCTTTACCTTTATCAAGCTGAGCCTCGATAACAAGACCTCTTGCCTCACGGTTCGGATTGGCTTTGAGCTCGGAAACCTCAGCAGTAAGAAGGATCATCTCAAGAAGGTTCTCAATTCCTTCTCCTGTATGTGCGGATACCGGAACAAAGATGGTGCTTCCGCCCCAGTCCTCAGGAATCAGTTCATACTCGGAAAGCTCCTGTTTTACACGCTCTACATTTGCACTTGGTTTATCGATCTTATTGATGGCAACGATGATCTCAACACCGGCTGCTTTTGCATGGCTGATGGCCTCTACAGTCTGCGGCATGACGCCATCGTCTGCGGCAACGACCAGAACTGCGATATCCGTAGCGTTGGCACCACGCATACGCATAGCTGTAAATGCCTCATGTCCCGGTGTATCCAGGAATGTGATCTTCTGGCCTTTGATGTTTACCACGTAAGCACCGATGTGCTGTGTGATTCCGCCGGCCTCGCCTCTGGTTACGTTTGTATTACGGATGGCATCCAGAAGAGATGTTTTACCATGGTCAACGTGACCCATAACGCAGACTACCGGAGGTCTTGGAACCATATCATCCTCATCCTCTTCGTCCTCTTTGAGGAGTTCTGCGATCACGTCTACTTTTTCCTCTTTCTCGGCAATGATATCAAAGCCAAGTGCGATCTCCTCTGCCTTGTCAAAGTCGATCTCCTGGTTTACGGTTACCATGACGCCTTCCATGAAAAGTTTCTTAACGATCACGGATGGCTGCATCTTCATAGCGTCCGCAAGCTCACGGATGGTAAGCTTCTCAGGAATGGTGATCTCCTTGATCTCAGGTTTCTTCTCTTCCTGCTTCGGCTGTGGATTCGGTTTCTGAAGCGCTTTCGGGATTCTGGAATTCGGTCTGCGTCCACCCTGATTTGGTCTGCGTCCGCCCTGGGTACCTTTCTCGAAATCTTTCTTCTTGTTCTTGTTCTCTCTGTCACGCTCACGCTTGCTGTCCTTGGATGTCTTGGTCAGCTCCGGAGTAAATACGGAATCGGAAGAACTGCTTCTTCTCTGTCCCGGACGTGCTCCGCCCTGGCCGCCGCGGTTCTGACCGCCGAAACGGTTATCTCCGCCTCTTCCGCTTTCAGAACGTCCACCCTGGCCGCCCTGGCCACGGTTTGCTCCGCCGCCGAAACGGTTTCCGCCATCTCTGCCTTCGAAGCGTCCGCCCTGACCGCCCTGGCCGCCCTGGCCACGGTTTGCTCCACCGCCGAAACGGTTTCCGCCTCTTCCGTCATTCTGACGTGGTCCTCTGTTTCCTTCACCCTGTCTTGCCGGACGTCCCTCACCATTCTGGGAACGGTTTCCACCAAAACGGTTTCCACCGTCTCTTCTTCCCTCGAAGCTTCTTCCGTCACGGTTGCCGTCTCTTCTTCCTTCCGGACGATTACCCTGCGGTCTTCCACCCTGAGTACGGTTTGCTCCGCCCTGAGAGTTTCTCTGCTCGCCGGATTCGTTATTTCTTGTACCCTGGCCTGCCGGACGCTGTCCGCCGTTCTGGGAACGTGCCGGGCCTTTTTTCTCGCCTGCTGCCGGTTTTCTTCTTCCTTTACCGCCGTCGCTGGCATTCTGTGCATGGAATACACGGATGATATTTTTTTTCTTTTTCGGTGCCTCAGACTTGTTACCCTCTGCGTTCACCGTTGTTGTCTTTTCTTCTGTTTTTGGAGTATCCAATTGTCTATATTGCTCCTTTCCCGATCTGCTGAATTTATCTTTTATCATTATTATCGTCAAACCTCCTTACAGACGCCTGTATCATGCAGGTTATCTGCCGGATTCTTTTTCCAGCTCCTTCATGATCGCCTTTGCAAAATTTTCGTCCTGCACGGCAAGGCTGGCACGGAATTCTTTGCCCATTGCTCTGCCCAGGCTCTCTTTGTCTGAAAGGAAATATAACGGAACTTCGTAATAGGTACACATATTCCGAAATTTCTTTTTTGTGTTTTCGGAGGCATCATCTGCCACCAGTGCCAGGAAACCTTTTCCTGTTTTTACGGATTTCTCTGTGGAAAATTCTCCGCTCACTGTTTTTCCTGCTTTTGTCGCAAGTCCGATGAGTGATAAAACCTTACTGTTTTTCAATTGACTCAAACTCCTTCTTGAGGTTCTGATACACTTCATCCGGAACTGCCATTTTCAAGGAACGCTCCAGGCCGTGGTTTTTGATGGCCTTTTCCAGGCATTCCTCTGAGAAACAAAGGTATGCGCCGCGTCCGTTTTTCTTACCTGTAGCGTCCAGGATGATCTCATTCTCTGATGTTTTGAGAACTCGTATCATTTCCTTTTTGCTTTTCATTTCCCTGCAGCCGGTACACTGACGCATGGGAATCTTGGTTCTCGTTTTCATTATTCTTCGGCATCTCCATCTGCTGTTTCTTCAGCTTCTGTTTCTGTCTCTTCTGTATCTTCCTCTGTTTCCGGAATTTCTTCGGAAACAGCCTCTTCTGTCATTTCGTCCTCTGCTTCTTCGTGTTCCTCATCGTAATCATCGTAGAAGTCACCGGACTCTCTTGCCTGTGTCTCGCTCTTGATGTCGATCTTGAATCCTGTAAGTCTTGCAGCAAGACGTGCGTTCTGTCCCTCTTTACCGATGGCAAGGGAAAGCTGATAATCCGGAACTACAACCAGTGCAGTCTTCTCATCCGGATCTGCCATAACTGCGATAACTTTTGCAGGGCTTAATGCGTTCTCGATAAGGATTGCCGGGTTCTCATCCCAGTTGATGATATCGATCTTCTCACCGTGAAGTTCGTTGACAACCGCACCTACACGTGCGCCGTTCATACCGACACATGCTCCCACAGCATCTACATCCGGATCGTTACTCCATACGGCGATCTTGGTACGGGAACCTGCCTCACGGGCAATGCTCTTGATCTCAACGGTACCATCTCTTACCTCTGCAACCTCGGACTCGAAAAGTCTCTTTACAAGGCCAGGATGTGTTCTGGAAACAAGGATACGTGGTCCCTTCGGTGTATCCTTTACCTCAAGGATGTAAACCTTTACTCGCTCAGTCGGCTGGAATGTCTCGCCTTTTACCTGCTCGTTCTCTGTGAGGACTGCGTCTGCCTTACCGAGGTTGATGCTGACATTTTTGCCCATTACTCTCTGAACAATACCGGTTACTACTTCTTTTTCGATTCCGTAGTACTGATCGTAGAGAACTTTGCGCTCTTCCTCACGGATCTTCTGAAGAATGACGTTCTTTGCGTTCTGGGTTGCGATACGTCCGAATTCCTTGGACTGGATCTCAACTTTCATAACATCACCGATCTCTGCGTTGGTGTTTGTTTTCTGTGCATCCACCAGAGAAATCTCAAGGGCCGGGTCCTCCACATGCTCTACAACAGTTCTGTCAGCGTAAACACTGAAATCACAGGTCTCCGGATCGATCATAACGTGAACGTTATCTGCCTTTCCGAAATGGTTCTTACATGCCTGGATCAGTGACTGCTCAATTGCCTCCAGCAGTGTATCCTTACTGATGTTTTTCTCTTTTTCGAGAACGTCCAGCGCGTCTCTTAAATCTCTGCTCATTTTCCTTTTTTTCCTCCTGAATTTTTACAGATTCGATTCTCTTTTAGAATTCGATTGCAAGACGAATCAGGGCGATATCTTTTTTATCAAAAGTGCGTTCTGTGCCGTCTTCATCGATTGTCACACTGTTACTATCATATGCATTTAAAATACCGCAGAATTCTTTCTGCTTCTCGATCGGCCGGTAGGTACGGATCTCCACCAGCTTGCCAAGGCTTCTCTTAAAGTCTTTCTCTTTCTTAAGAGGCCGGTCAAGTCCCGGAGAACTGATCTCCATAATGTAGCTGTCTTCGATGAAATCCTGCTCATCCAGGATATCGCTGAATGCACGGCTTACGTCCTCGCAGTCATTGACTGTGATTCCGCCCGGCTTGTCGATATAACCTCTGAGATACCAGGTTCCAGCTTCCTTGACATACTCCACATCTACCAGTTCAAAGCCCTTGGACTCTACGATCGGTGTAAGGATCGCCTCTGCTTTCTGTTCATATTCTTCCCGTCTGCTCATGCTTCCCACCTGCCTTTCTTATTTCTGCCTGTTTCTGAACAAATTCCTTCTCAGCAAATAGGAGCGGGCTCTCGCCCACTCCTATGCCAACAAGTTCTTAGTTTCGTTCATTGTAACACCAATGTCTGTTAATTGCAAGTATTAATTGCGATTTCCGGTTTTTGTGGTTTTTGTACATCCAACGTGCTATCTCTTATGATAATCTCCCGTTCTCCATCTCATACACCACATCTGCCACATTCATGGTGGAGACTCTGTGGGATACCAGGACTACAGTGCGGCGGGTGGTGTCTTCTTTCAGGGACTTGAGGATGGTGGCTTCGTAGAGCTGACCTTTGTCTACGTATTTCAGGGAGGAGAGCCTTCCCCTCATATCTGCCCGTCAAACCGGAAATGAGCGTGCATCTCACGAATGGTCAGTTCCAGCCAGATCACCGTAGGCTGTGAGATGGATGGCGGGGTGGTGATCAGATTCTCGGCTTCACACCTTTGGTGTCTCGCTTGGCGAGTTTGACTTTGTTGAGTACGTATGGTTTGTCGTGGTAGGTAATGGCATACTCCTGCCTGCTTTCCAAAAGATACGCATGGTGGATCCGGTCTTCACCGGTAAGCTTCATGCCGCGGACACCCATAGCGTTTTTCTTAGTGACGGAGATCTCGGTTTTCATGATACGGAGAAAGTAACCCTTTTCAGACTGGAACACAACCTGATCCATCTCATCGGCTGCTCCTACGAATACCAGGCGGTCATCCTCTGCAAGCTTGGTGGAAACAATGGTACGCTTGGAAGCACGGAACTCTTCTCCTTTTACCAGCTTACACATGCCATTCTCTGTAACAAAGAGCACTGTGGAGGCTGCCACCTGGCTCAGCGGTGCCACATAAAGGATCTGCTCGGAAGTACTGTCATAATTACCCAGATTATCTGCCGGAACACCTTTATCACGGAAACGTACCAGCGGGATATCCTCTGCCTTCACTGTGTGGAGCTTGCCGGTATCTGTAAAGATACAGATCTTATCCGTATTCATGCAGGTAAAGACATAGCGGCTCTCTGCATGAGCGGCATCCTTATTACGCTCGTAGGCATTCTTATCAATGAGACGCATATATCCGAAACGATCCATCAGGAAGCAGACTTCGGTCTCTTCCATCTTCTTCTCCTCATAAACAGCTTCCTCTGCGTTTTCAATGGAAGTCTTACGCTTACTGCCGTATTCCTTCTTGATCTGATCCAGTTCACCCATGATCACTGCTGCCATGGAGTCATAATTATTCAGGATATCCTCATAAGCAGCAATGTTCTTCATGGTTTCCTCATGCTCCTTCATCAGAGCATCGATCTCCAGACCGATCAGCTTGTAAAGACGCATGTCCAGGATAGCTGCGGCCTGTTTTTCTGTGAATTTCAGGGTTTTTGCCGCTTTTTCGGAGGTCTTGGTCTTGAATTTAATCCCTTCTGTGATACCATCGGTCAGGCATTTCTTTACCTGGTCACGGCTCTTGCTGCCGCGGAGGATCTCAATAATCAGATCAATAACATCGCAAGCCTTGATCAGACCTTCCTGGATCTCACGCTTCTCCTGTTCCTTGGCAAGAAGGGTGGTGTACTTTCTGGAATTTACTTCGAAAACAAAATCAACATGATGAGCAATGATCTGCTTCAGTCCCAGGGTCTCCGGTCTTCCGTCTGCAACTGCCAGCATATTGACACCGAAGGTATCCTCCAGTCTGGTCTTCTTGTAGAGCATATTGGTAAGGTTCTCCACGTCTGCGTCGCGCTTCAGTTCCAGAACGATACGGATTCCCTCCTTAGATGACTGGTTGGAAATGTCCACGATATCTGTAGTCTTCTTGGTTTCCACCAGAGTTGCGATATCATTGAGGAATTTTCCGATGTTGGCGCCGATCATGGTGTAGGGAATCTCTGTGATCACC
>OICN01000629.1_pt1 | contig 11679 bp, 12 predicted proteins | sample 1581301 | NCBI WGS metagenome assembly OICN01 (sample SAMEA3882557, study PRJEB24775) | human gut metagenome | biome: human-associated habitat; feature: intestine environment; material: feces | place: Netherlands | collected 2009/2010
CCGCACAATGGTATTTCTCGACCAGCACGGCATTTCCCACTATACCGATTTGGAGCAGAAGATCACGGAGCTTCAGGACAGCAACGAGCAAACTGCCGCTGCGCTGAAAACGGCGGAACACCGACTGCCTGATCTGGCGCTGCTGATAAAGCATACCGCCACCTACAAAGAGCTAAAGCCGCTGTATAGCGAATACAAGAAATCCCATGACAAGGAAAAGTATCTGCGCGGACGTGAGCGCGAAATCATTCTCTTTGAAGCGTCGGCGCGGGCGCTGAAAGCGGCGGGCGTCGGTGACAAGCTCCCTGACCTTGCCAAGCTGCGCGAGGAATATTCCAGACTGTCCGAAGAAAAGGATCGGCTGTACGCTGAGTACGGAAGCCTGAAAAAACGTATGCGGGAATACGATGCCGTCAAGCAGAAGATCGACAGCATCCTTTCCCCCAATCACGGACAGGAACAGGACAAAGCCTTGTAGCTTCTCTGACATTCACACATTTTTTTCGAGTAATTTAATGTGCGTTCGTCGTTTCACGGTTGACAACCGCACACTATTTCTCTATAATATAATGTGTGATTGTCAAAGCGAGGTGAGAAGCATGAACGCCAAGGAGAAAATCGAAGAACTGCTGGAAGCGTCGGAGGACGGCACGATCACCGCAGCGCAGGTGACGGAAGCCGGACTGCACCGCAGCGTTTTACAGGAGTTTGTCAAGAGCGGCGAGATGTACCGCTTCGGGCGCGGCCTGTATGTGCGGAGCAGCGCATGGGAGGACGATTTCTACCTCTTGCAGCGCAAGTATGGGCGCGGGATTTACTCGCACGATACCGCTCTGTATCTGTTGGGCTATTCAGACCGTACCCCGGCGAAATATACGATGACCTTTCCCAAGGGCTACAATGCCCCGTCCTTAAAGCAGGAGAACTTAATCATCAAGCGCGTTGTGCCGGAGAACTATGAGTTCGGCAGAATTGAAATCGAATCCCCCTCCGGCAATCCAATTCGTGTTTACGATTTGGAACGGACGCTGTGTGACATCCTGCGCGGCAGCGGCAGCGACGTTCAGATCGTTGGAGAAGCTATGAAACGCTATGCGGCGTCCAAAGATAAGAATATTCACAAACTGATGCAGTACGCAGACCAGCTTCGCGTGAAGCCTAAGGTGCTGCGATACATGGAGGTTTTGCTATGATTACAAAAAATCCGATGCAACTGAAAGCCTTTATCAAAAACAAAGCGGCAGAGAAGCATATCTCAGCGCAGCTCGTCATGCAGAACTATATGCTCGAACGGCTGCTGGAACGGATTTCTCTCTCGCCCTATAAGAACAATTTCATTCTCAAGGGTGGATTTCTGATTTCCGCCATTGTGGGACTGGACACGCGGGCAACAATGGATCTGGATACAACGATCAAGGGCTTCACCCTGACGCATGAAGCAATCCGCAAAATCTTTACGGAGATTTGCACTGTCCAGATTGCCGACGACGTGCAGTTTGAGGTCGTCGGTATCTCTGACATTCGGGAAACCGACGATTACCCCGGCATCCGGGTCGCGCTGAAAGCGAACTATCCGCCGATCAGCGTACCGTTGACGGTGGATGTCACCACGGGCGACATGATAACGCCCCGTGAGGTGGAATACACATTCTCGCTGCTGTTCGATGACCGCACAATCAGTATTCTTGCCTACAACCTTGAAACGGTGCTGGCGGAAAAGCTGGAAACTGTGCTGTCCCGCAACATTGCGAATACCCGTCCGAGAGATTATTACGACGTACATATCCTGTACGCGCTGCGCGGCGCGGAGTGCGACAAAGCGACGCTGCGCCGGGCGCTGGAACGGACGACGCAGAAACGCGGCAGCGGCATGATCCTGACAGACTACCCGGAGATTATGAAAGAGATCTGCGAAAGCGATACGCTCCGCAAGCTGTGGGAGAAGTACAGCCGCGAGTATGAATACGCAACGGACATTTCCTTTGATGATACCTGTAATACCATTCAAACGATTATGGACGCAATCATGGCGTAAACGAAAGGCTTCCTTATGGGCTGGCTGGCAGCGCAGGGCGCGATTATGGCGATTGGGCTTTTCATCGGGCTTGTCTGCTCGGTGATCGGACTATTCTTCGGGCATATCATTCTCTTTGACAGCATTGCTCTCGGCATTGCCGCCGGAGTGTGCTGCAATCAGTTTACCGCAATTCATCCGGCGCTGTGCCTTGTGATCGGCATTGCAACATTTCTGCTGCTGTTGTGGCTGCAAAATACCAGTATCGGCTTCTGGCTCGTCGGCGGGCTGCTCACGCTGATCTATGCAGCGGTATTCGGACTGCTGGCCTACTTCATTTCGGAGCATGATCCCATTTGGGGCTGGGTGATTGGGCTGAATGAGATGTTCAAAATCGTCGAGCGTGAAGATGATATTATCGCCAATGAAGAAAAAGTGTTTGATGGTTTTCTACGAACAATCAATACCGAGATTCTTGGCGCAGATTTAATAGATGTAGGCTTGATACTTAGAGCATTGACAGTCGAAACCCTTTTTGTTAAGATAAAAGTGCACCTGACAAAAAGGTTTTTTATCCTGACTGAAAGGGGCTTCGCTTGTAATGTGTTTAGCTGCACCTTTTAGTTAGGTGCAGCTATTTTTGTGAAAGGATGTTGAAAATGCAGACAAGAGTTGCCGTAATGGCTGTCATAGTTGAAGACGACGACGCCGCCGAGAAGTTGAATGCGGTTCTCCACCATTATGGAGAGCATATTATCGGGAGGATGGGTATTCCCTATCGTGCGAGGGGAATCAATATCATCTCCATTGCAATAGACGCGCCACAGGATGAAATCTCCTCACTTGCGGGGAAACTTGGAAATATTCACGGCATCAGCGTTAAAACTGCATACTCTAAAGTCACAGATGAGGGCTGATACTGTTTCTTTGATCGACAAACTCGCACGAGAGCACCGCCTTAAAAAAAAGGAGTACCTTGCGCTGCTTGAAAATGCAAGCGTTGAGGAACACGTCCACGCAGCAACGCTTGCTGATAAGGAACGCAGAAGGATTTACGGTACGGAGGTTTTCATAAGAGGGCTGATAGAGGTAGGAAACATTTGCAGAAACAATTGCTATTATTGCGGGATCAGAGCATCAAACGGCAAATGTGTACGGTATACGCTCACCGATAAACAGATCCTTGCTTGCTGCAGGGAAGGACATGAAATAGGCTTCAGAAGCTTTGTTTTACAAGGCGGAGAGGGAGCTTTTCCTGTTGAACGGGTAATCCGCATCGTATCTGAAATACGCGGTGAATTTCCCGATTGTGCAATAACCCTTTCCCTTGGAGAGTACGAACGGGACGAATATGAAAAAATGTTCAATGCGGGCGCAAATCGTTACCTTCTGAGGCACGAGACGGCGGATGAAAAGCACTATGATTTACTCCATCCGGGCGAGATGTCCTATAAACACCGTGTGCAGTGCCTTGAATCGCTTCGAGAGATCGGCTTTACCGTCGGCTGTGGTTTCATGGTGGGTTCACCATTCCAGACTCTTGAAAACATTTCTTCCGACCTAAAATTCATTGAGGAGTTTTCGCCGGAAATGTGCGGAATTGGACCGTTCATTCCACAAAAAGATACACCGTTCGGAGGCTTTCGTGCAGGCTCGGCAGATTTGACATGCTTCCTGCTGTCGTTGATCAGGCTGATAAAGCCGAACATTCTGCTTCCGGCAACAACGGCTCTTGGCTCAATCGAACCGGACGGAAGGCTGAAAGGAATCCTTGCAGGCGCAAATGTCGTCATGCCAAACCTGTCACCGGTCGAAGTTAGAAGCAAGTACATTTTGTACGACAATAAGCTCTCAACGGGTTCAGAATCTGCACAGAACCTTGAAGCGTTGAAAAGAAGCCTTGCCTCAATAGGCTTTTCCGTCGCCGAATCGAGAGGCGACATAAAAACATCTGACGGAAAGAACTGAGTCTGACCGAAAAGAAAGGAAACAATATGGCTATTTACAATCCCGAATCATTATCAGCGGAGGAATTCATCAATCATGACGAGATCCTTGAAACTCTCCAGTATGCGAAAGCCAACAAAAACAACATTGAGCTGATTGACAGCATACTTGAAAAAGCAAGGCCTAAACATTACGCCGATGGTAGAACCATGCATTGCCCGGGCTTGACGCACAGGGAGGCATCGGTGCTTCTCGCTTGCGATATCCCCGAAAAGATCGAGGAGATATACAAGCTTGCAAACGAAATCAAGCTTTCTTTTTACGGCAACCGCATAGTTATGTTTGCTCCGCTTTATCTTTCCAACTACTGCGTTAACGGTTGTGTCTACTGTCCGTACCACCTCAAGAACAAGAGCATTGCGAGGAAGAAGCTTACTCAACGGGAAATTCGGGATGAGGTCATTGCTCTTCAGGACATGGGACATAAACGCCTTGCAATAGAGGCGGGAGAAGATCCCGTGCATAATCCGATAGAATACATCCTCGAAAGCATTAAGACGATCTATTCCGTTCACCATAAGAATGGCGATATTCGCAGAGTGAATGTGAATATCGCGGCGACGACAGTTGAAAATTACCGAAAGCTGAAGGAGGCTGGGATCGGCACCTACATTCTCTTCCAGGAGACATACAACAAAGCCAGCTATCTTCAGCTTCATCCAACGGGACCTAAGCATGATTATGACTACCACACCGAGGCTATGGACCGCGCCATGGAGGGCGGCATAGACGATGTGGGGCTGGGCGTGCTTTTCGGGCTGGAGGGCTATCAGTACGAGTTTGCAGGCCTGCTGATGCACGCCGAGCACCTTGAGGCCGTTCACGGCGTCGGACCGCACACGATAAGCGTGCCGAGGATAAAGCGCGCCGACGACATCGACCCCGACTCGTTTGAAAACAGCCTGTCGGACGAGCTTTTTGCAAAAATAACCGCCTGCATACGCATCGCCGTGCCGTACACCGGCATGATAATATCCACCCGTGAGAGCGAGGCTGTGAGAGAAAAATTGCTCACGCTGGGTATCTCACAGATAAGCGGCGCTTCGCGCACCTCCGTCGGCGGCTATACCGAGGACGAACGCCCGCACGACAGCGAGCAGTTTGACGTGTCAGACCAGCGCACACTCGACGAGGTCGTCAGATGGCTGATGGAGCTTGAGCACATCCCGTCGTTCTGCACCGCCTGCTACCGCGAGGGCAGAACGGGCGACCGCTTTATGTCGCTTTGCAAGAGTGGTCAGATTCAGAACTGTTGCCACCCCAACGCCCTTATGACGCTTGAAGAATATCTTGTTGATTATGCAAGCGATGATACAAGGAATGTCGGTCAAAAACTCATTGAACAGGAACTTGAAAAAATCCCCAACGAAAAAGTCCGCACCATTGCAAAAGAACATATCTTTGACATAAGAAACAACAATAAAAGAGATTTCAGATTTTGACGGAGGGCGTAATGGGAATGAATGATACACCGTCATCGGAACGACTGCATATCGGATTTTTCGGCAGACGAAATGCAGGAAAATCAAGCGTTGTGAATGCGGTCACAAATCAAAATATGTCGCTTGTATCGGACAAAAAAGGCACAACAACCGATCCTGTGGAAAAGACAATGGAGATTCTTCCGCTCGGTCCTGTTGTGATAATTGACACGGCAGGCTTTGATGATGAGGGCGAACTCGGCACAATGCGTGTTGAACGCACAAAAGCCGTGCTGAACCGTGTTGACATTGCCGTGCTTGTGGTTGACGGAACAATCGGAATGACCTCGGTTGAAAACGAACTTGTATCGCTTTTTGAGGAGAAGAAAATTCCGTATCTTATTGTGTTCAACAAATGCGATTTGCTTGACAATACAACTGACGATAAAATTTTTGTAAGTGCAAAAAACAACACGAATATCGAACTTTTAAAGGATAAAATCGCAAAAGTTGTAAACGCACAAAAATCCGATAAAAGGCTTTGCGGTGACCTTGTTAATAAAAATGACTTTGTTGTGCTTGTAATCCCGATTGACTCCGCCGCCCCCAAGGGCAGAATAATTCTTCCGCAGCAGCAGGTTATCCGTGATTTGCTCGACAGCGGAGCAATCCCTGTTTGTGTGCGTGAAAGCGAACTTGCCGATACTCTGAAAAATCTCGGTACAAAACCAAAGCTCGTCATAACCGACAGTCAGGTATTTAAGCCTGTTTCGGAGATTGTGCCGAACGATATCAAACTGACCTCGTTTTCAATTCTTATGGCGAGGTACAAGGGGTTTCTGAAAACTGCCGTAAACGGTGCAAGGGCAATTGAGTCGCTTAATGACGGCGACAAAATTCTCATCAGCGAGGGTTGCACTCATCACAGGCAATGCGATGACATCGGCACGGTAAAACTTCCCCGATTGCTGAAAAATTACACGGGTAAAAATTTTGAAATCGTGACAAGCTCAGGCAAAGACTTCCCGAATAATTTGTCGGAATTTTCACTTGCAATCCATTGCGGTGCGTGTATGCTCAATTCAAGAGAGGTAATCAGCCGAATGAACCGTTCGATTGAAAGCGGAGTTCCGTTCACAAACTACGGAATTGCCATAGCCTATATGCGTGGAATCCTTGAACGCTCGATTGAAATGTTTGAAAAAATTTTCGTTTAAAATAACTTTTTCCGTCTTGATAATCACAGGTCGATTTGTTATAATAATAGGTAACAATAAAAATCGAATTTTGTAGTATGGAGGAATAATATGCTGAATACAAGTTATGACGAAAAATTTGGCAAGAAGGGCCTTACATTCGACGATGTTCTCCTTATTCCGGGCGAATCAGATGTTGAACCAAAGAATGTTGATGTGTCAACTCATCTTACCAAAACAATCAAGCTTAATACTCCGCTTATGACTGCCGCTATGGATACCGTTACCGAAACAGATATGGCAATTGCTATGGCTCGTGAGGGCGGCGTTGGTATTATTCATAAGAATATGTCAATTGAAAAGCAGGCAGATCAGGTTGACAGAGTAAAGAGAAGTGAAAACGGTGTTATCGTTAATCCGTTCTTTCTTTCTCCCGAGAACACAGTAAGAGATGCAGATGAACTTATGGGTAAGTACAAAATTTCGGGCGTTCCGATTTGCCGTGACGGCAAGCTTGTCGGCATTATCACTAACCGAGATATGCGTTTTATGACAGGCGCCGATTTTGCACAGCCGATTTCTGCTGTTATGACGCACGAAAACCTTGTTACCGCTCCTGTCGGCACAACTCTTAAGCAGGCTCAGCAGATTCTCCGTGAGCACAGAATCGAAAAGCTCCCGATTGTCGGCAAGGATGGCAGTCTTAAGGGACTTATCACAATTAAGGATATTGAAAAAAGCGTTCAGTATCCCAACTCTGCCCGTGATGACAAGGGCAGACTCATCTGCGGTGCCGCTATCGGTGCCACAAAGGATGTTCTTGACAGAGTTGCGGCTCTTGTTGAATCACAGGTTGATGTTGTTGTTCTTGACTCTGCACACGGTCACAACTCAAATGTTGTTCAGTCTGTTGCAAAGGTTAAGAAAGCATATCCGAACCTTCCTCTTATCGCAGGTAACATTGCTACGGCAGAGGCAGCAAAGGCTCTTATTGATGCCGGCGCAGACGCTATTAAGGTTGGTATCGGTCCGGGTTCTATCTGTACAACAAGAATCGTTGCAGGTATCGGTGTTCCTCAGATTACAGCTATCTATGATGCCGCTTGTGAAGCGTCAAAGTACGGTATCCCTGTAATCGCAGACGGCGGTATCAAGTACAGCGGTGATATCGTTAAGGCACTTGCCGCAGGCGGCAGTGTTGTAATGGTCGGTTCACTTGTTGCCGGCTGTGCCGAAAGCCCCGGAGACAACGAAATTTATCAGGGAAGACAGTTCAAGGTTTACAGAGGTATGGGCAGTCTTGGCGCAATGGGCAAAGGCAGTGCAGACAGATACTTCCAGGCAAGCAACAATAAGTTTGTTCCCGAAGGCGTTGAAGGTCGTGTACCTTACAAGGGACCGCTCTCAGACACAATTTATCAGATGCTCGGCGGACTTCGTGCAGGTATGGGCTACACAGGCTGTGCAACAATCAAGGATCTTCACGAGAAGGCAAGATTTGTTCAGATTTCAGGCGCAGGTCTTCGCGAAAGCCATCCGCATGATATTCAGATTACAAAAGAAGCTCCGAACTACTCTTATCATTCATAATTGATAAATCATAAATATTTGTATAAAATAAAAGAAAAGGATGTGCCGACAGTTTATGTACAGACTCGGAATTGATCTGGGCGGAACAAACATTGTAGCCGGTGTCGTTGACGAAAATTACGAAATTATCGCAAAGGCAAGCTGTAAGACAAATGTCCCCCGCCCCGAAAGCGAAATCTGCGACAGTATGGCAGATGTTGCATTAAAGGCAATTGAAAAAGCAAAACTCACAATTGACGATATTGAGTCAATCGGTATCGGTGTACCGGGTGCGGTTAATCCGAAAACAGGCGTTATAGAGTATTCGGCTAACCTTTTCTTCCATAACTGGCAGGTTGTCAAGATGATGGAGGAAAGGCTCAATACAAAGATTTGCGTTGAAAACGATGCAAATGCTGCTGCCCTCGGCGAGTATCTTGCAGGCAGTGCAAAGGGTGCAAAAAATGCGATTGCAATAACACTCGGCACAGGTATCGGCGGAGGCATCATTATTAACGGCAAGATTTACAGCGGTTCTAACTATGCAGGCGCTGAGCTTGGACATATGGTTATCGTTAAAGACGGTAAGGAATGTGCATGCGGCAGAAAGGGCTGTTGGGAGGCGTATGCGTCTGCAACAGGTCTTATTAACCTCACAAAGCAGGAAATCCTCAAGGAGAACTTCGACTTCAGCTATATGCTCAAGTCATGTGACGGTGATATTAACAAGGTTACAGGTAAGACTGCGTTTGATGCTGTTCTTGCAGGTGATGCAAATGCCAAAACCGTAATTGACGAGTATATCGGTTATCTCGCTTGCGGTCTTGTGAATATTATTAATATTTTCCAGCCGGATATCCTTTGTATCGGCGGCGGTATTTCAAATCAGGGTGAGAATCTTCTTGCTCCGCTCCGCACAATTGTTGAAAAGGAAAGATATACAAAGCATAACGATAAGCAGACAGTCATCTGCAAGGCAAGCCTTGGCAATGATGCAGGCATTATCGGTGCGGCTTTTCTTGAGTAATTGGCAAACCGTTAAAATTTACTTCGTGATTTCGGGCGGAAAAACACATTTTCTGCCCGAAAAGCGGATTTTTAAAACGAGAAAAACTTTTTTGAAAAAAATTAAAAAAAGTGTTGACAAATAGTCCTTTTTGCCCTATAATAAATCTTGCTGATTTCGGTTGGCAACATTCATGTATTACATGGCGGAATAGCTCAGCTGGCTAGAGCATTCGGTTCATACCCGAAGTGTCGTAGGTTCAAGTCCTATTTCCGCTACCATATTTGGCCCGGTGGTCAAGCGGTTAAGACACCGCCCTTTCACGGCGGTAACACGAGTTCGATTCTCGTCCGGGTCACCAAATATATTTGCCGGTGTGGTGGAATAGGCAGACACAAGGGACTTAAAATCCCTCGGTCATTGCGACCGTACCGGTTCAAGTCCGGTCACCGGCACCAAAAAACAGCCATAAGGGCTGTTTTTTTCGTTTCGGTGATTTTTTAATTGTATAGTTGTTGCTGTTCAAGGGGCTGTGAAGAAATGAAGTTTAAGATTTCGTTCTTCGCAGTCCCTTTTATAATTTGGTTGGCAACATAAACTTATGTTGAAACAGTTTCTGTATAGCTTGCGTAGCAAACATAGTTTGCCAACGGCAAATATAACCTGCCAACGGCAGATGTATATGAAAATGACCTACTGAAAAACAGCAGGTCATTTTCGGAGAGAGTATATTTTAAGAAGAAAGATTTATACGATTCTTCGGTGTTAATAAAATTGTATTTGTGTATGTTTGGTGGAGAGAAAGGAAATTTGTATCAAAAAAATTTATGAATAGGATCTGCACAAATCCATACTGTAAACCATATTGTCCTTTGAAACCATGGTTATGGGGGTTGTGGGAGAAAGCTCGTTAAACTTTACAAGAAAGCTGTTGTCTTTTCCGTCGTGCATACCCGTTACAATGCGTTCAACATTGTTGTCACCTACAAATTCGGCAGTAACCTTTGGTGCGTCATCCGAAAACATTACGGTCATATCCGCACCGGATTCCTTTGCAATAAGGTAAAGGTAATCAATTTCGTCGCTTACTGCTGAATAGTCTGACATCGGTTTTAAAACGCTCATAACTCTGAGTTCGCAATCAGAGCTGTCGGCAATTTCTTTGGCAATTCGGATAATTCTGTCACAGTTATACTGACTTGTGACGCAGGCAAGAACTGCCGACTTTGTATTTTTCAATTTTTTCACCTCCTTCGTTTACTGTGCCTATATAATAACAGGCGTTTTTGACGGAAAAATATTCATATTGTGAATTTATTGTGAATTTTTGCTTTTTTAATAAATGTGCGCAAAATTTAAAAAATTCAGTATTTATCAGCATTTTCAGAAAATTATTTTAAAAATAGTATGTGAGTATACGAGAGTATATGAGAGTAAACAAGCGTATTTGAGAGATTGTTCAAAGCTAAATTAAATTTTTTTAAAAAAGTGTTGACAATGGGCATAAATTGTAATATAATCAATCTCACAGTGAAAAAATACAGGAGGATATTGTTATGTCAACTTTTTTAGCTAAACCAAACGAAGTTGAGCGCAACTGGTATGTAATTGATGCAGCCGGCAAGTCACTCGGTCGTGTAGCAGCTCAGGCAGCTACTCTCCTCAGAGGTAAGAACAAGGCTACTTTTACTCCCAATGTTGACTGTGGTGATCATGTAATCATCATCAACTGCAAGGACGCTGTTCTTACAGGTAACAAGCTCACACAGAAGAAGTGGCAGCGCCACACAGGCTATATCGGCCATCTTAAGGAAACTCGTTACGATACACTTATGGCAACAAAGCCAACAAAGGCTATGGAGCTTGCCGTTAAGGGTATGCTTCCTAAAAACACACTCGGCAGAGCAGCTCTTTTAAGATTAAGACTCTTTGAGGGTGCAGAACATAATCATCAGGCTCAGAAGCCTGCAATGATTGAAGACTAATTGAAGGAGGCAAAAGATAATGTACGATAAGACACCTTATTTTTACGGTACAGGCAGAAGAAAAAGTTCTGTTGCTCGTGTAAGACTTTATCAGGGCACAGGCAAAATCACAATCAACGATCGTGACATTGACGATTACTTTGGTCTTGAAACACTCAAGCTCATCGTAAGACAGCCTCTCGCTCTTACAGAAACAGACGAGAAGTTTGACATCGTTTGCAGAGTATCAGGCGGCGGCGTAACAGGCCAGGCCGGTGCTATCCGTCACGGTATTTCAAGAGCTCTTCTTCAGTATGACACAGAGAATCTCCGTGGCAAGCTCAAGAAGGCAGGCTTCTTAACTCGTGACCCGAGAATGAAAGAGCGTAAGAAATACGGTCTTAAAGCAGCTCGTAGAGCTCCTCAGTTCTCAAAGAGATAATCTTTCAAGAACGAAGATATCAAGAAAAGCCCATTTTTCAAGGGTTACAGAAGTTGTGGA
>OICN01000633.1_pt1 | contig 11604 bp, 12 predicted proteins | sample 1581301 | NCBI WGS metagenome assembly OICN01 (sample SAMEA3882557, study PRJEB24775) | human gut metagenome | biome: human-associated habitat; feature: intestine environment; material: feces | place: Netherlands | collected 2009/2010
TGACAGGTTCAGTTATTGCTATCGGTGCAGGTATTGCTCTTATTTGTGCACTCGGTGCAGGTATCGGTATCGGTAAAATCGGTGGTTCTGCCATGGAGGCAATTGCCCGTCAGCCGGAGGCGGCAGGAGATATCCGTATGAATATGATTATTATCGCCGCGCTGGTAGAAGGTGTGGCGCTGATCGCCATTATTGTTTGTTTATTAACTTTGTTCTTATAATTAATGTAGCATGTCATTATTAACACCTGATAGCGGTCTGTTATTCTGGATGGTCATCGTTTTCGGTATCGTTTTTGTCATTCTGGCAAAATACGGTTTTCCGGTGATCACCAGAATGGTGGATGAGCGAAAACAATATATAGACAAGTCACTGCTTGCTGCACGTGAAGCCAATGAGCAATTGGCTAATATTAAAGCAGACAGTGAAATGATATTGGCTAAGGCTCACGAGGAGCAGGCGCGCATCCTGAATGAAGCGGTCGCAACCCGCGAACGTATTCTGAAGGAAGCCAAAACACAGGCTCAGGTTGAAGGACAGAAACTGCTGGATGAAGCGAAAAAGCAGATTCAGGCAGAAAAAGACAGCGCTATCAGCGACATTCGCCGCCAAGTAGCTGTGCTGTCTGTCGACATTGCTGAGAAGGTTTTGCGCAAGAACCTCGATGATGAGAAAGAACAAATGGAAATGATTGACCGTTTGCTGGATGAATTAACTGTTTCTAAAGACTGATTGTTATGTATATAGGAGTCATTTCAATGCGTTATGCTAAGGCTTTGCTGGCCTATGCCGACGAAAAGGGGACAGAGGATACTGTTTATGAGGAAGCCGGAATATTGGCAGATAGTTTCTCGAGAATCCCCGAACTTCGACAGGCATTGGATAATCCTGTATTGCCTGCTGAAACAAAGTTGAAACTGATTTGCGAAGCTGCCGGAGGAGGTAAGGTGAGCGAAGAATTGAAACGCTTTGTGGAATTGGTACTGGAGGAAAGAAGAGAGAAATTCTTGCAGTTTATGATTATGTCATACATTGACCTTTATCGGAAACAGAAGAATATCAGCGTCGGTAAAATCACGACTGTTTGTCCGGTAGCGGAAGAGGTAGTCAACCGCATACGGGCATTGGTCGTAGAGAAAACTCATGGAACTGTAGAGTTCAAAACCAAAATAGATCCGAAACTGGAAGGTGGTTTTATCTTTGAAATCGGAACTTACAGATTGGATGCGAGCGTAGCTAACCAGATAAAACGGGTAAAGCAACAGTTTATAGCTAAAAATAGAAGAATAGTATAAAATTAAAAATTATAAGTTAGAAAGTAAAAGTATATCAGTTTGTATCTTTTGGTTTTTAATTTAAGGTTAATACCTGGTCGGACTTTAATTTTTAATTTTCAATTTTTAATGTAAAAAGATTATGTCTGAAAATATAAAACCCAGCGAAGTATCCGAAGTTTTACTTCAGCAGCTGAAAGGCATCGACACCCACCTGCAATTTGACGAGGTGGGGAATGTGCTGCAAGTGAGCGATGGCGTAGCACGTATTTACGGTCTGCGCAACGCGGAAGCTAATGAGTTGCTGGAGTTTGAAAACGGTATCATGGCTATCGTGATGAATCTGGAGGAGGACAATGTAGGTGCGGTATTGCTAGGTCCTACTGATCAGATTAAGGAAGGAATGGTGGTGAAACGTACCAAACGCATTGCTTCTATTAATGTGGGCGAAGGTATGTTAGGGCGTGTCATCGATCCGTTAGGCGTACCATTGGATGGCCGTGGACAAATTGGCGGGGAACTGTGCGAAATGCCTTTGGAGCGTAAAGCTCCCGGAGTGATCTTCCGTCAGCCTGTGAACCAGCCTTTGCAGACAGGGCTGAAGTCTGTGGATGCCATGATTCCTATCGGGCGTGGACAACGTGAGTTGATTATCGGGGACCGTCAGACCGGAAAAACCTCTATCGCTATAGATACGATTTTGAATCAGAAATCCAACTATGAAGCAGGAAAACCTGTATATTGCATTTATGTAGCTATTGGTCAGAAGGGTTCCACTGTAGCCAGTCTGGTGAATACGCTGCGTGAACGCGGTGCGATGGATTATACCATAGTGGTAGCTGCCACTGCTGCCGATCCGGCTGCATTGCAGTATTACGCTCCTTTTGCGGGTGCTGCCATCGGCGAGTATTTCCGTGATACCGGTCGTCATGCGTTGGTGGTTTACGATGACCTTTCCAAGCACGCGGTGGCCTACCGTGCCCTCTCGCTGCTGATCCGCCGTCCCCCGGGACGTGAGGCTTACCCCGGCGATGTTTTCTACCTGCACTCCCGTCTGCTGGAGCGTGCGGCCAAGCTCTCCAATGAGCTGGGCGGCGGCAGCCTGACGGCTCTGCCCATCATCGAGACACAGGCGGGTGACGTGTCCGCATACATCCCGACAAACGTTATTTCCATCACTGACGGTCAGATCTTCCTGGAAAGTGATCTGTTCTTCTCAGGTATGCGTCCGGCAGTCAATGTTGGTCTTTCTGTATCCCGTGTTGGTGGTGCGGCACAGACCAAGGCTATGAAGAAAGCTTCCGGTAGCGTACGTATCGATCTGGCACAGTACAGAGAAATGGAAGTATTTACCCAGTTCAGTTCTGATCTGGATGAGGCTACAACTGCACAGCTGAAATACGGAAGCTGTCTGATGGAACTTCTGAAACAGCCTCTTTGCAGTCCGTTAAGTCTTCATCAGCAGGTAATTACTCTCTGTGTTGCAACTCACAAGCTGATGGTCGACGTAGAAAAGAAAGAGATCAAGAAATATCAGAAAGACCTTCTGGAGTATTTTGATAATGTATATCCAGAGATCGGCAAAGAGATCGAAACTACAAAACAGCTCTCTGATGAGCTTGTAGAGAAAATCGTAAAGGCGGCAGAAGAATTCAGAGATAAGAGCAGGTAGGTGTTGATATGGCAAATGCAAAAGAAATACAGACTCGTATGAAAAGCATTCAGGACACCATGAAGATCACCAATGCGATGTACATGATTTCTTCTTCCAAGATGCAGAAGGCCAAGAAGATCCTGCAGGATACGGAACCATATTTCTATAATATGCAGGCTGCCATTGCCAGGATCCTCCGTCATATGCCGGACATCCAGCATCCTTTCTTCAGTGAGCGCCATCTTGTTCCGAAGGATGAAAGAAAGGTAGGTACCATTGTCATTACAGGTGATAAAGGTATGGCTGGTGCATACAATCATAATGTACAGAAAATGACAGAAGATTTCATGGAAGAGGTACCGGGATATCACAAGCTGTATGTCCTTGGTATGGTAGGGCGTCAGTATTTCGGCAAGAGAGATGTGGATATGGACGGCAGTTTCCAGTATACAGTACAGAAGCCGACTATGCACAGAGCACGTCTTATCACAGAAGAGATCGTACGGGCATTTCTGGAAAGAGAGCTGGATGAAATTCACATTGTTTATACCCAGATGCAGAATGCAATGGCAATGGAGAATGTGAATATGCAGCTTTTACCGCTGAAAAAAGCCGACTTTAAAGTGGGTCAGGTTCCGGCAGATATTTATCAGGAGGAGATCGAGTTATCTCCGTCTGCAGATGTGCTTCTGGATACTATGATCCCCAACTACCTTACAGGTGTGATCTATGGATGTCTTGTAGAGGCATATGCCAGTGAGAACAGTGCGAGAATGACAGCAATGCAGTCCTCTACAGATAGTGCGAAGGCGATGCTGAAGGATCTTTCCATTCAGTATAATCGTGCACGTCAGGCTGCGATCACCCAGGAGATCACTGAGGTTATCAGCGGTGCTAAAGCACAAAAAAGGAAGTGATGACTATGAATAAAGGTAAGATCGTACAGGTTATGGGACCTGTTGTAGACGTTGTTTTTGAAGACGGACAGCTTCCGGATATCAAGGATGCCCTTGAAGTCGAGAACAACGGTAAGAGATGCGTTATGGAGGTGTCCCAGCACCTTGGAAATAATATCGTACGCTGCATCATGCTGGGAGCAAGTGAGGGCTTGCAGCGAGACAGAGAAGTAACAGCTACCGGAAGCGGTATCAAGGTTCCGGTTGGAGATAAAACACTTGGTCGTCTGTTCAACGTTCTTGGAGATACCGTAGATGGCGGTGATTCCCTGGACGGTGAAGAGCATTGGGTCATCCATCGTGATCCGCCTTCATTTGAGGAGCAGAAACCGGCAGTTGAGATCTTGGAAACAGGTATCAAGGTTATCGATCTTCTTGCTCCATATGCAAAAGGTGGTAAGATCGGTCTGTTCGGTGGTGCCGGTGTTGGTAAGACAGTCCTTATCCAGGAGCTGATCCAGAATATCGCTACCGAGCATGGTGGATATTCTATTTTCACCGGTGTCGGTGAGCGTTCCCGTGAGGGTAATGACCTTTGGACAGAGATGAAAGAATCAGGCGTTCTTGAGAAGACAGCCTTAGTGTTCGGACAGATGAACGAGCCGCCTGGAGCACGTATGCGTGTTGCTGAGACAGGACTTACCATGGCAGAGTATTTCCGTGATCAGGAGCACAGAGACGTACTTCTTTTCATTGATAATATCTTCCGTTTTGTACAGGCAGGATCAGAGGTTTCCGCTCTGCTCGGACGTATGCCGTCCGCAGTAGGATATCAGCCGACTCTGGCAACTGAGATGGGTGAGCTTCAGGAGCGAATCGCATCTACCAAGGAAGGATCTGTTACATCTGTACAGGCAGTATATGTACCGGCCGATGACTTAACTGACCCGGCTCCGGCAACAACATTTGCCCATCTGGATGCAACAACAGTTCTTTCCCGTAAGATCGTTGAGCAGGGTATTTATCCGGCTGTAGATCCTCTGGAATCTACTTCCCGTATCCTGGAGGCAGATATTGTCGGTGAAGAACACTATGAAGTAGCACGTAGAGTACAGGAGATTCTTCAGAAGTATAAAGAACTGCAGGATATCATTGCTATCCTCGGTATGGAAGAGCTTTCAGAGGAAGATAAGCAGACTGTATTCCGTGCAAGAAAGATCCAGAAGTTCCTTTCCCAGCCATTCCATGTAGCTGAGAACTTCACCGGTATCAAAGGTAAATACGTACCACTGAAAGAGACCATCCGTGGATTTAAGGCAATCATCGATGGCGAGATGGATGATTATCCTGAGAATGCATTCTTTAATGTTGGAACTATTGATGACGTAATTGCAAAAGCAAAAGCCGAGGAGAACCGGCAGTAAGGAGCGGCTATGAGTGAGACATTTGGCCTGGAAATTTACGCCAGCAATAAACTGGCTTATGCAGGACGTGCTCAGAAGCTCATTATTCCGGCAGTGGATGGTGAGCGGGGATTTCTTGCTCATCATGCGAATGTCGTAGAAGCTATCATTCCCGGTGAGATGCGTTTTGCGGATGCAGAGGGCAATGAGCATATTTTTGCGGTGAGCAGCGGATTTGTTGAGATGATCAACAACCGTGCCAAGCTGTTCTGCCTCAGCGTAGAGAGCCCGGAGGAGATTGATATCCGCCGTGCACAGGAAGCCAAGGAGCGTGCAGAAGAGCAGCTTCGTCAGAAGCAGAGCATTCAGGAGTATCATATGAACCAGATGGCTCTTGCGAGAGCGATGACACGTCTTAAAGTAACACATAAGCAGTAAAAAATATATTACAGAAAGCACCTGTTGAATAGTAAAATAAACGTAGATCATAAGTTGGTTACGTTTATGACCATGTGACAGAGCGGAATGAGAACAGCCGCTTTGTACAGAGAATATTCAAAAGGTGCTTTTTTATTATACTGATATAAAAAAGCCAGAGTATGCAAAGAAAAAGGAGGAGAAAAAATGAAGAAAGGAAGAGCAAAAAAATTACTGGGTATCTGTATATTTCTTATGGGTCTCATGATCTTTTCCGTACTGCCAGTGCAGGCGGCAGCACCCAGGATGTATACAATTCAGCCGGGAAAAACCTGGACAAGGTATGATATTACCGGCGATGGAAAGAAAGACAGGATTAAGGTTGTCCGGAAAAAAAGTCAGTATGATGGGTGCTGGAACGGTGCAGATATTTATGTAAATAATACAAAAGTCTGTGCAATAAATAAAGCTTTTATGGATATGTCCATTCGTATTATTACATTATCTAATGGAAAACCTTTCCTGTGTCTGAGAGGTGGTACGGATAATGATATCAGTGTATTCCACGGACTTTATCAGTACCGTAACGGAAAAATCGTTCAGGTTGTAAATTTCATTAATGAAACATATGGACGACCGGCAAATGAAGCGAAAATTTACCTGAGTGGTAATACAGTTCGTGTAAGAACGGAGGCTATGTCATATTCTCTTGGATATTGTACAACAGAATTTACATACAAATATCAGAAAGGAACATTACTTCGTACATCCAATTACGGAAAATATATAAAACTTAATGCTGCTAACAAGAGAACAGGACTTTTTGCAGCGGCAAAGAACATACAGGCGTACACAACTCCCACTTCCGGAAGTAAAGCATTTGTGATCCGCAAGAATACGGGTGTGAAAATTCTGAATTTCTGGACCGCTGGGAATAAGATGTATATCCGTGTAAAAAATGGTTCCAAAACAGGCTGGATCAAAGCAGTAACATTTAAGGAATCACAGGGCTATGCAGGGTCACCGCAGTTTTCCAGGGTTATGTATACAGGCTGATGAAAATAAAAAGATCCGTTGTCGGAAGACTTCGGATCTTTTTTTGAAGTTACTGATTATTCAGAGGAAGAGGTATCTTTCTTATTTTCGGAAAGGACAGCATTTTCAGAAGGAATACTATTTTCAGAAGAAATATTGTCCTGAGAAGAAAATGTCTCAGGATTTTTTTCAGCAGCTTCTGAATTATCATCCGGGGAAGCTATTTGCTGATATGGATGGTACGGTTCCCAATAATGCTCATCTTTATTTTTTTCTTCCTCCAGTTTCTTTTTTTGTTGAGTGAGCAGATAAATACCTGTAGCAATGATACCGATAGCAATGGCGATCTGAGGAAGACTGTTGCAGATATTGTATACATAGTCTTCCAGATCATACGGTACAATGAGGTACAGAAGACTTGTGAAACGACTCCACAGAATACAGATACCAAACAGGATCAGGATCCAGGCAGTTGTATTTCGATGCTTCTGTAAGAATTTTCCGATATCACCGGAAAACTGATCCATGTGAAGAATGTAATTATCATCTACAGAATAAAATTCTTCTTCTGACAGTGACTTCAGATTATGGACATTGAAAAAACTGTAGAACCATATCACAGGGAGAAACATGGCCAGCCATCCAAGGCCGGTAATGGAAGCCAGCGCAATTGCTCCCCAGAACAGCAGCATAATACTGATTCCCTGTTTTTTGAATCCCATATACATTTCTCCGGCACCGGGGATCAGGGAAAAGATAAATACCCAGAAACCATGTTTTTGTTTTTTCATATATTTACTTGCCTCCGTTTATAATTTTATTCGTAAGATCACTCAGATTATCACTGATATTCTGAGAATTTTCACTGAGCTGGGAACCTACCTTCCTGGAAAGCCGGCTCAGATTGAAACCAATGTCAAGGGATGAAGATATCTTAGCTTTTGTTTCCGGTGAAGTATGAAGAGCTGTAAAATCTGTCTGCGATACAGAAAAAAGCATGATCAGCGTAACACCCATACCCACTGCAGTACGTAAGCCTGTGCAGAGAAGCTTCATCCAGTAAGCAGTTTCATGTATTTTTCTGGAAGTTTGTACTTCAGGAGAAGCTGCTTTTTTCAGAATTTTATCCTGAAGATAGGCAGGAGCATGTTCAGAAGAAGTTTCCTCATCCTGAAGCAGCTGTTCCAGGCAGAAATCACATTGATCTATATGTTCCAGAAAATGGATCATTTCGTCTGTATTCATAGCTCCGTCTTGAAATTTCTGTAATTTATCCTGTGGTATATGCATCTAATCACTCCTTTCCAACAGTGCCTTCAGCATAGATCTTGCACGGTAGATCTGAGTCTGGACTGTCTTTGTATTTTTATTTTGTGAAGCTGCAATCTCGGCTGCAGTTTTTTCTTCACAGAAATGAGCGGTGGCCACTTCTCTGTAGGGACTTTTCAGATCGGAACAAAGCTGTCGGATCCGATTCTGGAAATCTTTGTCCAGACAGGCCTCTTCTGGGGAGAATTCTTTATCACGGAGCTGTTCAAAATAAGTATCCTCTGTGGGAATGGTACGTCTGCCGGCAGCCTTCAGGTGATCCAGGCATTTTCGGATTGCAATCTTGCTGAGCCAGGCTTTTTCGTAGGTACCGTCAAAACGGGAGAGATTTTTGTAGGCGGAAAGAAAAACATCCTGTGTCAGGTCTTCGGCGTCAAATGGATTACCCACCGATTTCAGACAAATGGAAAATATTAAATTTTGGTATGTATGAATCAGATATTCCAGATATTCTTCCCGTGTAATGAGATCAGCTCCTTTCTCTGCCCGTTCACTTATTATAACGCGTAAGACAGAGATAAAACTTCAGTTTTAAAAGCAATTTTTTGAAAAAAATAGAATTCTTATAGCAGGGAACCCCAAATTGGTCTATACTATAAAACGTCAAAGCAGAGATGCAGAAAGGATGAGACAGATGACAGAGACAAAACGCTTATATTATGAAGATGTATATAAAAAAGAATTCACAGCCAAAGTCCTGGAGTGCAGAGAAGCAAAAAAAGGCTTTCACATTATTCTGGACGAGAGTGCCTTTTATCCGGAAGGCGGCGGACAGCCAAGTGATGCCGGATATCTGAACGACGTGAAAGTGAAAGAAGTACATGAAAAAGATGGAGAACTTCTTCATTATACAGATAAACCGCTGGAAGCAGGAACAGAAGTACAGGGTCGTATCGACTGGGCAAGAAGATTTGATCTGATGCAGCAGCATTCCGGTGAGCATATGGTGAGCGGACTGATCAACGAGGCTTACGGATACGATAATGTAGGCTTTCATATGGGAAGCGATACCATTACCATAGATCTGAATGGCCCGTTGGATGAGACACAGCTTGCCGAGATCGAGCGGAAAACAAACGAAAAGATCTGGGAAGATACGGAGGTTAAGATTTTATATCCTACAGCAGAAGAATTGGAAAAAATTGATTACCGAAGTAAAAAAGAACTTACCGGCCAGGTGCGTATTGTGGAATTTCCGGGCGTGGATATCTGTGCATGTTGCGGAACCCATGTGACACATACCGGAGAGATCGGTATGGTGAAGCTTCTTTCTGTGGAAAAATTCCGTGAAGGTGTCCGTATTGAGATGATCTGTGGAAAACGTGTTCTGGATTATCTGAATATGGTCAACGATCAGAACCATCAGATTTCTGTAAAACTTTCCGCAAAGATGGACAAGACCGCGCAGGCAGTGGAACGTCTTCAGGAAGAGAATTTCCGCCTGAAGGGACAGGTTGGCCAGATGGTGGATGACATGTGCCGTAAAGAGGCAGAGCGCTATGCAGGAAGCGGAAGTGTTCTTATCTTTATGGACGGAATGGATGCGGACAGTGTGCGGAAACTTGCGGATGCCGTAACACAGACCTGTCAGGGCTGCTGTGCGGTATTCTCCAAAAATGCAGATGGAAGTTTCAAGTACGCAATGGGTGAAAAAGACGGCGATCTCCGCCAATTTACAAAAGAAATGAATGCAAAATTAAACGGACGGGGAGGCGGAAAGCCATTCTTTGTACAGGGATCTGTACAGGCAACAGAGGAAGAGATTCGAAGATTTTTTGAGCAGTGATGAAAATGTTTGGAGAATGTCATGCACATATATTTCTTAACGGCTACGATTACCGGAAAGCCGTTGAGACACAGAAAAACGGGCCCCAGGATGCGCTGATCCGAAGTCATCTTAAGGAATATCAGAAAAGAGGAATCCGTTTTGTAAGAGACGGAGGAGATCATTATGGTGTTTCCAGAAGAACCGCACAGCTGGCCGGTGAATATGGAATTGATTACCGCACGCCGGTTTTTGCCATTTATAAAGAAGGGCATTATGGAAAAATTGTCGGAAAAAGTTTTTCGAATATGAAGGAATATCACCGCAGGGTTCTGGAAGCTGCTGAGGAAGGGGCAGATTTTATCAAGATCATGACTACCGGCCTTCTGGATTTTGAGGATCATGGAAAGATCACGGGAACTCCGCTTTCAGCGGCAGAAGTAAAAGAAATGGTACATATTGCACATGAAGAAGGCTTTGCAGTGATGAGCCATACCAATGGGAATTATGGAGTGCAGGCTGCAGTTGAAGCCGGTGTTGACAGCATTGAACACGCCAATTACATGGATGAAGAAACGCTTTCCATGCTGGCAGACAGCAGAAGTGTGTGGGTACCTACTCTTGTGACGGTACGGAATCTGATGGATTGTGGAAGATTCGAAAATGAGATTCTGTCCTCTATTATCCGGACAGGCGAGGAAAATCTGAAAAAAGCTTTCAGGAAAAAAGTGCATGTGGCAGTAGGCAGTGATGCCGGTGCATTTAAGGTTCTTCACGGAAAAGGTACGGAAGATGAATGCAGAGCTTTTTTTGACATTTTGGGTGAGACACCGGAGGTATGCGCCTGGATGGAAGAGGGGGAAGAAAGAATCCGAACTCTCTTCCGTCACGGGTCTTCGAATTTAATACAGGTATAAATATTGGAGGTGCGTGATTTCGCAGGGTTAAAGGTAACCCGGAGATCCGCACCTTCTTCCATTCCGCTTGTGGAAAGATCCTGGACATTTTCACGGCTGCAGAGGATTTTTACTCCATCATAAGTCTGGATCAGCACAGTATTGGCGGTTGTACCGAGGATTGTACCGGTTACAGTGGAAGAAATATTGCGGATAGAAAGTGTATCCGGATCTTCACCTGTAATTCCGCGGATTTTCATGCCGTTAGTGGATTCCCCATTAAATTTACCGGTATAAATAATATTTACATAAGAACCAGGAGCCATGCCGCCTTTAAAGTATACAGGAACAGAAGTGAGTGGAACAGTCAGTTCCGACCCCGTAGTCTGAGGGACAACAGTCATGGTACTGGTGCTGACACTTACAATTTTTGCCCGGAGATGCTGTTCTTTTTTCTTCGGTGCCGGAGAAGGGGTGGGAGTTGCCGCAGGTACTTTCAGTGGATCGGTATCAGAGACACTGATTACTTTTGTGAAACTGCCATCGTACTGTTTATCACCAACTATGGTTTCGTTAATGAATTTGCCGCGAAAATGGACATAGACCCACCTGCCGGCTTTGATTCCTTTTTTATAGTATTGTCTGACACCGGTGACAGGAAAAGTTACGGTATTTCCTTTTTCTGTAACGATAACGAGTGCATTGGAAGTAAGTTTTTTTACTTTTCCCTTCAGTGTGCGATTTTCCAGAGGGGTTTCGTTATGATATTTGTCAGTTACTTTGATCGGAGAAATGGTGCTGATATCTGTTCCGGAAAGCTGCCCCTGATAGATTACGCTGACCTGGTCGCTGAATACAACACCGTATTTACATTCCAGTCTTGTCCTGGAAACGTCAAATACATAAGTTTCTCCGTCGCTGGAAATAGTCATATT
>OICN01000636.1_pt1 | contig 11553 bp, 12 predicted proteins | sample 1581301 | NCBI WGS metagenome assembly OICN01 (sample SAMEA3882557, study PRJEB24775) | human gut metagenome | biome: human-associated habitat; feature: intestine environment; material: feces | place: Netherlands | collected 2009/2010
CGACAGCCATTTTGTACTAAGCGAAATGAACCTTGATAAACACCACGAGTGGTGCGGTCACAGAATATCCGAGATAACAATGTCAGACGACAGCCTGATAGTCATGATAAAGCGGCAGGGAAGAACGCTTATACCAAACGGCAGACTGCGGCTGAAAGAAGGGGACGTGCTTGTGGTCACGTCAGGATAGAGAATATGCGGGCGGCGGAAATTTTCAGCCGCCTTTTTTACTCAAAAAATCAAGCACAGCCATGAAAAGTATGCTATACTATAAGTACAGTAACGTTACTATATATACGAGGGGGCAGGGGAATGAGAAAGGAAGACCAGAACAATTTCTGTATTTTCACCACAGCACTTGATTATATCGAACACAATCTGTGCAGTGAGTTCACGCAGGAGAATATAGCGGCAGTGTGCTATTGCTCGCTTTCGGCACTTCAGAAATTGTGGAGATATGCCACGCATACAAGCCTTAAAGAGTATATCTCAAAAAGGCGGCTCACCAATGCAGGGATAGATCTTCTCAATACTGATATGACCGTCATGGATATCGCCATGAAGTATCAGTACAATTCCCACGAGGTTTTCACAAGAGCGTTCACAAAGCAGTGGGGCGTTGCACCCTCGGTGTTCAAGAAAGAGTGGAACAAGAGCTGCGGACTTTTTCCAAAGCTCAACCGTGACTATTTAAAAGGAGCATATTATATGGGCAACAAGAAATTTGACGTAACTGAACTTTTTGATTATCTTAACGAGAGAACAGGCACATATGTATTGTGCTTTGACATTGTGGGACTGATGAGGATAAACGATGAAATAAGCAGAGAGGCAGGGGACAAGGTGATACTTGAGAGCCTTAAAAGGATAAACGCCGCCGCAGGGGAAGATATGCCTGTTCTGAGGATAGGCGGCGACGAGTTCGTCATGGTGACAGGGCTTGACGATGTTGAAAAGGTGACAAAGATAGCGAAAGCAGTCATGGAGAAAAACGGTGCCCAAACTGCATACAAGGGCGGCACAGTGCCGGTATCCATAAGGTCGGGAGCGGTGATGATAAGAAAGCCGCTGAAATATTCGATGCTCTGTCATGACTTTGATGAGGTCATAAGCTTTGCGAGAAATGACGGAGAGGTGCATTTTGCGAAGAATCATTAGAACGAAAAAAGCAGCCTTAAAGGCTGCTTTTTCATATGTTTATGGAATCAGTAAAGTTCATAAGGTCATCAACATTGTCTGATGAGCAGGTCACAGAGTAATCAAGGTCATTCTTTGTGACACCGGACAGCAGGATATGTTCATCATATTTCTTTTCAGGATAATTCGTAACAGTTTCCGCCACAGGACAAGCCGTCGGGTCAGTGTCGAATCTGCTGTATCCCATTTGATCGCATAGCTCTTCATAGGTTATCTTGTTAAGAAAGCTTATCTCCACATAATATATCTTGTTATCCTGCTCGTTTACTACCTCGTAGTCAAGAAATACGTCTGAAAGAGAGCAGTTATTGATTTTAAAATCGCTGCCAAAATCGGGCAGAAGATATTCTTTTACTTTTTCCTGAGGAATATCCATTTGATATTTATCAAGGTAATTTCTCAATTCCTCGCTTTCAAGCATAGCGTCAGCGTTATCAAAACTTATAGGTTCAACGTATCCGTCTGCAATTATCCCACTGTTATTTGTATCAGTTGTGACCACTGAGGAAGTGGTGTTGTTTTTTGATTTTGGTTGTGAAGATTCAGTCGCAGTGCTGCCACAGCCTGAAAAAGCTGCTATCAATGTAGTTGACAAAACCAATGTTGATAATAATTTTGTTCTCATAATAGTGCCTCCTTTTTAATCGTGTGCAAAACGTGATGAATTATCTCTTATTACTTTTTTGCATTCGTCACATATTGTCATATTGTTCATTACTGACTCTGAATAACGCTTACTGCCATAAATACAATTAGCATTATTCATGTCTGTTCCATGGTCTTTTGCACCGTAAAGGTGTCCAATTTCATGTGCAATTACACTTTTAAGAGTGTTTATTCCTTTTGGAGTTTCGTAATCTTGAACTATTAGTGTATTGTAATTAGAATTAGCCAATCCTCTTACGCCAATGTGTTCGGATCCACTCTTGTAGCAAAGATTATTGGCAGTTAATAACAGTCGAGCATTTAATACAACATCATATTTCGGTAAATTCTGGCTCATTAAATACACTCCATTATTATGGTGATATGGTCCAGAATTATTACAGCTTGAATTGGTTCCGTGATTACAATAATTAGTATAATTATTACCGCTGATATAAGAACAATTTTCAATTACTTTATTTGTTATATTATACTGATTGCTGAAGTCATATTTGATATTAATCCCAAAGCAGACGTAATACATGCCGCTAACTGCACGCATCGGATTATCAATACTGTCATAAAAGGCATTTGGAACACCATTTTTAGTTATAAAGCTGTTAGTTTCATAAATTTTAAGTCGCAATGTTGATTTGGCGGCACTTGCATTAATAGGAAAGATAGATACAAAGCTTATTAGGCATATTGTGATTGATGTTATTATTTTCTTCAACATAACTATTTTTTACCTCCTTGCTAATATTGCATATATTATAACATAAATACAAAATATTGTCTATTGGCACATTGGACAAATAATCTAATTCCTATATGTGGATATTGTATAGTGAAAACCACTTTGCCATTCTTATCAGCTTATTTTCAGGGTCTTTTCATAAAACTATCATATTGAAAAGGTATTATATATATAAGGTCAGAGGAACACCGAGAAAGACCTCAGGCAAAAGCTTTGAGAGCTTGATGAAAGTTCCGTCAACCAATTACTCATAATGAGTTTTCATATATAATTTTCCTTCATTCTTCTTTTCATTTCATAACGCTGTGCTCTGAATTTTCAGAGTGCGGCAAAAGTGAAATGACATAGGAAAATACATAACTTACGCATTCCCCATTCATAATTTTTTCTTCATATTATACTTCTTACTTCTCTGAAAGACCCTGCGGCTTTTGCCACGGGGTCTTTTGGATTTGTAGAAAAGTCATCAAAACAAACGTTCTTATCTGTGCATATCGACAAAAAACTTGCTGTCCAAAAAATTACCCCTCAAAATCTTTCTGCTGTGGTATTATACATACAGCCCCGAAAAAATATAAAACGAGGAAGTGTGTGAAAATGATATGGATAGTAGTGATGAATGTGTTTATAGTCATTGCAGGATTAGGCGGCGAAAGGTGGCTTATGAAAACCATAATGCGAATGGTGCTGTTTTTCGTGCTCCTTGCAGCCGCCGAAAGAAATATGGGTGCAGTGTTCGCAGCAGGCATAGTCCTGACAGCCGCTTGGGCAGCAGTGTCGCTTTTTGAGGCGGAGCTGAAAAAGAAACAACGCTGCGAGTTTGCGAAAAAACACAAAACGTACATTACAAATTGAGCAATAATTAACAAAAAAATCACTTATTTTATGGGCTAATGTGTTATAATTAATAATGATTGTAATGATTTAGACCAAGAGGTGAGTTGCTTTTGAAAAGCTCTGCTGATTTTGAAATGTATGATAAAATAAAAAAATATAGAAGATCTATTTTGAAAACAAGCGTGTTAGTGCTGTTTTTCGCTTGCCTGCTTGTGTATGCGTGTGCCTGCTATTACAGCGGCGTGAACGCATTCAAAAAGGAGGCTCAGCTTTGCTCCGCCATAAATGCCGAGGCTAACCAGAATATATCCGCCTTTATGGATAAAATGGAGGATACCGCCAAGCTTATCATGGGCAATGAGGATTACGCAAAGTATGACCCTTCCGATACCTCAAAAAGCGAGTTCGCAGTGCTCAGCGAGGAAAAAGACCTGACCGAAAAGCTCATAGAGCTTAGCACGCTGGGCAACTATACCGACTTTGGAATCGTCAGCAGCAATGAGCATAACGTTGGCAAGATAACCGACGGCACAAAGGATATCTTCGACGATGAGATATACAAACGTGTGTCCGCAATTATGGGCGACAGCAAGATAAAGTGGTTCACAGGCGAGGACGATAACTATAAACGTGTGTATTTCGCAGGCAGGATAAATGAACAGCTTATCTTTATATCCTCTGTGTTCTCCACCGAGTTTGACCTCTTGTTTCTGCCTTCTGATAACTATAGCGAGATAAATACATTACTGTGCAATAATGAGGGCAGGATAATCTATGCCAATGACAGCAAGAGCGTTGTTGGCGGCAAGCTTGATGATAAGACCGAAAAGTTCCTTGACGGCGGCACAGGGGTCACAGTGTCGGATATGACTACTATCTGTGCCCTTGACGATTGCGGCGACGATTGGGTGGTCATTACCACAGTGGATATGTCTGATACCGTCCGTCACTATGTACGAACAGGACTGAAATGCTTTGGTATATTCATTCTCTTTGCTTTCTTACTCGCGTCAGTTTCTGCGGCGTCAGCCTCGAACAATGACCCTGACAACGGTCCTAAGTTCGGCAAATATCCAAAAGTTGACGAAAATACAGGGCTTTTCACTGCCGAGTATACCGAAAACAGCATTATGGATAAAATGGAAACTTGTATCTCAGGTTCGACTATCGCCTTCGTTATCGTGAAAATAACAAATCTGGAGCTTATAAGGCTCAATTATGGCGACGATATAGTGGCAGAGGCGGAAAGAAAGGTCGCAAAAATGCTTGAAGAAGATCGCAAGGGCGGCGACGTCTGCGGTATCCTCAGCGAGGGTGAGTTTGTGATGTTCACAGACCATACTGATTTTGACCTTGTGAAAGCCTACAGCAATGTGCGTTCTGCAATTAAAGAGCTTAACGATAAGCTGAAAGAATGTTGCCTTGACAGCGATAGGGGATACATAAAGTGTGCAGTGGGTGCGGCTGTTTATCCTGAATCCAGCGACGATTATGACGAACTTCTTGATATGGCAGAAAAAGCCTGCGACGAGGCGGCAAACAGCGAGGACGGAAGAGCAGTGCTGCTTGAGAAACGAGAGGAAGAGGTGAGCCGCAGTTGAAAAAGCGTATTGTAAAAGGTGCTGCCCTGACTGCTGCCACGTTGTGCACAGCGGCATTTATGACCGGCTGCTCGCTGCCTGAACGCAGGGTAGAGCATAAAACGAAAACGGAAGTGTCCTTCTCATGGTGGGGCAAGGACGTGAGAAATGAATATACGCTTGAGGGTCTGAAAGCATATCAGAACAGCAACAAAAATGTTGTCATAAGACCTGAATATGCCGACTTCGACGGCTTTAAGACCCGTATGGACGTTGAGTTTTTCTCCGACACCACTGCCGACGTTATGCAGCTCAACTATAACTGGCTGTATGAATATTCTCCTGACGGTGAGGGCTTTTACGACCTTAATGAGCTTTCAGACTACATAAATCTGTCAGCTTTTGATGATGACAGCCTTGCATACGGCACGATAAACGGCAAACTTAACGCCTTGCCTACCGGTACGAACTGTATAACCTTCTACTATAATAAGACGATGTATGACAGCTATGGTCTGAGCCTGCCTGAAAATTGGTCTGACCTGATAAATGCGGCAGAGGTTATGAAATCAGACGAGGTGTATCCTGTTGAAATGACGAAAAAGGCGGCTTATCTCAGCTCTGTGGCGTATGCGGAGCAGGTCACAGGCAGGAAAATGTTTTCCGACAGCGGCGAGTTCCAGTATACGCTGGAGGACGTAAGGCTCATGCTTGGCTTTTATCAGGAAATGCTAAATAAAAAGGTCACAAAGCCTGCCTGGGATTTTGACAGAAACGATTTTGAGAAGTGCTTGGTCGGCGGCGTAGCCTCATGGATATCAGATGCCGAATATTATTGCGAGCCTGTACAAAAGCTTGGCTTTGATATTGTTATCGGCGATTATCCAAAGCATAAAAAGGCAGTGAGCAGCGGCTGGTATAAAAAGCCTACCAGCGTGTATGCCATAAAGAAGTCCTCAAAATCCCCTGAGGAGGCAGCAAAGCTCCTTGACTATCTTGTGAACGGCGAGGAAATGGCTTTGGCACAGGGCACAGGAAAGGGCGTGCCTGCGTCAAAAGCAGCCCTTGAGGCACTTGCGGCAAGGGATATGCTAGGCGGCATAGAATATAAAGCCAACGAGAAAATGGCGTCCTCAGATGATCTTGAAATAATGTCGCCAAAGCTGGAAAATCAGGACATTCTCGAACTTTTCATAAGCACCTCCGAATCGCTTTATTATGGCAGAGCGGAGATAGGAAATGCCTCAGAAAATCTGTACAATAAAATGGTGGAACTGTCTAAATAGTTAAACGTGTGAAACAATTAGTGCAAAGTGTATTTTATAACGCACGATTAGTGTACAGAGTTCACAAAAATAACGAAACTGTTAAATAAGTCTTGACAATTTATTTGTTTTAAGATATAATTAAGAACGATGTAAGGTGATACATCGTAAAAAGGTGTGTGACAACGTGTGTGACAGACTTTTATGAAAATGTCAACACAGTGTTATCAATCGTCAATTTGCCTGAATGAAAACGTGATTTTCGTCAAGTTGAACAAAGTTGAGAAAAAAACTGAAAAACTATTGACATTTTGGACAAGATGATGTATACTTTAATCATGGTGATAAGGAGAACGCAAAGAACTCCGAAAGCCACTTAATTATTGGAAAGTAGCTGCTTAAATCGGCTTGCGGCACTTTTATAAACAAATTTATTTAATTTATTATGGAGGGATTTTCTATGAAGAAATCTAACAGAAAAGGTTTCACCCTTGTAGAGCTCGTAGTTGTTATCGCTATCATCGGTATCCTTGCAGCTATCCTCGTTCCTACAATGATGAACTATGTAAAGAAGTCAAAGCTCAAGACAGCTAACTCAAATGCTAAGCTTATCTTCACAACAGTAAACAATGAGGCTGCTGATATGCTCGTAACAGGTAAGACAGTTGGTAACACTGATGGTATCGGCGGAGACGGTGCACCTGTAAAGGTAGCATCTAACATGAGCAATGGTTTTTCAGATGCTAAGAAAACACTTGCTGATGCAGTTTGGAACGCATTGAAGGACAATGGTAACGGTGCAGGTTATTGTCTGTATGTTATCGGTGCTAGCGGAGATGTAACTCTTGCTCAGTGGTCTGACGTTGAGGATTCTTCAAAGGGTGTTCTTGGACAGTATCCAAACCCATGTACAGATCCTGATGAGGCTAACAAGGCATTTAAGTCTTCTGGTTATTCTATGAACGCTTCTAATAAGTGGGTAGCTCAATAAGCGGCTAAAAAAGTGGTTTATATGAGGACCGCTCGTATGAGCGGTCCTTTTTTTGTCTTTAAATATATGAAATAACCAATATTACCAGCTTGGCTTTGTATAAATGGTAAAAATCGACGGCACGACTTGTCTTTTTCTTGACAAAAACGGGTAAATTTTGTATAATATACTTGTCGAAATATTTAATGGGGATCAATATTCCGATGAAAGAATTGAGGGAAAGAAATGAACAAAAAAGGCTTTACTTTGCTGGAGCTTGTGGTCGTTATTGCCATAATCGGCGTGCTTGCGGCTATTCTCATACCAACTATGATGAGTTATATCAAGAAGGCAAAGCTTAAAAGTGCAAACAGCAATGCAAAGATAGTTTTCAACACAGTAAATACAGTTGTAACTGATATGCAGTGCCATGGAAAAGATATTGACGTCAGATCTTGCACGGCTGTTGTTGATTGCACCGCCGAACCCGACTCTTCAAAAAAGCTTGAAAAAGCTGTCCATGACGCACTAAATATAAACGGTGATAACGCAGGCTATGCTTTTTGGATCGCAGGGGAGGACGGCAGATACAAGCTTGCACAGTGGTGCGATGTAAGGTCGCCGGCAACAAAAGCGATAGTGGGACAGTATCCTGACCCTGCTAAAAATCTTGATGAACTGCCTGATAATTTCAGCTGGGGTGTTAAGTTTTAAGGCTATTGGCAATCAGTCATTGTCGTGGTGTAATTAAGGTAACAAAAGAGGCATACTGCTGTAAGCGGTTTACCTCCAAGGGAAATAGTTATAAAGAATAACCGTCCTATGTGGTAGTTGGGCGGTTATTTCTTTTTATTGCAGACATTGAGTGCAAGCCTAATTATGTCAATATTTGTCGCAAAAAGTTTTACAAAAACATTGACTAATTTCTTAATAAATGGTATAATTTATGTGTCGATTATTTTTTTGGAGGATATTAATGAAAGAAAAATTTAAAAGCTGGGCGTTCAGCAAAGAACATGGAAAATGCGATGTTATAACGCTGATAATATACCTGCTCGGCGTCTGTACGATAACATATTTTCATGAACCGTGGTTTGACGAGGCTCAGGCGTGGGCAATAGCAAAATCGGGAACATTAAAAGAGATACTTTTTGAGATACCACACTATGAGGGTCACCCGCCATTGTGGGATCTGCTCTTACTTCCGTTTGCAAAACTTGGAGCACCATATGAGCTTTCATTGGCAATAGTCAATATTTTTTTCATTACATTGGCTGTTGCAGTGCTTTTGTTTAAGTCGCCTTTTCCAAAAATCGTTCGTTGCCTGTTGCCTTTCAATTTCTTTTTATTTTATCAGTTCGGCGTTATCAGCCGTCCATACTGTATACTCGTCCTCGCAATGTTTCTTGCGGCTGCCTGCCATAAAAACAGAAATGAGCACCCAGTTAAGTATTTGCTTTGCCTTGCATTAATGTGTTCTGTACATACCTTTGGAATTATTATAGCAGGCGGTTTTTGTATAGTATGGCTCGGTGAGATATTTGGCCAGCATTATAAGAATGGTACATTGGCGAAAGTTCTCACTGATAAACGTTGTTGGCTGATGTTGGCGTTGCTTTTGTTTGTAGTGCTGATCCTCATTGAGATCTTTCCGTCTGAGAATACATACGTTGATGGAAAGGCAACATCTAAGAAAATATTCCATTTTTCATTCAATTTTATACAGCTTTTGTGGATTTTCTTAATACTCACAGAGGCTGCCGTTGGTCAAATGCCGCAATCTTTGAGCACATCATACGATACCACGAGCCTTATTACACTTAGCATCGTGGCTGTGATAATTTTTATTTTAGCTGTTTCAATTTTTTATAGCAATAAAAAATTGCTTAATTTTCTTGTTCCTTATCTGATTTTTTCACTATTTTGTACGTTAGTATATTTTTCCCCACATCATATGGGTATCATTACAGCACTGTTGATATATGAGTTTTGGATAATAGTGGATGAAAGTGGCAAGGTTAAATTGCCTAAATATATCCAAATGCTAATGAATAACCTTCATGGAAAAATGAGGACAGTAGCTAAGTCACTTGCCTTTATTCCCCTGCTTGTCCCTATAGCATGGAGTTGCAGCAGTTCTTATTTCGAGATTCGATATCCATATTGGATAAATGCGGCGGCTGACTTCATAAAGGAATATGACCTTGATGATTACAAAATACTCAGCCCATGGACACAGGAACCCAAAGAAAATGTTGATGTTGAATGGGCACTTGATGATTCTACACTTGATTATTATGATTATCCAAAGCTCCAGGGTTGGGCTACCGCCATTCTCCCATACTTTGATAACAACATTTTTTATAATTATAACATTGATGACCATGACAAAACTTTTATGTATTATCAATCCTCAACTGAGGAAGAGGCAGAGGCTATAATAAATAAATGGCGTGAGCAAGGTCCACCCGATGTTGTACTTGACCGCTGTCAGCTGACAAGAGTGTATCCTGACATTGACGTAAATGATTATGTTGCGGTAAAGCGTATCACGGCATATAAACCATATAAGTTCACGACCAGCGAACAATACATCACGATCTACGTCACAAAAGACCTTTTCAACAAAATTGGCACACTAAAAGAAATTACAGCAAAAAAACTCTACTAAAAACCAACACCGCCGAGAGCGTTAGTCGCCCTCAGCGGTGTTTTTCTACCCAAAATAAACCCCGTAATACCTGCAAGCCTTTAGCATAAAATCTTCGCTGACCCCAAAGTGCTGGGATAAAAGATATATGCTGTCAAGATTTTTCTTTATCGCCGCCAGCAGTTCATCTTTCGGTATCAGCTCCTCGATCGCCCACTTGTCAGCCCTGTATTCGTGCCGTGAAATAAGATCTGCCGCCGCATATCTGTTGTAAAATGCTCCCTTTACACAGTGCCCGATCTCGTGAGCCGCACGCTCTTTCAGCAAACCCACAGGCGTAGAACTATCAATGCCTATGGCACAGCCGTTCGCACCATAAAGCGATATCGAGCCGCATTTCGGACAGTCTATGAAATCTATGGAGATGTTCTCCCGACTGCAAATGTCATACAGCTCCTGTATGTTCTTCATCTCTTATTCTTCACCGACCTTTCTGCGTTTTGCCTCCTCTCTGAGCCTGACCATTTCCGCAAATTGCCTGACTTCGTCAAACATTTCGTCCGTCACACCCTCAGAACCGTTGAATAATGCAAATTTCAGCTCTTCGTCAATGTTTTTTTCTTTTCCGTCTGTAAGATATTGTACACTGACCCCGAACCTATCTGCAATTTTTGACGCATTCGCCGTGGAAAGCCTCTCCGTCCTGCCTTTGCTAAGCTCCGAAAGACAGCTCCTTGTTATGGAAAGCTCCCTGCACATCTGCGATACCGACATATTGTTATCCTTGCATAGCTGTTCTATCCTTTTGTACATTTCAGACATATTTTTCTTCCTCCAGTTGTGATTTTTCACGAATATACAGAAATCTGTATTTTATTTGTGAGTACCTATTGACATTTACAGAAGTCTGTATTATACTGTATATGTGATAAGTACAGATATCTGTATAAAATCATCTTGCGATATAATTATAGTACATTTTTCTGTAAAAGTCAAGAGAATTACAGCCCCGTGTAAAAAATATTTCCCAATCAGATTACAGAAAACTGTCAGAACGATATCACCTATTTGTCTTTGTAAATATAGTATAACATACTAAGTGTCCAAATGTCTGTACAAAATGCAGAAAGGAGCAAAAATATGAACCGTGTTACCGATTATTCAAAGGAAGTCAGAGAAATAAAAAGTCTTTCACCCTCAGCAAGCCGATATAATTTCCGCAGCGGAGGCAGTAAAGTGAACGCCACCGCAGTGCGAAAACTTTCCCAGTACCGTAAACTAAGGTGGCAGGAGTGGAAACTTAAAGAGGATATCTGCGAAATGTCCTCACAGCTAGCCGCAGTGGGGGAGTATTGCGGACGGATAGCCCACCGTGGCAGAAAACTCACCGACCTGTGGCTGGAGCTTGCCAAAGTGCAGCTGCGATTGAGAGAATGTGAGGAGCTTGCAGAAAAAATGCCAAAACGCTACCGTGCCGTGGTGAAAAGCAGATACTTTGACAGCAGCAAAAAACACCCGCCTGAGTGGGGAAGTTCCGCCGCAGAGTTCGGCTTTCCATTCGGCGGCGAAGAACTGCGAAAGCGTGTGACAAAATGCCTTAACGAGGTGTGTAAATAAAAAAATCCACTACCATAAATGATAGCGGATTTGGT
>OICN01000644.1_pt1 | contig 11417 bp, 6 predicted proteins | sample 1581301 | NCBI WGS metagenome assembly OICN01 (sample SAMEA3882557, study PRJEB24775) | human gut metagenome | biome: human-associated habitat; feature: intestine environment; material: feces | place: Netherlands | collected 2009/2010
ATCAGCCCCCTGACCGTATCTATGAACCTTTCCTCAGTCAGATCCTTTTCCTCGATAACAAAGCCTGCCCCTGCATTTTGCAGCACCATGCCGTTATAATACTGATGATTTTCAGCGACCATAGGCGACGGGATAAGCACCGAGGCTCTTCCCATAGCCTCAAGCTCCGCCAGCGACGCCGCACCGCACCTTGATATAACAAGGTCAGCCGCAGCCATTGCCACAGGCATATTGATATAGTCCTTTATAATGAGCCTGCTGCTGTCGATATCAATACCCATAGCCTTCAGCTTTTCAGGATAGTCCTTATATCCCTGATAAGTGCCGAAAGAATGAATGTGACAAACCTTCACATCATTGTCCTGATACCATTTGAGCAGCTTTGCGATATTCTCGTTTAGCACCCTTGCACCCAGACTTCCGCCAGTTGAGAGCACGCATATCTCATTCTCGTCAAATCCCAGCTGTTTCTTAGCCTCCGCCTTTGACATAGTGTTGAAAGCTCCCCTTACAGGCAGACCTGTCACCACCGTCTTGGCGTTTTCAGGCATATACTTTTCAGCCTCTTTCACCGTGAGCATAACAGCGTCCGCAGACTTCGCCAGTATCTTGTTTGTTACGCCCGGAAAAGCGTTCTGCTCGTGGATAGCCGTCTTTATTCCCATTTTAGCGGCTTTTCTCACAATAGGGCCTGAAACATATCCGCCGGTTCCGATAACAAGATCAGGCTTAGCGTCCTTTATGATGTTCTTTGCCGTGCTGCCCGACTTTGCAAGGCAGCCAGCCGCATGGATATTTCTTTTGAGGTTCGTCCAGCTTGGTTTTCTCTGAAAGCCCTCTATCTTTATAGGATAGAACTTGTATCCTGCCGCAGGCACAAGCCTAGCCTCAAGCTTTTCAGGATTTCCCGCAAAGCTTATCTCAGCGTCAGGATAATGTTTTTTTATTATTTCCGCAATGGCAAGTGCAGGATTTACATGACCTGCCGTACCGCCGCCTGCAAGTAGAACTCTGAGCATAAAATTTCCCTCTTTACTTGTTTTTTGTGCACTGTCTTGAAACATTTAGCATCATTCCCATTTCAGCCAGCTGAATAAGCAGTGCAGTACCGCCGTAGCTGAAAAACGGCAGTGATATTCCCGTGTTAGGGAATGCGTTGCAGGCTACCATGATGTTGAAAAGTGCCTGCGAACCTATCTGTATAGTTATACCGGCGGCAAGGAGCATACCGAAACGGTCCTTGCTCCTTGATGCGATATAAAATCCTCTAATTATGAAAAGCACGAACAGCAGCACAACTACCATTGCACCCACAAATCCAAGCTCCTCGCATATGATAGCGAAAACGAAGCCCAGTCCGAACCAGCCGCCCGAACCTATAGACAGCAGGGATTCATAAGTCTGAAAAGTCGTTCCGCTAGGGTCAGACTCAGGATTTTTCCAGCTCTGTATACGCTCTGAAATATATGAAAAACCCGACCCCGATGTCATCTTATAAACAAGATAAAGCAGTGCGAACGCCACGCACACGCCTATGAACTTCCAAAAAGTCTTTTTCGGCATACCGCTTATGAACATCATAGACACGCCTATGATACCCACCAGCATTACCGCCGACATATGCCTTTGCAAAACAAGCACCAGTGCCACCGCACCCATTATCACCGTAAACGGTATAACGCAGAATTTCCAGTCCTTGAACCTAGGAAAATTCACTGACATTATGTATGCAAAAATGATTATGAACGTCACCTTCAGCAGCTCTGACGGCTGAAAGCTTATAGGGCCTAAAAGTATCCAACGTTTCGCACCCGCAACGTCTATGCCGAAAAACGCCGTGTACATCGTGAGCATATATGAGGCAAAAAACGCCAGATACGCTATCTTTGTGTTCTGAAAGAAATGATAGTCCAAAAAGCTCATGAGGAACATGAGTATAAGACCTATGCCTGCTGATTTAAGCTGGCTTTTCAGATAATAATAACCGTCATTGTATTCGCTCAGTCCCCACGCATAACTTGCCGAGAACATCATGATAAGCCCGAATATGAGCAGCACCATTACCAGTATAAAAAACGGCTTATCTATCTCCGCAAGGATAAATCTGATCCTTAACTTTTTTCTTGCCTGTGCCACAGGTTGTTTAAGCGGAACATGACTGTCATATACTATACTTCCGTCACGCTCACGTCTAGGACCTCTTATAGCCAAACAAACAACCTCCCAACAAAATCATCTATATCGATATTTTCCCTGAATATATGAAAAATGCTATCGCCGCCGCAGCCCCTGCCGCAGATATCACAGAGAATATACCTATCACGGCAAAATCTCCGTGACCATTTTTCTGTAAATGCTCGTGAAGAGTGTATCCCTTCAAAAGCAGTTTTTTTCTTGCCTTAAAAACTATGTACTGTAAAAACGCACATATCCCGTCAACTATCACCGCCGCACCTGCCAGCAGGAAAACAAAATATTCTCCTGAAAGCAGCACAGCCGCCGTCATAAGTCCGCCCAGTGCCAACGCACCCGACTCGCCAAGATACAGCTTTGCAGGGCTGCACCCCCAAAACAGAAAGCCTCCTGCCGCACCCATTGTGCAAACAGCAAAAAGCTGAGCGGCGTCAGAGCCTGCCCCTGCCGCAAGACCGCTTGACAGTCCTGCCGAAAATATCACCGCCGTAACGGCACACAGCCCGTCAGCACCCGTGTCGGTCTTACCGCCTGCACAGTCGTGTATCTTCACCATGTTTATCCCCACCGTCATAAACAGCGGATAAAGCAGATAAAAAAGCCTGCCGAACTGTATATATCCCAAATGGAACGGCAGCAGCACAGCCGTCTGCAAGCCGCCGCAGTATCTCAGTGCCGCACAGACCCCAAGACATATGAGATATTCCATAAAAAACTTGTATAAAGGTTTCATGCCAATGCCAAGCTTTTTCTCTTTAACATAATCCTCCGAAAGCCCAATGGCAGTGAGCATCAAAACTCCGCCAAGTGCAATAAAGGCTCTCCCTGAAAACTCTCCGCTCTCTAAACTCAGCACCGCCTCGGAGTCATAGAATATCACTCCCGTGACAACGCCGAAAATAACGCAGAGCATTATGACAACTCCGCCGAATTTCGGCTCAGAACCGTCCTTTGCGAACCTGTCGCCTATATAAAGATCGAATTTGCCTGTTTTTATCCTGCGGAAATATGGTATGAACACCCTGCCGAGAACATATCCCAGCACCATTTCACACCCCAGTATCACCGCCTGCACGCTCCAGCTCATTTTGTCAGAGCGTTAAAAACTTCTTCAAGTTTCATTCCTCTGCTGCCCTTGAAAAGCACAGCGTCGCCCTTTGAAACTATCTCCTTCAAAGCCGCCGCAAGCTCCTCTCTGCTGTCAAAGTGCCTGCAATTTTCCTTTGCAAAGCCCTTTTTCTCAGCACCCTCTATGTAGCACTTTGAATCCTCGCCAAAGCAGTAAAGCAGATCAGCCTTTGACGTCGCAACATACTCGCCCACATTTTTGTGATAAGTCTTTGAATTCTTTCCAAGCTCCAGCATATCCCCAAGCACGCATATCCGCTTGCCCTCAGCCTGTGCCTGCGAAAGCACAGAAAGGCTCGCCTTCATTGAATCAGGTGCAGCGTTGTAGCAGTCAACTATATATGTAACTCCGTCAATAACGGTAATATTCTGTCTTAATCCCTCAGGCTTGAACTGAGCAATGCCCTCAACGATATCCTCCGGCGGTATATCCAGTGCAAGGCCCACGCAGAATGCCGCAAGAGCGTTCTTGACATTGTGCTCGCCCAAGCAGTTTATTTTAGCGGCTATCTTTCCACCCTCATAGTTTATAGTAAAGGTTATGCCGTTGTCAGCCGTCTTAACACCGCTTGCGTAAACATCACAGTCCTTTTTGGATACAGAATAGTAGTAGACCTTTCTGTCTGAATGTGTCTGCACCCCTGCCAGCAGCTTGTCGTCACGGCAAAGTATCAGCGGAGCGTCATAAGCCGCACCGTCAAGTATCTCAAGCTTTGCCTTGAGAATATTCTCCTGAGTGCCAAGGTTCTCGATATGTGAAATGCCGATGTTTGTTATAACAGCCACGTCAGGCTGACAGCACATAGACATTCTGGATATCTCTCCCTGATGTGACATACCCATTTCGATAACAGCCGCCTCATAGCTGCTGTCAAGACCGAAAAGCGTCTGGGGCATACCGATCTCGTTGTTGTGGTTGCCCTGAGTTTTCAACGTTTTGTATTTCTGAGCCACCACAAGTGCGATCATATCCTTTGTGGTAGTCTTTCCCACGCTGCCAGTTACGCCAACGACCTTTACGCCAAATTTCGACCTGTAGTATCCCGCAATGTCGAGCAGTGCCCTTGCAGTCGAATCAACGATTATACATCTTGCACCCTCCACAGGTCTTTCCGTAACAACAGCCGCCGCACCAAGCTCCATAGCCTTTGCAGCGAAGTTGTGACCGTCAAAATTCTCGCCCTTGAGTGCAATGAAAAGCGAGCCTGCCTTTATAGTTCTTGTGTCAGTGGAGATATCGTCTATCTCCGTGTCCGCAGGATAACCATAGCTGCCGTGAACAGCCGAAATGATCTCCTGTAAGCTTAATTTTTCCATTTTAATTCTTATCCGCCGAAGAAACTGCGGTATCTCCTTCCCCTTATCTTATAAATATAGCTTTGCCGCAAAACCGTTTTCCAACCCTTTGCATACACAGGCGAACACTGTTCGCCCCTACATTTTTCTCTTAGAGTTATCTCTTATCTGCCCTCAGCCTCAAGCTCTTTGAGAGCGTCCGCAACGACTTCTCTCTCGTCAAAATGTATCTTCACGCCGCCTGCAAGTATCTGATAGTCCTCATGGCCCTTTCCGGCAAGCACGATTATATCGTCCTTTTCCGCATGATGTATAGCCCAGTGGATAGCCTCACGTCTGTCAACGATAGTGATATAAGGCGTTGTCTTGCCCTCAAGGCCTACCAAAACATCGTTTATGATATCCTGCGGGTCTTCATTTCTCGGATTGTCAGAAGTAACAATAAGAAAATCCGCATGGTCAGCCGCAGCCGCAGCCATAAGACTTCTCTTTGATGCGTCCCTGTTTCCGCCGCAGCCAAAAAGGCATTTTACCTTTCCGCTTGCACTGTTCTTTATAGCCGAAAGCACGTTCACAAGTGCGTCAGGTGTGTGAGCATAGTCACAGATAACAGTGAAATCTCTGCCTGTCGGAACTATCTCCGCTCTGCCTCTTACGCCCTGCATAGTGCCCAAAGCTCTGATAGTTCTGTCAACATCAAAGCCAAGAGTTTCACAGCAGGCGATAACAGCCAGCGAGTTTGAAACGTTGAAAAGTCCAGGCATATTAAATGAAACATTGTGCTTTATCTTTCCGTCAGTGAAAACATATTTTACGCCGCTTGCCGAAAGCAGGATATCCTCCGCCCTGAAATCAGCCTTTGTGCAGCATGAATAAGTTTTCGCAGGACAGCTTATCTCTTTGAGATATCTTCTGCCGTATTCATCGTCAATGTTGATGATAGCGTTGTCAGATATGGTGAAAAGTATCTTCTTTGCCTGATAGTAGTTCTCCATAGTGCCGTGAACGTCAAGATGATCCTGCGTCAGGTTGGTGAAAACGCCCACCTTATAATGACAGCCTGACAGCCTCTTCTGCTCCAAGCCCTGTGAAGATGCCTCCATAACAACATAGTCGCACTTCTCGTCAGCCATTTTTCTGAAAAGCTCATAAAGGTCATAAGGCTCAGGAGTAGTCCTTGCAGTAGGATAAACGTCATCGCCTATCTCGTTCTGACAAGTTCCTATAAGACCCACCTTGCAGCCGAATGAAGAAAGCACTTTCTTTATAACAGTTGTGATAGTAGTCTTTCCGTTCGTTCCCGTCACGCCGATAAGAGTAAGCTCCTTTTCAGGGTGACCGAAAAATGCCGCACACAGCAGAGGGAAAGCCTCTCTTGTGTTCTCCACGATTATCTGACAGTCAAGCCCCAGATCTCTTTCGCAGACCACCACCGAGCAGCCCTTTGCTATCATGTCCTTAGCAGCGTCATGTCCGTCAAAGGTGTTGCCCTTTATGCACACGAACATAGAGCCTGCCTTGACAGCCTTTCTTGTGTCGCTTGTGACGTCGCTTATCTCCATGTCAGGCAGGGAGGTCTTTGCAACGTCCTTTATGATATCGTATAGTTTCATAATTATCATTCCTTATCATGATTTCTTAGGCAATGTGCAGTGTTTTTTACTGTGAGCCTACCGAAGTTACCGCAAATGTTACCGACACAGCCGTTCCCATTGGAACGCTCTGTCCTGCACTCACGCTCTGATCGGACTGTGCCACCGCACCTTCCTCCTCATAGCCTGAGCCTTCTGCCGTCAAGTTAAGGCCATACATATCAAGCGTAGCCTTTGCCTGCTCCTTTGTAAGTCCCTGAAGATCAGGCACTGTAACCGTCTCTTCCTTTGTTTCCGTGTCTGTATAAAGCACAACTGAACCGCCGTGCTCGATCTTTGCCGCCACAGGCGTCTGCTTGACAACAGTGTCGCCCTCGCCCTTGACCTTGACTTCAAGGCCAAGATCTTCAAGAGTCTTTGTAGCCTCTTCAACAGTGTAATACTGAACGCTCGGCACTGATACCTGCAAGTCTGCAAGCTCATCTTCATCATACTCAGGGAATATGCCCATGTAAGGGAGAACATCAGTCAGCACGTTCACGCATATAGGTGCTGCCACCTGACTTCCGTAGAACTTCTCGCCTGTCGGATGGTCAACCATAACGAGCATCACTATCTCAGGGTCGTCAGCAGGTGCGAACGCACAGTATGACGAAACATAAGTCTGACCGGTAGAGTCCTCGTCCATTTTCTGAGAAGTACCCGATTTACCGCCTATCCTGTAGCCCTTTATATAGCAGTTTGAACCCGGCTGACCCTCAACAACGCCCTCGAGTATCTCTCTCATAGATGCTGAAGTGTCCTCAGAAATGACCTGACGTCTTACCACCGTGTCCATTTTCTTTACGATATTGCCGTTTTGGTCAGTTATGCTGTTTACCACCTGCGGCGTAACAAGATATCCGCCGTTTATCGCAGCCGAATAAGCTGTTATCATCTGTATCGGAGTTACCTTGTTGGTCTGACCGAATGATGATGATGCCAGCTGAACAGGACCCATGTTGCTAAGCGGCATACTGATAGAATTTGATTCCGCAGGCAAGTCGATACCTGTCAGCTCATTGAAACCGAAAGCGTTATAATACTGGCAGAACTCCTCCGAGCCAAGTTTCATGCCTATCTGAATGAACACAGGGTTGCATGAGTTGAGCATTGCCTGAGCAAGGTTCTGCGAACCGTGGTCTGTCGTTGACCAGCAGTGGAACGTAGTGTCCTCAACCTGTATCTGTGTTCCGCAGCCAAAGGTATCATTAAGAGTGATAGCCTTTTCCTCCAGTGCAGACGCACCGGTTATTACCTTGAAAACAGAACCCGGATTGTATGTTTCCGAAACAGCCTTGTTTTTCCACTGAAGTGACCATGCGTCAAGCTGCTTTTGCTTATAATCGTCAGAATTTTCATCAAGCCCCGAAAGCTCCGCCGCCGTCTTTTCATCAGAGATAGCCGCAGGCTCGTTAGGGTCATAAGGATCAGAAGTCGCCATTGCATATATCTGACCCGTCTTATGATTCATGATGATACCGCAGGCTCTGTCAGTCGGCTTGTTCTCCTCGACCGCCTTTGCAAGCTCCTTTTCAAGGATATATTGGATATTAGCGTCAATGTTCAGATTAAGATCGTCGCCGTCCTGAGCATCATAGCTTTGCTTGTATCTGTACGGTATCTCCGTGCCGTCGCTCGCTTTAGCAGTGATTATCCTTCCGTCAACGCCGCTGAGATAATCGTCATAATAAGCCTCAAGACCATATATGCCGTTGCCCTCATAGTCCGTGTGACCAAGCACAACAGACGCCAGAGTGTTCTGCGGATAAAGCCTTCTTGTTGTCGGGTCGCATCTTACGCCATCGATACCAAGTTCCGTAAGCTTATCTTCTATAGCCGTGGAAACAGTCTTTTCCACTTCTTTTTTCAGTACGATATACTGCGTGTCAGTCTTTGTGAGTTTCTCCCTCACCGTATTGGTGTCTATCTCAAGATTAAGAGCCAAAAACTCCACAAGCTCGTCAAGGCAATCGTCCCCCGACTTTGTTGCGTCAAGACGTTTTTGATATGTAGCTTTCTTGGACGCATCGTCCTCCTTGGCTATATATCCTTTCAGTTCTTCTATCTTCTTGTCATTGTCCTCCAGCTTTTCTTTGAGCATAAGAGGGTCTGCATAAACAGTGTAGACCGTCGCACTCTGAGAGAGGACAGTTCCGTTGGTATCATAAATAGTGCCTCTCGACGCTGAAACAGCCGTGCTCTTTAACTGCTGTGCATTTGCAAGCGACTGCCACTTTTTGCTGTCCTTTACAGACACAGAAAATATCGTGGCGACCGTATAAACAAGTATCGCAGCAACAGGCAAGCTGAGCCAGATATTCAAACGCTGTTTCATTCTGGCACTTGGTCTGTCGGTCATAAAAATCTCCCTTCACAATATCACCGTCATACATAATTTTCAATAATTTAGCACAATGCGGCAAATATCGTATTTTCACACATACAAATTAATAGAACAAGAAAGCTAAGCACAAATATCTTGTCCCTAACTTTCCCCATAATTATTTTATTCACTAAGCCCCGATATATTCCAGAACAGAGCCGAACCAGTGCTTGATCTTAACGAACACATTGTCGTCCTCAGTCTTTACAACTTTAGCGACCGGATCCGACTCCACCGTTACATACTCTATCTGAGATTTATCCAGCTTTTTCAGCCCCAGCTCATTCTCGGCATACTCCTCGACCTTTGACATATTGGTCTTTTGAGCCAGTTCCGACTGCAAGCTGACGTTCTCGCCCTGCAACTGAGCAAGCTGTTCTTCCTGCTTTGTCTGCTCTGAGCACAGGCTCGATATCTCAACTCTTCCGTATATCATGAATCCCAGCACGAAAGCCACTAACGCACACACTGCCAAAACACCCAGTACCGACGTTTTCTTCGGCTTTGCAGCAGGATTTTTCTTATATTTTATGGCTCTCTGAGCCTCAGCCTCTTCAGCATTATCATAGGCACTGTAGTCAAATGCCAGATTATGTACCTTTGCCATTGCGGTAAAACACCTCTCACGATCCACGGGCAGCCCCGTCATTTACACATTTTTTATCTTTACACAATTACGTCCGCTCAGTCCTTGATCTTTTCGATCACCCTGAGCTTTGCACTGCGGCTCCTGTTATTGTCCGCAAGTTCCTTTTCTCCTGCCTCGATAGGCTTTCTGTTCACAAGCTTTCCCCTTGGCGTTCTTCCGCATATGCACTGAGGAAAATCAGGCGGACATATACAGCCCTTGCAAAAGCTCTGAAATCTCTGCTTTACCAATCTGTCCTCCAACGAGTGGAACGTGATTATGCAAAGCCTGCCTCCCACATTAAGGCAGTCAAACGCCTTGTCAAGAGCAATATTCAGATGTTCAAGTTCCTTGTTGACTTCTATCCTTATAGCCTGAAAAGTCTTTTTGCAGGGATTTTTCTCCCTTCTTGCCTTTTGCGGAACTGCACTCTTTATTATCTCAGCAAGCTCCATAGTTGTCTCAATAGGCTTTTGTTCTCTGTATTTTACTATCTTCGAGGCGATGCTCCTTGAGAACTTCTCCTCGCCATACTCAAAAATTATCCTCGCAAGGCTCTGATAGTCATATCCGTTCACAACGTCCTTAGCAGAAAGCCCCTCCCCCGACATTCTCATGTCAAGAGGTGCGTCATTGTGATAGGAAAATCCTCTCTCCGCATTGTCAAGCTGATAAGAGGAAACGCCCAAGTCCATAAGAATGCCGTCAGCACCGCTTATGCCGAGCCTTTCAAATATTTCGTCTATCTCAGAGTAATTCCCTCTCACAACAGTCGCAGGATACCCCGCCAACCGTTCCGCAGCAGTTTTCACCGCCTCAGGATCTCTGTCTATAGCCACAAGCCTGCCGCCCTTTTCGCCGTCAAGCCTTTTAGCGATCTCTCTCGAATGTCCTGCTCCGCCGACAGTGCCGTCACAGTAAATGCCGTCGGGTCTAATGTTCAAGCCCTCTAAACATTCCTCAAGCAGTACGGGAACGTGGTTAAATTCCATTAAAAATCAAGTCCCTCCAGAGCCTCCATAAGCTCGTTATCATCAATGCTGCTGTTGAAATCGTCCCAGCGTTTCTTGTCCCATATCTCACATCTGTCAGATACGCCGGCCACAATGATCTCTTTCTCAAGCCCTGCCACCTCTCTCAGTGACTGCGGAACAAGTATCCTGCCCTGCTTATCAGGCTCGACCTCGCATGCCCACGCCATAAAGCTACGCTGTAACGCTCTCGCTTTAGCCATAGGCAGACTTCTGATCTTCTCGGCTCTCTTCTCGAAATCCTCAAGGGAATAAACGAACAAACAGCCATCTATACCTTTAGTTACAATGAACCGCTCGCCGATAAGCTCTCTGAGCTTAGTAGGAAAAGTCATTCTTCCCTTAGCGTCCATAGTCTGATTGTAAGTACCTTTGAGCAAGCACGCCTGCAAGCCGTTCACCTCCCTTGACCAGATACAGCAGTGAAATGCCACATTTGCAACACTCATCACCACTTTTTCGCACTTTTAACCACCGTACAATAATTATACACTATATTATAGAAAATTGCAACAGTAATATTTCCCAAAGTGATTTTTCGCAAGGGATTTTTCTTGGACACTTGTTCAATTCAGCAGAGATTTTAGGGGGATTTTGTAACTTTCGTCGTTTTCGTTGTCACCGACTTGTAACTTGTAAATTTATTGTTAATTTTACATCATACAATATCTTGTGGCATATAACACATTTACTTCTGTATAGAGGCAATAAAAATCGCCAAAAGTTTCCTGCACTTTATCACTGTATTGACCTTACAAAGATATTGTACCACAACATATAGTGTACGTCAATAGGTTTTCGCAAAAAAAGCACAATTATTTCTTATCGCCTGTAAGAAAAAGAGCGACCCATGAGGAACGGTAAAAGATAGTGTCGCAAAATGGTTAAAAATCGGTAACAATGCAGTTTGTTTATATATTTAATTATTACATACTATGATTTTGTAAATTTTTATCTTGTGGAGAGATAAGGGGAAAGAAAAGTGAGGATAGAAGGTACAGAGGGTATTTTTAGGGCAAAACCAACAAAAATAATAGTAAAATTGCACAAAACCGCAAAATAATGTGGCGAAAAAGGCTGCCTTGAGGGCGGAGATACAATATGCAGTGAAAAAGGGGACATGA
>OICN01000651.1_pt1 | contig 11360 bp, 12 predicted proteins | sample 1581301 | NCBI WGS metagenome assembly OICN01 (sample SAMEA3882557, study PRJEB24775) | human gut metagenome | biome: human-associated habitat; feature: intestine environment; material: feces | place: Netherlands | collected 2009/2010
TCCCGGTGCTGGCGCGGCGGTTTCTCGGGAAGCGGTATCAAGATCGGAGTCTTGTCCGGCTGGCGCGGCTGCGCAGCAGAAACGGACGGTTCTTCCCGTGTTGGATGGTCCTCAACAACATGGAGCACCTGACGCGCCGCTTTGAAGCTATACTGGATGCTGCTGTCAGTCAGGAAACGCCGCCCGCTTCCTTCCGGGACGCATTTTTCGTCCAGTACGAAAATCTGACGGTCTATTTTCTATTCCGCTACGCACTCAAGGCCGTAAACGACCGGCAGTATCTGGCGCGGGTCGAGCAGTGCGTGTTTCATCTGCTCTGCCTGCGCGAACTTAGCGCAGATGCTGCAACGGTGCAGGAATTGACTGAAGTGGTGAGTCTGTACAGCAAAGAGGTCGAGCACTCGGCAGAAAATCAGGCGCTGCTGCTGAAGCTTTTTCGGCGAGGGACGCTTCGCTGGCAGTATCTGACGTCGATTCTGGATCTTTGACCAGCTGTTCACCAGAGGCGGACAAAATTTGCTTCTGTTTTGCCTAGAAACGGACAACTTTTTTCGTGGAAAGCGACGAATTTCAAAATTCTACTTTACTTTCAAGCGTTAAAGTGCTACTATAACTAGACCTGAAACCCACCATAAATAAAGGAGATATTCTATCTTGAACAATCGAAATAAACGGTCTGATCCTGACAGCCAGCTTTACAGCGCCATTCTCAAGCTTCAGACTGTTGAAGAATGCTACGATTTCTTTACCGATCTTTGCACTTTCTCTGAACTCAAGGCCATGGAGCAGCGCTTTGAACTGGCAAAGCTGCTGAACGATGGGCTGATCTACAACGACATTTTGGAGAAGACCGGCGCTTCCAGCGCGACCATCAGCCGCGTCAACCGCAGTCTCAACTACGGCATGGGCGCGTACCGCATCATCTTCGACCGCATGAAGGAAGAAGAACAGAAGCAGCAGAAGGAGCAGCAGGCGTGAGCGCATATGAATCGCTTGCGGCCTGCTACGACGAACTGACCTACGATATCCGATACGAAAAGACACTGACCTTTTTTGAGCGGCTGTGCGCGCGGGAGCATGTACAGCCGCATTTGGTTCTGGATCTGGCCTGCGGGACGGGTTCTTTGTCCATGCTGCTGGCCGAGCACGGATACCGGGTGATCGGTGCAGATCTGTCGGAGGAAATGCTGGCTGAGGCAGAACAGAAGGCACGGGACCTGCCGGAGGACATCCGTCCATTTTTTATCTGCCAGCCGATGCAGCGGCTGCGTCTGGCAGAGCCGGCCGACGCGGTCATCTGCGCGCTTGACAGTCTCAATTATCTGATGCGCCCGGATGACTGCCGGAAAACATTTCGGCGCGTATACGACGCGCTGAAGCCTGGCGGGCTGTTCGTGTTCGATATCAACACGCCTGCTAAGCTGCGCGGGTTGGACGGTCAGGTGTTCCTGGACGAGACGGATGATACATACTGCGTCTGGCGGACAGAGTTTGACGCAAAAAAGCGGCTATGCTATTATGGCATGGATATTTTCCGGCTGGACGGCGCGCACTGGACGCGTTCGTTTGAAGAGCATATCGAATATGCCTACGAGCCGGACGAACTTCTCAGCTGGCTCCAAGAAGCCGGGTTCACGCATGTCCGGCAGTACGGCGACCGCGTGCTGCGCGCACCGAAGCAGGACGAGCAGCGCATTTATTTTTCCGCAAAGAAGGACTGACTATGAAAGACGAACTTGTACGCGCCATGACAAAGGACGGCTTTGTAAACGCCGTCGCCGTCACCACGACCGGCATTGTCGAACGTGCGCGGCAGATCCATAAAACACTGCCGACCGCCACGGCGGCGCTTGGCAGACTTTTGACCGCTGCGTCCATGATGGGCAACATGCAGAAGGTTGACGACGGCTCCATCACGCTCCAACTCAAGGGCAGCGGGCCGCTGGGCCGGCTTTTGGCCGTATCGGATGCCGAAGGCAACGTGCGTGGCTGGGTTGAAAACCCGCAGATTTCCATGTTGGAAAAGACACCCGGCAAGCTGGACGTCGGCGCGGCTGTCGGGGCGGACGGAACACTCACTGTGATCCGCGATCTGCGCATGAAAGAACCGTACGTCGGTACGATCGACCTCGTCTCCGGCGAAATCGCCGAGGATATCACGTCGTATTTCGCCCAGAGTGAGCAGATCCCCACGGCCTGTGCGCTCGGCGTTCTGGTCGGCAAGGATCAATCCGTCACGGCGGCAGGCGGCTACATCATCCAGCTGCTTCCCGGTGCACCTGACGATATCATTGACAAGATCGAGGCCGGCATTCAGAACGCCGGCGCAGTCAGCCGACTGCTCGCGGCGGGAATGGACGGTCAGGTCGTACTGGAAACCGTACTGCACGGATTTGATTTGGAAATCCTCGAAACGCAGCCGGTCGAATACCGCTGCTATTGCTCACGCGACCGCGTGACGCGGACGCTTATCAGTTTGGGCCGCAAGGAACTGCAATCTATTGTTGACGACGGCAAGGACATTCACATCGACTGCCAGTTCTGCGACAAGATCTACGATTACACGCCGGAACAGGTACGGCAGATCCTGAAAGAACTGGACGAATAATTATAAACAGCACGCCCGCTGCGGCGTGCTGTTTCACTACAGAGGAACTATTATGATTGTATCTTACCAGACCGGAATGGAATTTTTGCAGGATAATCAGGCGTACTTGCAGACAAATCCCTATCTCTCCACCTTCTTTACGCTGGATGCCCCGCTTTTGAAGCAGGCAGATAAAATCAACTATGCGCTCCGTTGCGAACAGGGAGACAAGCGGCTGCTGGCCTTGAAGATCGAGCCGTACAATCTGCTGCTGTTCGGCGAAGAAGCCTGTGTACCGGAGCTGCTGCGGTTCCTGTTTGACGGTGGCTATGAGATCAAAAATTATCTCTGCGCGTCAGAACTTGGCTATGTGCTGATGCAGAAAATGCAGTCGTATGGACGGTGCTATGAAGAGGCGCTTGCCATGGACTTTATGGAGGCGCGGAGCATCACCGAGCCGTCCGCACCGGAGGTCGAGACAGCCCGGGAAGACGATCTGGACGAGATCTTTGACTGCGCGCAGCGGTTTGTCTCTGACTGTGGGCTGCTCGATAAGCCGGAAAAAGAGCCGTTCCGCAAGATTTTGGATTCGTTCCGGATCATCCGTGCCGACGGAAAGATTGTCAGCATGGCGCGCATTGCACCGGCTACACAGGACGATCTGCGGCTCGTGCTTGTCTACACGCGGAATGAATACCGCGGGAAGGGTTACGCACGCAAGGTCGTCAACAGCGCCAAAAATGAGATTTTGACGTCCGGGAAGCGTGCAACACTGAACGTTGATCGGAAAAACCCGGTTTCGTATCATCTGTACCTGTCGCTTGGGTTTGAGCGGATGTTCTCGCAGGGGGAATTCAGACGAGTGGAATAGGATAAAAACGGAAGGAACTGCTCGATATGAAAAATTAAAAAATGCGTTTAATAATTGGCGTTGTGCTGGGCGTCGTGGTCTTATTTTATATCGGCGCGATGTTTGGATTCTTCCCATTTACGATTTGCGACGATCTGGTTATACGGGCAGTCGCCTTCTGCACATTGATTATCTGTCTGGTCATTGCGGTTTGTACCTGTTTTATTATTGATTTCTTAGATAAAAAATAGCACTCTGCAGGGGCCGATGCCCACATCGGCCCCTACGACCAAATACGCAGATGCACCCGGATTCGCCGAAAATTTCTATAGAACAACTGCATCCTGCCGGGCGGAGCAGAGCCCCGCCCCTACCAACTGCGTTCCCTACATCACATTCTCCACCGTCGGCAGCTCCATGCGGCGGACGTGCTCGAGGCGGGCGGTGAGTTCTCCGCAGGCGGCGAGGTAATCGTCCAGGTCTTCCAGCTTGATAAACGCCTCGAGCTGCGCGAACAGGGCCAGAATCTCGTCAACCTCCTCATGGTGCAAAAAAATTCCAAGAATTGTTTCGCGGCCCTCCCAAACCTGCTTTGCCTGCTGCAGCGACGCCGCCGCTGCGGTGTAGTTCTCCCCTTCCGCCTGCCGGATGGAGCGCTCCAGAAGCTCGACCGTCTGCTCACCGGACGCGCGCACATAAAACAGGGAAAACAGCCCCACGGCAAGACAGAGCGCAAACACAAGACACGCGATCAGAATATGCTTCATGTCTCATCCTCCCGCATGGCAGCAAAATACAGCTTGCCGTCCGGCTCACTTGTAAGCAGATAGACGTCCTGCACGCGGCAGTTGTAATTTTTCAAAATTTCCTGCACCCATGCCTCATCCCGGCCCAGAAGCGTCAGATTCTGCCGCATGAGCCGCCCGGAGGCGATCACGGTGATGGGCAGCTTCCGCGCCCCCACCTGCACCCCGGCGTCCTTGGCGGGCGCCGGTTCGTATTTGGGATATAGAAACGTCGAGATCGCGCCGCTCGTTTCCAGAATGGCATACTGCACCTGCGAAAGGTCTGTCACGCCCTGAATGCGCAGATATTCTGCCAGTTCATCCGTATTGACGCGCGTTTTTTTAAGATTCTGCTGCAAGAGCCGCCCGTTTTCGATCAAAATAACTGGTTTGCCGCACAGGAACCGCCGCATGCCCACGCTCCGGTATGTCAGCACGGACAAAACCAGTTCCACGCTCAACACGACCAAAATCGGCAGCAGGCCCGCCAAAAGCGGCGTGCCCGTTTCCTGCATCGGCACGGCGGCCAGATTTGCAATCAGCATCGTCACAACGAATTCCATCGGCTCCATCTCGCCCAGCTGCCGCTTGCCCATGAGCCGCATGGCTAGGATGAGCGAGAGAAATAAGATCAGCGTTCGAATGAGAAAAATCAGCATAAAAAACTCCTCCCTGCCTAGCATTTACACAAGGCAGGGAGGATATACCTGAGAAACCTCTGCTTCTATTTTGCCAGATACTCCGTGCATTTCGCCTGCGCATCGCGGGCAGTTTTTTCTTCGTCGATGCAGGCGAGGCGGCCTTCGCGGACGGTGATCTTTCCGTTTACGACCGTGTAATCGACCGGGCCGCGCACGCCGACGGTGGCAAGAACGGACTTCGGGTCATAACACGCCCCGACAAGTTCCATCCGGCGGCTGTCAATCAGGAACAGGTCGCAGCACTTGCCGGCGGCAAGGCTTCCGATGTCGCTGCGGCCGAGCAGCCGCGCGCTGCCGCGCGTAGCGATTTTCAGGAAATCGTAGCCCGAGGGTGCTTCGCGGCTGGAATTGAGCCGGTGCAGTAAAAACGCTGTGCGCAGTTCCTCCATGAGACTCGAGCCGTCGTTGGACGCGGAGCCATCAACACCGAGGCCGACCGGCACGCCAAGCTTCAGCATGTCCGGAATGCGTGCAATGCCGGAGGACAGCTTCATGTTGCTTGCCGGGCAATGGCACACGCCGGTGCCTGTTTCGGCCAGAAGCTTCAGTTCTTCATCGTTAAAATGAATGCCGTGCGCGTACCACACGTCTGGGCCGACCCAGCCGAGCGTCTGCATGAAAGCCAGCGGGCGCATGCCCTCGCGTTCGAGCATATAGTTCTCCTCGTCTTTCGTCTCGCACAGGTGGGTGTGCAGGCGGACATGGTACTGCCGCGCGAGCATGGCGCTCTGCCGCAGAAGTTCCGCCGAGACAGAGAACGGCGAGCACGGCGCGAGCGCGACCTGCCGCATGGAGCCAAACGACGCGTCGTGATACGTTTCAATGAGGCGTGCGGAGTCAGCCATGATCTCATCGACCGTCTGCACAACCGAATCTGGCGGCAGACCGCCATCCTTGACGGACAGATCCATAGAGCCGCGTGAGCAGTGCATGCGCATGCCAAGCTGCGACGCGGCTTCAAACTGCGTCCCAATCAGATCGCCCGCACCTGCCGGGAAGACATAATGGTGGTCAAAGCAAGTCGTGCAGCCATGCTTCATGAGTTCGCCCATGCCCGTCAGGCTCGACAGACGGATGACCTCCGCGTCGAGATTTTTCCAGATCTCATAGAGTGTTTTCAGCCAATCAAACAGTTCCATATTCTGCACCTGCGGCAGATTGCGGGAAAACTGCTGGTACAGATGATGGTGCGTGTTGACAAGGCCCGGATAGCAGAGCATGTGGCCGGCATCCAGAATTTCATCGGCCTGCCGTTTGAGCGCCGGGCCGATGGCGCGGATCACGCCGTCCTCGGCGTAGAGATCGACGTTTTCATATACGGTATCCTGCTCGTCGCAGGAGACAAGGGTTTTGATGTTGCGGATCAGAAGTCGCTGCATGGCAGGAACCATCCTTTTCGTTCAGATATCTCTATTTTATCATGTGTGCGCGGAAAATCAACCTTTTATGCGATGCCGCTTGCGGACGGACATGCGATATGATAGAATACATGCAGAGTAAATGACATTTACGCAGGAGGTGATACGATGACGCTTGGACAGAAACTCAAGCAGACGCGGCTCGCGCGCGGCATGACGCAGTCGCAGGTCGTAGGTGACCGCATCACACGCAATATGCTCTCACAGATTGAAAATGACCTGGCCTCTCCGTCGGTCGGAACGCTGGAATATCTGGCGTCGGTTCTGAACGTCCGGCTTTCGTGGCTGCTGGCGGACGAGCAGGATGAGGCGGAGGCCGAGCGCACGCAGCAGCTGCGCGGCGATTACGCCGCCTGTCTCGATCTTGCGCCGGAGCACGCGCCGGATGACGAACAGGCTCTGGCACTGGCTATGGCCGCAGTGCAGTGCGCGCAGCGGGCGCTGGAGGCGGAACGGTTTGACACGGCGCGTCATCTGGCGCAGCAGGGACTCTCATGGAACGCCGGAAGCGTCTATGAAAGCACGCAGCTGTCGCTGGATCTGCAGGAGATTTTAGCCCGGTGCGCGCAGCACACGGGTCTGGGGCAAGAGGAATCTGCTTTCGCGGACTACCGGCAGGCCTATGCCGCACAACGCCCCCGCGCCCGATACCATCTGACAATGGCCCGCTATCAGCTTGAACGCGGGAAAACCGTCGCCGCAGAGGCAGAACTTCGCGCGGTTTCCACGCCGCCGGAGGAAGACCGGGTGGAATACCGGATCCTGCAGGCACGCCTCGCGTCGGCCTCCGGCCGGTACGCGGATGCTATGACCGCGCTGCGGCAGGCCGAACGGACAGGCCCGCTGCCAAAGCTTCTCGAACGGGAACTCCTGCAAGCTATGGAACTCGCCGCCCGCGAACTTCAGGACTACAAAACCGCCTATGAATGCGCCGCGCGTCAGCTGAAGCTGTAACGCATTGCCCTGAATTTTGCGAGGCACGGCGATATATGTATAACCTTGGTAGGAGCGGACGACGCTGTCCGCCCCTATCGACTGCGTCCGTTTTCCGCTGCGATGAAGCCGGCGTGAATCACCCGTCCAGCCGTCTCATCCAGCGTTTGCGGCGGAAGACCGCCATGGAGATTGCGAAGCGGACGCATCCCTCCAGCGACAGGAGCAGATAGACGTACGCGATGGGCAGTCTCCAGACAAACGCGCCCAGAAGGCCCAGCGGGACGCCGAAGGCCCATGTGCCGAGCATATCGATACCCATGACATAGGCTGTCCGCCCGCCGCTGCGGAGAATGCCGCCGCCGAGAATCATATTGAGCACCTTGAACGGCGCAGCCATCGAATAGACAGAGAGAATCTGCCGTGTCATCAGCTTGACGGTAGGGCTGACCCGGTAGATCTCCACATACGCCCCGCTCGTCAGGAGCACCACGGTGCAGAGCACGGCGGCTCCAACAGCGCCGTAGACCATCAAACGCTTCGCCGCCTGGTAAGCCTCGTCATAGTCTTCGCCGCCGAGCCGCTTCCCAACGATCACGCCCGCCGCCTGTGACAGGCCGCACAGCGCGCCGATCACCAGCCCCTGTATGGGTGCAGTCAGCGTCATGGCAGCGCTCTCCGCCGTCCCCATGCGGCCATAGATGGCCGCGTAGACGTTTTCGCCCAGGCTCCAACTCGCCTCGCAGAAAAGCAGCGGCAACAGCACGGACAGGTACCGGCTCCAATGCAGCCGCTCGGCCTTGTGCGGCACTTCTTTTGCGCGCAGGAAAGCCAGCTGCTTTGATGCCAGAAGGAGCAGCAGGAAATTGACGCACTGCGCGATCACCGTTGCTATTGCCGCACCGGCTGCGCCCATGGCGGGAAGGCCGAGTCTTCCAAAGATCAAAAGTTCGTTCAGCCCGGTGTCCCAACTCACGAAAGTGGCAGCCGACCAGATAGCCGCCGCCATAATTGTCAATGGAGAGATTCAGCATCCGTTCCAACTGCCCGCAAAGGCCGTCGTAGACTGCAATGGGAATCCGGATGTGCCTGCGCAGGTCCATATAATCCTGCTCACAGAAGCCGATCATGACGATTCCATCCATGTTCCACATGGACGCGAACCGGACGACCTCCCCGGCGCACTGGGCCTTTTTCACCATCATAAACTGCCCGCCAGCCTCTATTTCCGTGGAGAGCGCATCCAGCGAGGCTGCGATAAAGCCGTCGCGCAGCGTATGTCCCGCGTACTTCGGATGATCGTTGACGAACACGCCGATGATCCCGGAACTGTTCTGGGCCAGCAGAATGCCCGCCATGCTGGGAATATACTGCCGCTTTTCGAGCAGCGCCGTCACGCGCTGAACCGTCTCGTCTGAGACTTTATTTGTTTTTCCGTGAATCACGTTGGAAACGGTCGCCGTGCTCAGGCCCAATTCCTCTGCAATGTCACAGATCCGTACTCGCTCCTGCATGTGATCTCCCCCGTTTCTGCTGTTATTTTATCCGTCCTGCGCAGAGAAGTCAAAGGCAGCATAGGCAAAATCCCCGGATTTCGGAAAAAGATGCTTGTGTTCTGGGGCAGTTTCGCATATGATATGTATGCTGACCGCTTTTTGATCTGCGGCGGCGGAAAAGAGGAGCCTGTTTTGAAAAAACTGAGCGTTTGTGTGCTGTTCGGCGGCGTTTCGTCGGAGCATGAAGTCTCGCTGCGGTCAGCAGAATCTGTGCTGAACCGCTTGGACAAAGATAAATATCATATTTTCCCGGTCGGCATCACGAAGGATGGCGACTGGATCCTGTTCGGCGGCAAGGATTACGGCATGCTGCCCGCCGGAACGTGGCAGAACTGCGAGGATAACCGCCGCGCAGCGCTTTCCCCCGTGCGCGGACAGGGGCTTTTAAGCTTTGAAAACGACTGCGTTGTGCGTGAGCGCATCGACGTGGTCTTCCCCGTGATGCACGGCGAAAACTGCGAGGACGGCGCGATTCAGGGCCTGCTCCAGATCGCGGGCATTCCCTATGTCGGTCCGCACGTCGCGGCCTCCGCCGCCTGTATGGATAAGACCATCACAAAGCTGATCGCCGACGCCGCAGGCGTCCGGCAGGCAGCATGGCAGCTTGTCACGCGCGAGGGCTTCGCGCGCAGCCGTGAGAACGCGCTGAACACCGTCGAGGCACGTTTCGCCTACCCGGTCTTCGTCAAGCCCGCCGGGACCGGCTCATCCGTCGGCGTCGCAAAGGCGAAGGATCGCGCCGCGCTGGAGGCGGCGATCGAAGCGGCGCTGAAATACGACCGCAAGGTGCTGGTCGAGGAATTCATCAGCGGGCAGGAGGTCGAAGTTGCCGTACTCGGCAACGACAATCCGTTCGCCTCCATCTGCGGCGAAATTGACTCCGGCGCGGAATTTTACGACTATGACGCAAAATATATCTCCGACTGCGCCCACCTGTACATCCCGGCCCGCATTTCCGAGCAGACCACCGAGCAGGTGCGTGAACTTGCCGTGCGCGTCTACAAGGCCATGGGCTGCCGCGGCATGTCCCGCGTTGACTTCTTTGTAAAATCCGACGGTGAAGTCGTCTTCAACGAGATCAACACCATCCCGGGCTTCACATCCATCTCCATGTACCCCAAGGCATGGGAGGCCACCGGCGTGCGCTACACCGACCTGATCACCATGCTCATCGAAGGCGTGCTGCGCTGAATCCTGAATCTCAGCCGAACTGAGCCGAAGCCGTGCCGTATTCCAAGCTGAAAAGCGCAAAGAAAGCAACACGAAGCAACACGAAAAAGGCCAGTTCATCGTAAGTTTGCCGAAGCGAAACGGGAATATTCCTAAAAATCGCTTCGGCTTTACTTATTCTTTGACACTACGTTAGGTAACGCCATTACGTTTCCATGTTGTCGATTCCAAGAACAACAACACAACAAGGGAAACGAAAACGATGAACGCTTTGCGCAAGATCGCCGCCGGCTCGCTCGCCGCCGTGCTCGCATGCTCCATGGCCGCCTGCGGATCAGGCAACGCCAATTCCACCGATAGCGCCTCCAACACCGGTAAAACCGTGAAAGTGGACGAAAAGTCCGCAAAGGCCACTTCGATCTCCGATTTCGGCGGCATGGACGGCCTCGTGGCCGCTGCCGAAAAGGAAGGCGCGCTCAACGTGATCGCGCTTCCGCACGACTGGTCCAACTACGGTGACGTGATCAGCGGCTTCAAGAAGAAGTATCCGAAGATCAAGATCAACGAGCAGAACCCGAACGCCTCCTCCAAGGAGGAAGTGGACGCCGGCAAGACCAACAAGGGCACCGACGCCGCTCCGGACGTGTACGACCTCGGCCTGGCCGTGGCCTCCACCAGCACCGACAACTTCGCCTCGTACAAGGTGCAGGCCTGGGACAAGATCCCGGACACCGCCAAGGACGCCGACGGCGCCTACTACGCCGACTACACCGGCATCATGTCCATCGGCTGGAACGCCGACAAGTACGGCGACATCAAGTCCATCAACGACCTGACCGACCCGAAGTTCGCCGGAACCGTGGCGCTCAACGGCAAGCCGGCCGAAGCCGGCGCCGCGTTCAACGGCTACCTGATGATCAACCAGCTGGCCGGCGGCGACATCAAGAACCTGCAGCCGGGCCTCGACTTCTTCAAGAAGCTCAAGGACTGCGGCAACCTCACCACCGTCGACGTGACCGACGGCACCATCGACTCCGGCCAGACCGGCGTGGTCTTCGACTGGACCTACAACCAGGCCTCCTACCAGAAGAGCCTCAAGGCCAAGGGCGTGAACTGGAAGTTCAAGACCTTCAAGAACGCCCAGGTGGTCAGCTACTACAACCAGGCCATCAACGTGGACGCCCCGCACCCGGCCGCAGCCCGCCTGTGGGAGGAATACCTGTACAGCGCCGACGCCCAGAACGACTGGTTCAAGGGCGGCGCGAACCCGGTACTGCTCGACTCCATGAAGAAGGACGGCACCGTCGACCAGACCACCCTCAAGAACGCCATCACCATCGACGGCGATCCGGTGAGCTAC
>OICN01000652.1_pt1 | contig 11343 bp, 10 predicted proteins | sample 1581301 | NCBI WGS metagenome assembly OICN01 (sample SAMEA3882557, study PRJEB24775) | human gut metagenome | biome: human-associated habitat; feature: intestine environment; material: feces | place: Netherlands | collected 2009/2010
GCACAACCCTTTTCAAGCAGTTCATCAGCCAGCTTAACGGCATTTTGTATAACTCCGATAGAGCACACTGCGTAAAGACCTAACTTCGAGCGTACCATTATCGGCTGAGGATCTGTGTCGCTTATGCAGCCGATACAGATGTTTCCTCTCATTTTATCAACGTCTTTTTCAAATTTAGTACGAAATGGTGAGTTTTCAATGCTGTGTATATTTCTCTGAAAGCCAAGTTCAGGGGAGAATGAAGTCATTCCGCCCCGCCTTGTGCCTAAGTGTGAATGATAGTCGGTCCCGAAGAAAACGTCCTGAATACAGTCATTAGCTGAAACAGCTCCGAAAAAACCGCCCATAGATATTATTCTCCCATTACTCTCTTTATCATCTCATGGTAAGCCTCTTCAACGCCGCCCATGTCTCTTCTGAATCTGTCCTTGTCAAGTTTCTCGTGTGTCTTTGAATCCCAGAAACGGCAAGTATCAGGTGATATCTCGTCAGCAAGCAGTATCTTGCCGTGGAATCTGCCGAACTCTATCTTGAAGTCGATAAGGTCAATGCCGATGTTCTTGAAGAAACCGAGCATGAACTCATTTACCTTGAAAGCATACTTTGTGATGTCAGCGATCTCTTCCTCAGTAGCAAGACCAAGACCGAGAGCATAATACTTGTTGATGAATGGGTCGCCAAGCTCGTCGCACTTGTAGCTGAACTCAAGTGTAGGAGTCTTGAGCGGAGTGCCTTCCTCGATACCGAGTTTCTTAGAAAAGCTGCCTGCTGCAACGTTTCTTACGATAACTTCCAGAGGAACTATCTCAACTTTCTTAACGATAGTCTCTCTGTCAGAGATCTCCTTAACAAGGTGAGTAGGGATACCCTCTTTTTCAAGGAGCTTGAACATATAGTTTGTCATCTTGTTGTTGATAGCACCCTTGCCAACGATAGTGCCCTTCTTTTCGCCATTGAAAGCAGTAGCGTCGTCCTTGTAGTCAACGATAACAAGATCAGGATCGTTAGTAGCGAATACTTTCTTAGCCTTGCCCTCATAGAGCTGTTCTGTCTTTACGATGTTTTCCATAGATTTATTCCTCCATAAAATTATTTACATTATTTGTATGATATACCGAAAACATATCCACTGCCGTTTCAATATGTAGGTGCGAACATCGTTCGCCCGCCGACAGCAGAACTTCCCCGATATATCAAATATAACATACAGCCGAGCTATATGTCTGTATCAAAAATCAAAGTGCAGCGAGCTTGTCCTGCAAAGCCTTGTCCTTAGCCACAACGCCGTCTATCATGTCTTTCTTAGCCTTTTCGAGCTTTTCAGCCAGTCCCTCATCAGAAAGAGCCAGCATCTGGATAGCAAGGATAGCAGCATTTTTAGCACCGTCCACAGCTACCGTAGCAACAGGGATACCGCTTGGCATCTGAACAGTGGCGAGCAGAGCGTCCATGCCGTCGAAATTAGCACCCTTGCAAGGGATACCGATAACAGGCAGAGTTGTGTGACCTGCAATAACGCCGGCGAGATGAGCAGCCATACCTGCGGCACAGATGATAACGCCGAATCCGTTATCCTTAGCCTTGTCAGCGAAATCGCTTGCAAGAGCAGGAGTTCTGTGAGCAGACATAACATGACATTCATAAGGAACGCCGTAAGCCTTGAGTTCCGCAACAGCCTTGCTGACAACTGGGAAATCGCTGTCAGAGCCCATTATAACCGCAACTTTTTTCATTCTTTCATACCTCCGAGTAAAACAAAAAATTACAAATAAAAAAACTGCAACAATAGTGTTGCAGTTTAGTCAGTGCATAATTACATTGTGTGAGTGCAGAAAATTAAGGCGGGACGCAGTTATACTCAATGATCCGCCGATAAATGAATATGTAATTGGTGAAAAACAGCACATTTCAGCCATATATCTCTCCTGAATACATACAAAAATACTGCACAATATCGTCAGACAGCAGGGCATAGACCGAGCCGTCTGTGCAAGGTCATTTTACCGTTTTTTCTCCATAACAGCGTACAAAGCCTTACAATAATATTGTACAATATTTATAGATAAATTTCAACACATATTTATATAAAATTTATATCAATTAATCTTTGATTTATTGTGAAATTTGTCTACATTAACTTTTTGCACTGAAAAAGTTAAAAAACGCTGGTGTCCGTGACCTGACCGCTAGACAAGCTGTTTACGAAATCACGCATTTCGTCCTTAGAGCGGATACATTGAGCCGAGTCGATTATCTGCTGCCTTTGCAGCGGATCGAGCTTAGCGAAATAAGCATAAGCGGCAGGTGTCTGAGCGAGAGCCATAGAAAGACCCAGCGGCAGTTCCTGACCATGAGCGAAAGAATTATTTCTCATTTTTTATCACCTCCGCATATATTATTTCCCAGGCAATAAAGAATAACACCGGCAAATTAAATAGGGAAACTTGCACAATTTCAGCCACAACAAATTGTGCAAACAAATGATTTATATTTTAATTTGGCAACATTCCATTAATTGTTGCATTTTTTATGCAACAAACCGCCTGTTTTTCGGGATAAGTATAAGGGTATACTGCACCATACCGCAGCTATACCCCAAGGATATTATCCCAAATCGAATATCCTGCGAGGTAGCAGTGTATGAGGAAACATTCTGTCAACGTGAATAGGTGAGGCCGAGGTGAAGTCTCTGATCGCACAGAAAAGCACTTCCTGTACCCCGTCCGTAGCTTGAAAATTGAATATTTGTAGACCCTAACTAAGCTATAACCACCAAACATACCGCTAAACTTACTGTTATAATCGTGTTTGTTGACATTATCCATATAAAATGGTATACTTAAAATAAAATTTATACATAATGAAAAGAGCTAGTGTAATGAATAAACATACCATTATCAATAAGTCAACAGGTGAGAAAAAATGCAGCTGCTTTAAACGCTGCGGAGGCTGCCAGCTGGATAAACCATATGCAGAGCAGATCGAGTGGAAACAGGCTAAGGAAGATAGAATGTTGAGCCGCTTTTGCAGACCAAAACAGATCATCACAATGAGCGACCCCTATAATTATCGCAATAAGGTACAAACCGTCTATAAGGTCAACGGCTCTAAACATATCGTTTCAGGCGTCTATCAGTCATCAAAACATAGCGTCGTCCTTACAGACGATTGTTTCCTTGAAGATATCCGTGCCCAGCAAATAATCGCTACGTTGAAAGACCTTATGGCTGACTTCCGTATCTTGCCGTATAACGAGGAAAGCGGTCAGGGACTTCTGAAACATACCCTTATCCGTACCTCTCAAACTACAGGAGAGGTGATGCTAGTCCTCGTTACCGCAAGCCCAGTTTTTCCTGCAAAGAAAAACTTCGTCCATGCAATCACCGAGAAACACCCATATATAACCACTATCATTCAGAATATCAATAAAGGCACGACCCCTCTTACTTTGGGCGACCGTGATATTATAATGTATGGCAAAGGCTATATCACCGACGAACTTTGCGGCTGTAGATTCAGAGTTTCACCCCATTCTTTCTATCAGGTGAACCCTGAACAGACCGGAAAACTTTATGCTCAGGCAATTTCCTGTGCCGAGCTTAAAAAAGGCGATAAAGTTATCGACGCCTATTGCGGCACCGGTACTATCGGTCTTATCGCTGCAAAAAGCGGTGCAGACGTGGCAGGCGTGGAGCTTAATGCCGAGGCTGTTAAAGACGCTGTTTCCAATGCAAAACTCAATAAGCTTGATAATATCAGGTTTTATAACGAGGACGCAGGGGAGTTCATGACCAAGCTTGCTGACGCAGGCGAAAGCTGCGATACAGTCTTTCTTGACCCTCCAAGAGCAGGCACTACCGAAGAGTTCGTTGACTCACTGGGCAAGCTAAGACCTGAAAAGATAGTTTACGTTTCCTGTAAAATAGAAACTCTCGAACGTGACCTTAAACTTCTTGCAAAAATAGGCTATAAAGCACAGCTTATCCAGCCTGTGGATATGTTCCCTCATACTACAGGCATTGAAAATGTCGTTCTGCTCAAAAGAAAAGTGATCTCACTTACACCAAACAGAAAGCCTGTTAAAAAGGAGGATAACAAAATTGAACGAAAAGGTAAAACTTCTCACAGATAATATAGAAAAAGTCATAGTCGGTAAAACCGATTCCGTGCTTAAAATAATCACAGCCATGCTCTGCGGCGGTCATGTTCTTATTGAGGACGTACCGGGCGTTGGAAAAACTCAGCTTGTGTCAGCACTGGCAAGATCGGTGGACGGCAGATATAACCGTATCCAGCTTACCCCTGACGTTATGCCGTCTGATATCGTGGGATTTTCTATGATAGATCAGAAAACTCATGAGCTTGAGTATAAAGAGGGTGCGGCAATGTGTAATTTTCTCCTCGCAGATGAGATAAACAGAGCCTCGCCGAAATCTCAGTCAAGCTTGCTTGAAGTCATGGAAGAGCACCAAATATCTATCGACGGAAAGACCCACGAGCTGCCGTCGCCTTTTATGGTGCTCGCAACTCAGAACCCTGTGGAAACTTACGGTACTTATCATCTCCCTGAGGCTCAAATGGATAGATTTTTGATGAAGATATCCATGGGTTATCCGTCTTATGATGACGAGCTTGATATCATGTCAAGAGCAGAAAGGTCAGGCTTTGCAAAGAATATCCAGCCTGTCATGACCCTTGAGAAAGTCCGTGAACTTATGGGCTACGCTGAAAATGTGACCGCAGAGCTTTCCGTGAGAAAATATATCCTGAGTCTTGTTACCGCAACAAGAAATTCAGACTATGTAAAGCTTGGAGTATCTCCTCGTGGAAGTATCGCACTGCTCAAAGCCTCTAAAGCTTATGCCTTTGTTCAGGGCAGAAGTTTCGTCATGCCTGATGATGTTAAGGCTGTTATGACTGACGTCCTTGCACATAGACTTATGCTTTCACCAAAGGGCAAATCTGCCTTTGCTAACGAGCGAGAGGCACTTGAAAATATCGCACTTACGGTAAAATCACCTGACGCTATAGAGAAATAGAGGATATGACCCTATGAAAAATCTTTTAGGTTATCTTACCTGCGTGGCTGTTGCGTTGATGTTGAAAATATATATCAACGGCAGCGGCGGTACGCTTGTGCTTTATCTCCTTGCTATAGCCTTTGTGATATCCTTAGCGTCACTGCTTGTGACAAAAAGAAAGCTTGTGGCAGCCATAAAGCTTTCCAGCGAAATAAGTGCAAAGGACGAAGAACTTGAGGCAGAAGTGATACTTCTCAATGCAGTGAGGTTCATTCCGTCCTGCGTGGTTGAAGTGGTAACAGAGTGTTCGGATAATGTTACAGCCGTCAGTCCACTTGACTTTAAAACAGTTGTTGCAGGTGGCAGACAGCATGGCGTAAGCGTTAAACTGAAAACACGTTTTGCAGGGCTTGGCACAGTGAGGATAAAAAATATACTTCTTCACGATTATCTCGGCATCATCACTCTGCGGCTTCATAGTTCAAGGTTTGAAAAAGCCGTGGGAAAGATAAAAATAATGCCGAATATCCCTGATACCGGCACGCAGACTGAGCTGCTCAAAGCGACATCAGAAAATGCGGCATTTGACGATAACGAAAGCGAGTCAGACGAAAATGCACTTGGTCTGACAGGCGTTCCGGGATATGACCACAGACAGTATGAGATAGGCGACCCGCTCAAGCGAATAAATTGGAAACTTTCTTCAAAACGTGACGAGCTTATGGTCCGCCTTGATGAAAAGGTGACAGCCTCAAGTCAGGCGTTTTTCCTTGATATACCTGCCGATAACGGCGACCCTATGTTTGCAATGAATGTTGACAATATGATAGAGGCGAGCCTTGCGATGCTTTCAATGCTCATAATGGAGGGCTACGAAAGCGAGTATAATTATTACCTTGACGGCTGGAAAAGCATGAAAATAAAGCAGGCAGGAGATCTTATAGAGCTGCAAAACGAGCTTGCCGCAGTTTCTCCTTATCCACAGGAAAAGCGTTTTGCCTTTTCTCACGAGATAGGAAAGACTGCACCTATCTGTTTTACCGCCTGCATGGCAACTTCTTTGGGCGATTTTTCTTCGCTCCTTGAAGAATTTAACGGCTCTTTTGTTGTGACACGTCTTAGCGGCATTGACAAGCAGACTGAAAATATGTGGCTTGTTGATGAAAGCTTTGAGTTTCGCAAAATGACATAAGGGGGTGTGAGTTTTGAATGTTAAAACAACTCAGATAAAAAGCTCCCTTGTGAATATCCTGTCAAAATACGCACTTCCGCTGCTCCTTGGCACGGTGGTGATGAACATGATCTTCAAAACGTATCTTACTGAAAATGTAAGGCTTTTCACGTTTGGATATGTGGTCTATGAGTGCCTGCTGTTTGCACTTTTTGAGTGGCTCAAGCCTAGAAAAATAGCAAGAGGGCTTGTGTATACGGCACTTATGGTATCAGTCTTGTTTTTGAGCTTGCAGCTGCTGCGTGCAGGATATAAAAATTCGGGTAAGTCATTCATAAACTGGTTTTATGTGAACAGACAGGAGATAGGTCAGATAGATGAATACTTCTATTTTCTGTTTGTGGGACTGGGATTTTTTATAACCTCGGTGCTTTATTATTTCACTATTGTGAGATATCGAAGTTTCGGAACTATGCTTGTGCTGCTTTTCCCGTTTTTTATTTACGGCAAGCGAGCAGATTCCATGGGCACTCTCGACATAACCATAATGCTCACAGTATTTATAGCACTTATGGTGCACAGCCGACTTGTGTCTGACGAAAGCAAGGGCAACCTTGTGATAAACGGCTCATATGTGGCGGCGGCAGCGGTTTTCGTTACCCTTGTGGGAGCGTTGGCAATGCTTATGCCTGCGTCCGAAAGCAAGTCATATCTTGAGCAAAACAGCAACTTTTTTGACCTTACCATAAAGACCAGCGGAACATATGACAGCCTTAGTGAAGAATCATCGCCGAGGTTTGGTGCAGACGCAACGGGTGAGATACTTTTCAATTTCACCACGACTTCTGACGAGAAAGTCATTTATCTCCGCAGGCAGTCATTTGACCTTTTCAGAGATGAGAAGTGGACGAATGACAATAGCTTTTACAACTTCGATTTTGACCGAAATGTTCATCTTTACGGCGACAACGAGGTGAACTCGCCAAGCTATGTTTACAGCATTGCAAAGTCCCTTGCGGATAAAGATTACAGTAAGGACAGCGGTGTGGACAAGGCTATGTTCCCTGATGACCTGTTCAGTGAAAAGGCGGTCATGAACCAGTTCAGCGACAGTTTTGCACCAAGCTATATACCTGCTCCGCTTATGGTGACTCCAGGTGAGAACAACGTTTATATCAAAACTACTCACGGAGAGGTCTACAGACCATATGATACAGCAGGAAACAATCTGGGCATAAGCTTTGAATATTATCCTGAAACTGAACGTGAAAGGAAAGTTGCCGCAAACCTTGATATGACGGAAGATGATTTTAAACTTCTTCTTCGACACGGCTCTGAAAACGGAGATATCACTTTAACGCAAATGAATAACATTGTTAAGGTATATGCACTGTACACAGATGTTTCCGCATATGACGACAAGGGCGGAAGAATGGAGGCTCTTGCGAAGAACATAACTGAGAACTGCAAAAATGATTACGAGAAAGCTCAGGCACTTGTGGATTATTTCGAGCAGAACGGCTATGTTTACGATAATGAGTATGAGCCTGACGATGAGTCTATCGCATATTTCCTTTTCACAAGCAAGCGTGGAAATTGCACGAACTATGCCACGAGCATGACCCTTATGGCGAGAATGCTGGGACTTCCAGCAAGGTATGTTGAGGGATTTGCAGCGTATGAAAAGAATGAACGTGGCGAGTTTGTGGTAAGAGATAGCCACGCTCACGCCTTTGTGGAGGTGTTTGTGGCAGGCATTGGCTGGATGACATTTGACCCGACTGTTCCGGGATATCAGCGTGACTACAGTGCAAATGGTACGAACTTTGATGTTTCCACATTTGTGAGCTATTTCAGCAGGATCGCACTGTTTATCGGCGTAGCTTTTGTGCTGGTAGTCTTTGTGTTCCTTAACAGGATAATCGAGGTATTTTTCAGACTGTCGCTTAAATTCAGAGATAACGGCGACAAAGTCATAAGGCTTTACCAAAGAGTTGTAAAGATGCTTACCATAACGTCTCATGACAAGCTTTCGGGATACACTCCTGAAATGATAAGGGAATATCTTATGGAAAAGCGTGGTGCTGAGCTTGGCAGTCTGATAGATCTGTTTGAAAAGACCTGTTTTGGAGGATATATTCCTGAGGACGGTGAATGGAAAACGGTCTACGCAGAATACAAGTCGCAGTGGAAAAAGCTTGCAAAGCGTGAGAAAACTTCATTGGAGCTTGATGAAAATATTTAAGGCATAATAAAAACAGCTGTGCGGCGTTGTGCTGCACAGCTGTTTTATGTTTGCTAAAGTTATTAAAGAGATGCGAGAAGGTCGCTCATTGCATAAAGTCCTGCCGGCTTTCCGCAGAGGAAAACGCCTGCGTTCACTGCACCAACAGCGAATACCTGCTTTGAATGAGCCTCATGCTTGAGTGAGATAACTTCATCTCTGCCTGCAAAGATTATCTCGTGTTCGCCGACAATAGTGCCGCCACGGATAGAGTGCATACCGATCTCAGTCTTTTCTCTTTTTGCTCTTACAGAATGACGGTCATAAACATAGTGATACTTGTTGTCAAGCTCCTCGTTTATTGCGTCGGCAAGCATGATAGCTGTGCCTGACGGAGCGTCTATCTTCTGATTATGATGCTTTTCGATTATTTCGATATCATACTGACCACCAAGAACTTTTGCGGCTGTTTTTGCAAGGTTTGCAAGCAGATTGATTCCGAGGGTCATGTTGAATGTGAAGAATACCGGTATTTGTTCGGCTGCCTTGTGTATCTTCGCTGTATCCTCTTCTGTATAGCCTGTGGTAGCTATTACAAGGGCAGTGCCGTTTGAAAGGCAATAGCTGAGAAGTCCGTCCAGTGCGGAAGGGTGTGAGAAGTCGATTATTACATCAGGCTTTTCAGGCAGGTCGGCAGGCTCTTTTACAACAGGGAAGTCTGCATAAGCCTCGCCGAACTTGTCGATACCTGCACTTACTGTGCAGTCGTCACGCTCTGATATAACGTCATATATGAACCTGCCCATTTTTCCGCAGGCACCGCATATTGCGATCTTTGTCATTTATATCATTCCTTTTCTTTTTATTTATTGACCAGTATGTGCAGGGAAAGGGGCGAACGCTGTTCGCACCTAAAGCACATCTTGAAATTTTGTTATAAACATAAAGGGCGAATTTCTCCGCCCTTTGTATATTTTACTTGATAAGTCCGAGAGCGTTCATTGACGCTTTCAGCTTTTCTATTTTATCATCGCTCATTCTTACAAGCGGCAGGCGGCACTCGCCGACCTCAAAGCCCATAAGGTTAAGAGCCTCCTTAACAGGGATAGGGTTCACGTCGCTGAAAAGTGCCTTTGCAAAATCAAGTGTTTTGAATGCCTTTTCTCTTGCCTCGTCATACTTTCCGTCAAGGCAAAGCTGTGCGATCTCGTGAGTTTCAAATGGCATACAGTTTGAAAGAACTGAGATAACGCCCTTTCCGCCGAGAGCCATGATAGGAACGATCTGATCGTCGTTGCCTGAATAGATATCGAGGTCATTGCCGCAGAGGGCAGCTACCTGAGTTATCTGGCTGATGTTTCCGCTTGCTGCTTTGATAGCAACGATATTGTCAATCTTTGCAAGTTCACGGCAAGTTTCAGGAAGAATGTTCACGCCTGTTCTTGAAGGAACATTATAAAGAATGATAGGCAGTGTGACAGCCTTTGCGATAGCTGTGAAATGTGCGATAAGACCTGCCTGTGAAGTTTTATTGTAATAAGGTGTAACGCAGAGCAGGGCGTCAGCACCAAGCTCCTCAGCTTTCTTTGAAAGGTTTACGGCATACTCGGTATGGTTTGAACCAGTGCCTGCGATGACCGGTACTCTGTGGTTTGTTTTCTCAATGGCATAACGGATACACTCGATATGCTCATCGTCTGTCATTGTAGCACTTTCGCCTGTTGTTCCGCAGATTATGATAGCGTCTGTGCCGTTGTCGATATTGAAATCGATAAGCTCGCCCAGCTTGTCAAAGTTGATAGAGCCGTCAGCGTTCATAGGTGTAACGATAGCAACGCCTGCACCTGTGAAAATAGTCTTTTTCATAAACAGCACTCCTTTCGTGCGTATATAGATGTGAAATTAGTCAAAATAGCCCTTTGCTGCAAGAAGTTCAGCCAGCAGAACAGCTCCGCCTGCTGCACCTCTGAGTGTGTTATGTGAGAGGCAAACGAACTTATAGTCATACTGAGAATCTTCTCTCAGTCTGCCTATTGAAACTGCCATGCCGCCCTCAAGGTTTCTGTCGAGCTTAGCCTGTGGACGATCGTCCTCTGTAAAGTAGTTAAGGAACTGCTTTGGTGCACTTGGCAGCTGGAGTTCCTGTGGAACGCCGCTGAAGTCTTTCCAAGCCTTGAGTATCTCTTCCTTAGAAGGCTTATTCTCGAATGATACGAAAACAGCTGCTGTATGTCCGTCAGAAACAGGAACTCTCAGGCACTGAGTTGTGATAGCCGGAGCAGTTGCGTCAACGATAACGTCGCCCTCGATATGACCCCAGATCTTGAGAGGCTCTTTCTCAGACTTTTCTTCCTCGCCGCCGATATATGGGATAACGTTGTCGAGTATCTCAGGGAAACTCTCAAATGTTTTACCTGCACCGGAGATAGCCTGATATGTGCAGGCAAGTGCCTTTGTTACCTTATACTTATCCATGAGAGGAGCAAGGGCAGGTACATAAGACTGGAGTGAGCAGTTTGACTTAACTGCGATGAATCCTCTCTTTGTGCCAAGTCTTTTTCTCTGTGCTGAGATTATCTCGATATGCTCAGGGTTTACCTCAGGAATGACCATTGGAACGTCAGGAGTATGTCTGTGAGCGGAGTTGTTTGATACAACAGGGCACTCAGCCTTTGCATACTTTTCTTCGAGCGCCTTGATTTCGTCCTTTTTCATGTTGACTGCACAGAACACAAAATCCACCTGTGCAGCAACTTCTTCCACCTTGGAAGCATCCAGAACCACCATCTTTTTGACCGCTTCCGGCATCGGTGTTTTCATCAGCCAGCGGCTGCCGACAGCATCCTCATAGGTCTTGCCTGCGCTGCGGCCGGATGCGGCCAGAACGGTCAGCTTGAACCAGGGGTGATTTTCCAGCAGCGTCACAA
>OICN01000655.1_pt1 | contig 11312 bp, 7 predicted proteins | sample 1581301 | NCBI WGS metagenome assembly OICN01 (sample SAMEA3882557, study PRJEB24775) | human gut metagenome | biome: human-associated habitat; feature: intestine environment; material: feces | place: Netherlands | collected 2009/2010
CCACAATGCGGACTTTCTTCCCTTCCATTCCAAGGTGGATGGCACACTCACATCCTGCAAGGCCGCCGCCAAAGACAACTACCTCATCTCCTACTTTTTCTTTCTCTTTATAGTAGTTATTTACGATCACCACATTGTCGCCGTTCAGTCCCGGGATCGGAGGTACCAGCGGTCTGGAACCAGCCGCGATGATCAGTGCATCTGCGTTTTCTTTTTCCGCATACTCTTTTGTCACCGGTGTGGATGTACGGATCTCCACGCCTGCTTTTCTTGCAAGAAGCTCGTAAGTTCCTGCAAGCTCGTACATCTCATGCTTAAATGGCAGGGCCTGCTCGCTTTTCAGGATTCCGCCCAGAGTATCCTCTTTTTCACAGAGAATGACCTGATGGCCTCTTCTTGCCGCTGTATAAGCTGCGTACAGACCTCCCGGGCCGCCGCCTGCTACCAGGACTTTTTTCTTAGCAGGTGCAGGCTGTACTTCATCCCCTTCCATCTCACGTCCGATCAGCGGATTGACGGTACATCTTCTTGTGGAAGTTGCCGCTCTTTCTGCCATGCAGGTAAAACATCTTAAGCACTTAACGATCTCCTCGTCTCTGTTTTCCATGACTTTTCTTGGAAGGAAGGGATCTGCAAGAAGTGCTCTTGCCATGTAAACGATATCGGCTTTTCCCTCTGCAATGATCTGCTCCATCTGTGCAGGATCGTTCAGGCCACCGATGGTTGCAACCGGAATGGCCACATGTTTCTTGATCTCAGCCGCAAGGTAAACATTGCAACCGTGGTCTTTAAACATGGACGGATGGGTGTCACCGAACCCTCTCTGATAAGTTCCTGCGGAAACGTGAAGAAGATCAATATATGGCTCCAGAACTTTTGCAATCTCCACACCGTCTTCCAGTGTGTAGCCGCCTTCAAAAAGTTCAGAACCGCTCATACGGAACTCGATGGGGAATCCAGGTCCCACACCTTCACGCACTGCCTTCAGAACTTCTACTGCAAAACGGCAGCGGTTTTCAAGGCTTCCGCCATACTCATCGGTACGTTTGTTAAAATACGGAGAAAGGAACTGGTTGATCAGCCAGCCATGTCCGCCGTGTACCATGATCATCTCAAAGCCTGCCCTTTTTGCCAGGGACGCGGTCTCTTTATAGGAAGCTACGATCTCGTCGATCAGCTCTTTTGTGAGGGCTTTTACCTCCACGCCATCTGGACGGACGGTATCAGACGGGCCCCACTGGTTCATGGATTTCTGTCTGGATTTATCTGTCATATAAGTTCCTGCATACATTCCGGAATGAGAAAGTTCAATACTCGGTATGGCTCCGTGACGACGGATGGCGTCTGCAGTATAAGTTGCGGATGCCAGGGAATTCAGGATGGATGTGTCCAGATGATAGGCATGGGAGCCATCGGTTTTCGGATGTACCATACACTCGCTGACTGTTACGGCACCTGCACCGCCTTTTCCTCTCAGTTCATAAAAAGCTGTAGATTTCGGGCCGATACATCCGTCGTTTGTAATATCTGTTCCGCCCATCGGAGCAGAAAACATACGGTTTCGAAATGTTACACGGCCAATCTGGATCGGTTTGCATAAGTTTGGATATTTTCGGATCATAATTACCTCCCGTTATTCTGTAAGGAGGGCTCTCAAATATTCGCCCTCTCTTCGGTTTTCAAGTAATTCCATGAGTTCATTTACTTTTTCAAGACTGATCTTTTTCTCTCTTGCTTTCATGTGTACATAAACAGCACCGATCAGGTTTGCGTCATTGTAAAAACGGCAGCTTGTCACCTCCGGGACCGGAAGCGTCCAGGGATACATGCCGTTGATCTTTAAAAGCTCTTCACGGATCAGCTGGAGAAGCAAAGGCTGTTCACTGATCCCGCCGCCTACTGCGATCTTTTCCGGATCAAACATGTACTGACAGTTGTGGATATGGATGGCCAGTTTTTTTGCATGATTCCGGATTCCTGCCAGAGCTTTTTCATTTCCCTGGTTCGCAAGGGAGAACGCTTTTTCTCCGTTTAACTCTTTTACAGGAATGCCGGTTTCCTCCGATACGCTTTTAAGCAGTGCCTGGGCACCGGCTGTCTCTGCAAGGCTGTTAGACATTTTGTAGTCATCCTTACTATCTGTGATCACATAGCTGAATTCCCCTGCCATGAAATTTTTTCCACTTACTACTTCGCGGTTAACGATCACAGCACCACCTACTGCAGTTCCGCAGACAACAACGATGGCATTCTGGCAGTCCTTTAAAGAGCCCTGCCAGATCTCAGCCAGCGCTGCACATTTGGCATCGTTTTCTACTGTCACCGGAATCCCTGTTTTTTTCTCCAGGATCTCCACGATATTTACATTGCTGATGCAGAAAAGGCTTCCACCAGTATACATAAAACCCCTTTTGGAATCAATGATCCCCGGCATGCTTAAGGCAATTCCCTCGATCTCATACTGCCCTTTGATCCTGTCACAGATTTCTGTCAGAGACTGGATAAATATTTCCAGAGAATCCTGTTTTGTAGGGGTTTTGTCTTTTTCCAGGATGAAACAGTTTTCTGTGATCACTGCATATTTGATAAATGTTCCTCCTATATCGATCGCCAGATAATTCATGGTGTCACCTCTTTTTTGCGGATTTTTTCTTTGCTGTAGATGATATTGCCTTCGCCGCCGTCCAGACGGTTGAAATATTCATTGGCCTTTTTTGCAACAAAGGCCTGCTGCCCCATAAAGTTAAATGGAACATCATCTGCCTGATCCTTCATGATCGTATCACAGACTTCGATCACACTGCGAATCATATCTTTGGAAGCCCAGATCACATGATGACAGAGACAGGTTGTGTCAAAACGTCCCTCCAGTCTGTTCTGGATCTGGATCAGATTTTCCCTGTACTCTTCCACAGTAAGGGAATTTTTATCAAAAAGGAAGGTAGCATTGTTGCAGGCATCTCCAAGGATCAGGATCTTTTCTTCCGGGATCAGCATGACCATGGTTCCCGGAGTGTGCCCCGGGAGGGCATAAGTTTCCACGGAAATCCCTCCCAGGTCAAATCTGTCACCATCTTTCAGATCTTTAAATGTCATCGGTGCAGGCGGCAGAAATGTCTCTTCCAGTCCTTCCGGCATCTGGCCGCCAAGTCCTGCCAGTACATATCCTTTTCTGTTTTCTATGGAATTCATTCCCAGATAAATTTCGGTATCCGCATGGTTCATGTAGATCTCACATTCAGGCTTTCCATCATTCCCGGTGAATTCCGGTGCTCCCATTGCATGATCGATGTGGCCATGGGTAAGCAGCACTGTAAGTGGTTTTTCCGTAAGTCTTTCCACAAAATCCCGAAGGTTTCCTGCTCCCACGCAGGTATCGATCAGCAGGGAGCGTTCCGATCCATTTACCAGATACATGATCTCTCCTGTGAAGCTTATTATCGCTGTGATTCTGTCGTTTACTTTTTCTGCTCTGTAAAAATCCGCCATTTTATTCTTCCTCCATATCAAGAAGCTTGGATAACTCTGTTCGGAGATTATCTACGATTTCTCTGGTAAATCCCATATAAAACAGTTTTTCCAGGCTCTGGATGCTCTCATAAAAATAATCCTGATTTCCGGTAGAAAGGAAATACATCAGCATTGGAGATACTCTCTCGATCACTTTCATTGCCTCCGGATCATGCATCATATCCTTAAACATGGTTTTGTTGTTATAACGCTGACGAAGATCTTCTGTGGGACGATATTCATAATGATAGCTTCCAGCTTCCACTTCCATAACTTCGCCCTCATAAAACGGCAGACCGATCACTGCACTGCATCCAAATGGAACCTGGATATCTACTGTTACCTTCCCGTTCTTCAGGATTTCCCAGTCTACCTTATATTCTCCATAAGCAGAATCATAGGTCATATGCATATATTTCAGCTTTCCATTCATCAAAGGAGTGATCAGCGCTTTCTTAAATCCAGGCTCCAGTGCCTTTAAGCCTGCTACATCTCTGTAAAGATATTCCACAACAGAGCCATAAGAATAATGGTTCAGGGAGTTCATCATCGTACCGCTTAAATGCCCGTCATCCAGAACGGAATTCCATCTTTCCCAGATTGTTGTTGCTCCAAGATTGATGCAGTGCATCCATCCCGGATAATCTTCCTGAAGAAGGAAATAAAAAGCGTCTTCCTCGAATCCGTTTTCGGCGAGAACCCTGCAAAGGATCGGTGCCCCTGTAAATCCGCCCTTTAATTTGTAGCAGTCTTTGTAAAATCTTGCTTTCAGTCCTGCCACAACAGCTTCTTTTTCTCTGTAGATCCCGGAATATAAAGCTACAATATATCCAGTCTGGGAATCAATTGCCAGACGTCCCGTTTCTGTAAAATATTCCCGGATGATCGCTTCTCTGATCTTCTGATAGAGACCATCATAATATTTTTTATCCTCATGATATCCTAGGATTTCTGCTGCTTTTGCAGTCTTCTGCACAGACATTGCATAGTAGTTGGAGCCAATATAATAGGCATCTGTTCCACCTTCCATGCTCTGCTCGGTTCTTCCGTCAAGTGCAAGCCAGTCACCCAGCTGATTTCCGAAATCATAAAGATATTTCTGTCCTCTTGCCTGGTCTTCCCTGGTGATCTTATCCACCCAGTCCTTCATCATCGGATAACTGGATCTCAGCATTTCTGTATTTCCTGAATGTTCATAAACCACCATTGGAAGGAATGTGGCAATGTCTCCCCATACACTGGAAAAGATCGGTCCGTTTGGATCAAGTACCGGAATCACTCCCGGAAGGATTCCATCGTATTTTACCTGCTCATTTCGAAGGTCGTGGATGAATTTCTGATAAAAAGCTGCGGTGTCCATATTAAAACTTGCTGTTCCGGCAAATACCTGAGCATCCCCGGTCCAGCCAAGTCTTTCATCCCTCTGCGGGCAATCTGTAGGAAAGTCCACAAAATTTGATTTCTGTCCCCACAGTGCATTCAGGAACAGTCTGTTCACTCCCTTATGGCCGGTTTCCATATATCCGGTCCTGTCCATCTTTGAATAAACTGCTTTTCCTGTAAATTCTTCTGCTTTTACTTCTCCCGGCCATCCTGTCACACGCACATAACGGAATCCAAAATATGTAAAGGAAGGACGTACCAGCTCTTCCCTGCCATCGGATACATATACAAACTGAGATTTTGCAGCACGGTAATTTTCGTTATAAAAATTGCCATCCTGAAGGATCTCGCCATGGTCAAATATAAGTTTGCTTCCTTTTGGGAGATGATTCCAGAAGGTCACATATCCGGCAAAATTCTGTCCGAAATCCAGGACTGTTTCCCCTGCCGGTGTATGGATCACTTCTTTTACCGGCATATCTTCCATTTCCATTACAGGAAGGCTGTATCTGGAAACCAGTTTTCCTTCTGCCTCTGTAAGAACTGCCTGTTTCGCCGGATTTTCTTTTTCTTCCCATAACAGATGGTTGATGATCTCGCCGTCATAAATTCCATCGTCTTCCACATCAGAGCCAATATAGTTCCAGGTTTCATCTGTTCCGATCACCTGGATTTCCCCATCTTCATAGATCAGACGAAGCTCCGCGATCAGCTTAAAGGTATCACCAAAATTATTGCTCTGGCTGTTCAGTCCAAATTTTCCTTTGTACCAGCCATTTCCCAGCGATACAGCCAACTGGTTTTCTGCTGTTTCCTGCATTTCTGTATGGTTATCGATATTTTTGATATTTTCCATGACATCAAATGTAAGATACTGTTCTTCATCGTGATAATTGCTGTAATAAGGAGTCAGAACTTCCTCCCCGATTTTTTTTCCATTTAATTTTGCCTCAAAAAGTCCAAGACCGCAAATATAAAGTCTGGCTGAAGCAGGTTTTTTCTTTACTTCAAAATTCTTTATAAAGAGAGGGTGAAAGGTATCTTCTTTTTTTGTTGTGATCCATTTTCCCATCCATGGATCATCCATCTTTCCGGTTTCAAAATATGCAGGCTTGGAAACAGCAGTCTCTCCCTCATCGCTGGTAACGGTTACTCTTACATAATATCTTGTATATGCACTCTGCTCAAATTCCAGTTTTTCCGCCGCACTGTTAAGATTCTTTCCCTCTTTTGTCCAGAGAAGCTCTGAAAAATCTTCTGTCAAAGCTATCTCTATTTTTACATTCTGCTGTCTTCTGGCTGATGTCTCACGAACTTTCCACGATACACATACGGTTTCAAAATCAAATCCCACAGGATTTTCCATACCGTTGATTCTTACATTTACAACTTTCATATATCTCTCCTCTTACTTTGGAATATCTGCGATCACAACTTCAGAAACGCCTCCAAATACTAGAATAGTTATCTAATTTCCGGAGGCGCAAGCAGTTTTCTCTGCTTTTCTCAGTTATTCATTTATCAGCTTTATTCAGCTGCTTCCATTTTCTTTAAATCTCTCTCGCAATGATACAGGATTACCATCAGTACAAAGATAGCGATCACCATGATAAATGGCAGCCAGTTGTACAGGAAGTTAATTGCTGTGGAAACACTTTCCGGCTGTGCGATACCCTGTGCATCCAGAGATCCGTCATAGCCTGCTCCGTTGAGAACCCAGCCAAATACAGCTGTTCCAAGTCCGAGACCGATCTTCTGTGCTGCAGAAACACCGGCATTTCCAAGACCAACGGTATCAATTCCTGTTTTCTTTGTTCCGTATGTAATGGTATCTGCAACCATTCCAAGTGCCATACCGCCGGCCATACCAACACCGCAGCCTTTCAGTACGTTGCAGATGATCATCACGATCGTACTGGAACCGCCAAGAACAGCGAATCCGAGGAATCCAAGTCCCATAACTACCATTCCTGCTTCATAAACAGCTGTTTTTCCAAACTTTTTCATAAATGCAGGTGTTACAAACATAACTGCAAACTGTGCAATGGAAATAGAGTTGGATACCCAGCTGTACTGTCCCATATCATAGAGAACATACTGACAGTAATATACATTTCCCATTGCGTACATGATAATTACGAAAAATACTACAAAACTTGCAACTGTTACGATCACCCAGTATTTGTTCTTAAAAAGTGCTTTTACAGTTTCCCATGTGCCTGCTTCTCTTCCAGCACTTGCAGATTTCTGAGTATCTTCCTCTGCGCTTTCAGCAGAATGTACTCTCTCTTTTGTTGAGAAAACACTGAAAATTGTAATTACGATCATTGCGATGCAGTAGATCAGCATTGTGATCGTAAATGCTCTCTGTGTATAAATGTTTTCTGTACTGCTTGTAAAGATTCCAAGTAAGGTAACAAATGTTGAGTTTACAACTACATTTCCAAGTGTCTGAAAAATCTGCTGGATGTTTCCAAGGAATCCTCTCTCATAAGGATTTGCTGTCATCAGTGAGATCATGGAATAATACGGTACCAGCATTCCGGTAAGGCATACAGCATTTACAATGTTATACATCAGGAAAATATATACATACTGTGCCATTTCCGGAAAATTCTGTGGTACAAAAAACAACAGCATGGTGGTGATTCCAAATGGAATACACATTCGTAACAGCCAGGAACGGCCTTTTCCGAGTTTTGATTTTGTACGGTCCACCATACGTCCTACGATCACATCTGAGATTCCGTCAAAAACCTTTGATATTGCAAAAATTGTTGCAATGATACCTGCATTCAGTCCTACTGTGCTGGTAAAATAAATGGTCAGGAAAGAACCGATGATACCATTGATCATATTAAAGGCAAATCCGCCTGTTCCGTAACCGATACGTTCGCTCCATGCCAGGCTGGCATTTGGATCGTTGTGTTTACTTGCCAAACTAAACATATCTCTTTCTCCTTTTCCCTTTTCATTTAATGGGTTTTCTGCATCTTCTGTATTTTTCTGTTTTTATGAAATTACTTTTATTTATCACCTTCTGTCATTCTTGTGTTTTCCTGTTGATAGTGATATTATCAGAAATAAGCGAACAGGATAACGTCTTTAAACGACATATAATTTATCCTTTTCGGACATATACGTTTTTCCTATTGAAGCTCGTTGACAGACTAAGCGGACTTTCATAATCCGCAGAGAATTTTCCTGATTCAGTTAATTTAGGTGATTTTATGAATGAATACAAACATTTAACAGAAATGATTCCTGAAATGGAACCTGACGAAATATTTTATAAACGGATTTTTCTGGAATATCCGGCTGCACATCTGGACCAGGCACATACCGTCGAGGAAATAGAAAAACTCTGCACGGAGGCATCTTCCCATGCAGCCGCCGGCTTTACTTACCATCCTGGAAACGCTCTGGATGAAACTATTCTTCCTTCCGATGAGGATACGATCATTTTCCGTCATAACCGGTATGCTCCTGCTTTTTTGCATTCGCACACTTTTTTTGAGATGATCTATGTGCTTCGTGGAACCTGTGAAAACATATTTACCTCCCATACGATTTCCATGCGATCCGGTGATATCTGCATTGTGGCTCCTTCGATCATCCATGCATTAAGTGCTTTCAGCGATGACTGTGTGATCTACAATTTCCTGATAAAAAGCCAGACCTTTGAAGCTGTATTCTTAAATTCCCTTCCAAAATACGGTACTTTACATGACTTTTTCAGCCGGGCACTTTATTCCCCCGGATCTCAGTTTTATCTGTATTTTAAATCTGGAAAAGATCCGCAGCTTGTGAATTTATTTAAAAAAATCCTGAAAGAATATCAGACCCAGAAGCGCTATACCTCCTCCATGATAAATGCGTTACTGGAAATCTTTTTTATCTGTCTTCTCAGAAATCATGAAAAAAACATGATCGTCCCCAACCCGGCCGGAAAGAAGCAGGAAAAAAATATTATTTTTATACTGAAATATATCGAACTACATTATGCAACCCTTACGCTCCCGGAATTATCTACGTTTTTTAATTACAGCGAACGACAATTAACACGGATCCTGAAAAACTATACAGGAAAAACCTTTTCCACTCTTATCCAGGATATCCGGCTTTCCAGAGCAGCCGAATTATTAAAACAGCCGACCCTTCCGGTAACTACTGTTATGGAAGAAATCGGCTACTCCAACATTACACATTTTTATAAAATATTTGAAAAAAGGTTTCATATGACACCAGCAGAATACAGAAGCAGTATCAGTCCGGACTCTTCTTTGCTGTAACCTTTTTTGAAGCTGTTTTCATATTGTAGATAAATGTTCCAAACGATGCCAGAATGATCAGCGCATATCCGGTAAAGCTGTATTTATCCGGCACTTCTCCAAACAGGAAAAATCCCAGCAGCGTTGCAAAGATAATCTGTGAATAATCAAAAATGGAAATTTTTCCCGCAGGTGCATACGTGTATGCCATCCACGGAATCACAGACAAACATGAAAAAACAGAAAAGTAAAATACAATGATCGGGCCTTTCACTCCATGGGTTCCAAGTACACGTACCATTGTATATGCAATTCCAGCGCCCAGTCCACCACAGACTCCGATCAGTGCAGACATAAATTCCGCATTATGAAATCCCGGTTTTACAACAAACAGACATCCCACAAATGCCAGGGCCACACATGCTGCCTGCGTCGGGCTGATTTTTTCTTTTAACAGAAGAAAAGAAAAAATGATCGCAAAAAAGGGAGACAGTTTATTCAGGATTGAAGCGTCCGCTACCAGCAGATGATCGATCGCATAAAAGTTACACAGGATTCCCATGGTTCCACATACACAGCGTAAGATCAGCGGCCCCCAGTATTTTTTATTAACCTTCGGCAATGTATGATCTTTACATAAAATGACCGCCGCAAACACTGCCGCAACCAGATTCCGGAAGAAGCTTTTTTCCACAGATGGAAGATTTCCGGCCAGACGGACACTTACATTCATACATGCAAAGAAAAATGCTGACAGGATGATCATTATCATACCTTTTATATAATTTTCCTGTTTCATTTTATTTATTCCTGCCTTTTTATAATTTCATTGCGCTACGGATGCAGCTCTCAATATACGCTTCTCCCAGATCTGTATTCAGGCTGAGATCAAAGTTTCCTGCTGCGCCCCACATGCGGCGAGTATAGTAACGGTAGTTGTCTGCGCGGAGTTTTTCGTTTTTCTGGACAACAGCTCTGGCTTCTTTCTCAGAGATGTTCTGTCTCTGTGCTACTCTTTTGATTCTGCTTTCAAGAGGTGCAGAGAAGAATACCTTCAGGCAGTTTGCGGAATTTCTGAGGACGTAATCTGCACAGCGGCCTACGATCACGCAGTTGCCTTTTTTTTCCAGATCACGGACAACCTGTGATTCCGCCTCGAAAATTTTGTCCTTTGGTGCTTCATCCTGCATATCTGTGTTCAGGTACATCTGATTGACCAGATCATAGAGAAGACTGTTTGTCATGATCTCCTCATTTTTCTTAATAAATTCCGGCGTGTAGCCTGTGGTTCCTGCTGTCATCTGAATGATCTCTGCATCATAGAAATCGTATCCCAGCTTTTCTGCAAGTGCCTTGCCCATATCGTGGCCACCACTTCCAAACTGTCTTCCAATGGCAATGACATTTTTTCCATAAGTTCCTGTTGTCTGCTCGTTTGCTTCGCTCTCGTTTTCTGCTGATGCCGTTTCCGGGAAGATCATATCTTTCAGGAATGCAAGTTTTTTTCCGATAAGTCGTGCGATAAATCCAACCAGAAGGGCTGCAATAACTGTACCTTCTCTTACCCCGTCCAGTCTTCCTGCAAATACAAAGGAAAGTACTGCAGCGATCACTGCCATGGATACATCAAAACAGATCTTGGTTGTTCCGAAGTTTGTTTTCCATGTGAGGACAATGGCACGGACAAAGGATTCTCCCGGAAGCATGACAACGTCCGCCAGGACCTCCATATAAACGCCTGCGCCAAGGATCATACACCCGATGAGCAGATATACGATTTTCATGATATATACTTCCGGATTGACCCAGGAAAAAAGGATCATGGTAAGATCGATAAAATATCCGAAAATGATGGATACCGGGATCTGAAGGATGTGCTCCAGTTTAAAATTCTTCCGCAGAATGATCAGCTGCAGGATGATCAGTAAGATACTGAAAAAGATGGTAAAGTTTCCAAGTGTGAATGGAAAGTTCAGGCTTAACACATAGGGAATTGATGAGATTGGTGAGGTTCCCAGGTTTGCCTTGGTAATCAGACTGACTCCCAGGGAGTTTACAAACAGTCCCACCAGAAATATTAAGTATCGTTTTAGTTTCTCCATTATTTTTGTCTCCTCCTCATTGTACAGATTTTCGCCGGATAATTAT
>OICN01000662.1_pt1 | contig 11245 bp, 10 predicted proteins | sample 1581301 | NCBI WGS metagenome assembly OICN01 (sample SAMEA3882557, study PRJEB24775) | human gut metagenome | biome: human-associated habitat; feature: intestine environment; material: feces | place: Netherlands | collected 2009/2010
CCCCTGCCATTATGAAAAGATAAATGAAAAAATCTCTTGTGCTCAGCATTGACCGTCCTCCTCATTTTTTACAGGCATGAGAGCCGCCATTATCCCTGCGGAAAGAACGGTGCAGATTATTATGGAAAATCCTCCAGATACCTTATTAAGAATAGGCAGCCACTTGAAACAACAGCTAAGAAGAGCCGCAAATATCGCCGCCATTGCAATGCCCTTGTTTTTCTTTGCAGGCGGTATTATTATTGCAAGGAACATTCCGTATATTGCAATGCTAAGTGCACTTATGACTATCTCAGGAAGTATTTTTCCTGCCGCCGCACCTATAAGAGTCCCCAGCGACCAGCCTGCTACAGGTAAAGCGATAAGCCCATACATATACTGCCTTGAAACTTCTCCGATATTTCCCATTGCCATGACAAATATCTCGTCTGTTACTCCGAAACCTACCAGCCAGCGGTGTATTCCCGACAGTGACTTGTCAGCTTTCTGCGAAAGAGATATTGACATAAGTGCATATCTCAGGTTGATTATAAACTGAGCACAAGCCATTTCTATCCAGAAACCGCCCCCCGACAGCATAATGTCAAGTCCTGCGAACTGACCTGCCGAGGTAACGTTGCAAATAGAGATAAGCACCGTTTCCCACCAGCTAAGACCGCCTTTTACGCCTTGAAGTCCGAATGTGAACGACACCGAAAGATACCCCAAAGCAATAGGTATGCCGTCTTTAAGACCTTTTTTGAAACCACTCATAAATCATTCCGCCTAAGCGGTGTTCCCCCTCAAATCAAAAATTATCTATCCTGCACTGACATGACGCCATTGTTACAAGTGCCGCACGGTGGCTTTCTTCCGTTACTCCTGCACAAGCCTTTGCGTCAACAATGACCTCGCACTCAGGGCAGAACGCCTTTATAAGCAAGGCGTTTGATACCACGCATATGTCCGTGCAAAGACCGCACAGCTCTATCTCATCGCCTGCTTTCGCCGTTTCGGCAAGATATTTCGCAAGCTCGACCGAACGACTGTGCTTTTCTCGAAAACTTCCGCACAGCCGTCTATAGCCTCAGCTACCTGAGCCGCAGGCTGCCAGCCCTCCGTGCCCTTTATGCAGTGCTCAACAGGGAGCTTTTTGCCCTCAGGCGTTTCAAGATAGTCTTTGAAATGCGTGTCAAGGGTCATTGCTATCTTTCCGCCCTCAGCTTTGTATCTTTTTATCTTCTCACAAACCGCAGGAACGACAGCCTCCGCCGCCTTTGAACCAAGGCTGCCTGATACAAAATCGTTCTGCATATCCACAACGATAAGATGTTTCATATTTCCATATGCTCCTTTCCCTAAGGACAAACTGTCCCCACCGATCATATCCGTTACTGTAAAGTAACATTATACCTCTTAAATATGAATTTTTCAACGCACCTTAATAAGGCAAAAAAAATGCTGAGCAACGATGCTCAGCAGAAAATAAAATAAAAAAACTATGTGTAGAACAAAAGAAAGGAGACAACAAAACGGATGTTAAATCAAACAAATTATGTTCAATATCCTTAACATCAAACTAATTATAACCTCTTTTGTTCCGATAGTCAAGAAAAAGTTGCAAAGAACTTGTTAATTTTCTGAGAATCCGGGATTTTGCACAAATATCATGCCGCCTTTATGCTAACAATGACATCTGTGTGCAGATTAAACTTAAAGCTAATTAAAAAAGTAAAATAACTTATCATTTTGTTCCTAAACAATGTTCAAATTTTTGCATTTATGATAAAATAAAAGGGTCATGACCGCAGGAAAGAGAGCCGATTTTAGAAAATGCAGCAGGCAAACCCGTGTTAAGTTGCTGCCCTCTGAAACAAGGCTCTCCTTCCTGCCGCCATGACCCACAGGGATCACTGCTCAGTGACAAGTCTGTTGTCTTTGAAAAACAGTGAAATGCACCATATAGCTGAAAGGGCTACAAGAACATAAACTATCCTGCTTAGTATCGCCGCAGCACCTCCGAAAAGAAATGCCACAAGGTCAAATTGGAAGATCCCTACAAGTCCCCAGTTTATGCCGCCTATTATCAAAAGCAGCAATGCGATCCTGTCTATCATCAAAACTCCTCCTTTGTGTGATAAGGATAAGTCCGCCCTTCGGCGGGCTGTTGATTGTAGTATTGTCATATTTTTTTGATTTATACACCGCCTGTTTGGTAAAAAACTACTAAAAATCGCAGCGAAAATTCTATATAAAAATCTGCGTTTTCTACTAGACAAAATCGGCGGGCTATGTTATAATGATTGTATATTAATCGTTTAAGTAAAAAATATATAGTAAAGCATCTGCGAATTTAGCTTTACAGTATGGGGGCGTTTCTTTTTTGAATAGTATAGATCTTAAATTCATGTTCAAAGATACGGAATGTGTCAGAATGCAGTCAGGAAAGTATTCCTGCGTTATCGCACCAAAGCTTGGTGCAGCAGTGCTCAGACTTCGTGATGAAGAAAACGGCATCGAGGTTTTCAGATACCGTGACGACTGCACTCTTAAAACTATAAACAAGGCAAGGGAGATATGGGGTCTGCCGACTCTGTTCTTGCCGAATCGTTTCGATAAGGGCGTTATAAAGACCTCTGACGCTGTGTATCAAATGCCTATAAATGAGAAAAAGCTTGATAACTTTATCCATGGCTGGGTGCATAAAAGGGAACACGAAATAGAATGTTATTCAACGCGGGATAAAAAAGCCGTGCTCGTTACTTCTTATACTTTTGACAAGAATGACGAGATGTATGTTTATTTTCCTGTTGATTTTAAAATATCGTATACGTTTACATTGTCTGAAAAAGGTCTTTTGCAGGAGATATACCTGACAAATAACAGCGATAAGGCTCTGCCTGTTTCTATTTGCACACATACCTGCCTTAACGCACCAATGTGTGACGGCGGCAGGGAAGAATCCATGAGAATGTGCGTGCCGATAATCGAAAAGTGCGAGCTTGATAAAAGATGTCTGCCGACAGAAAAGCTTTTGCCGCTTAAAAAGAAAGACCTTGAATATAAAGAGGGCACAAAAATGCCTACCCTGCATAATATCTCAAACGATATGTACACCGCAGGCATGAATAAGCTTGACGGCAAGGATTTCTATGGCTCTTATGTTGTGGATACCGATAACGGTCATAAAGTCTGCAACGAGGTGTCAAAAGAATTTAAGTTCTGGAACATGTGGAACGATAAGGGCAAGAAAGGATATTTCTGTCCTGAACCAATGACAGCCATGATAAATTCTCCTAACCTCAGCCTGCCTAACGAGGTGACCGGCTATAAGGAGATAACAAAGGGTCATACCTTTAAGTGCTGGCAGAGATTTTTCACGATATAGAGAAAGCCTGTCATCATGCAGAATGAGAGTTATGTAACAGCTCTATAAATGTAGGGGCGGACATTGTTCGCCCATTGGTTTGATTACTTTGTGACTGCTATACACTTTACAATGGTTATAATTAAGAAATTAATTAACAATAGATAAATAACGAAAGGTGGAAATTATTGATGAAATTTGGTCACTTTGATGACGTGAAAAAGGAATATGTCATCAGCAACCCAAGAACTCCATATCCATGGATAAACTATTTGGGAACACAGGAGTTCTTCTCACTTATCTCCAACACAGCAGGAGGCTATTCCTTCTATAAGGATGCAAGACTGAGAAGAATAACACGTTACCGTTATAATAACGTGCCTATCGATATGGGCGGCAGATACTTCTACATAAAGGACGGCGAAACTATCTGGAATCCGGGCTGGTCACCAGTAAAGACAGAGCTTGATTTTTATGAGTGCCGTCACGGTATGGGCTATACAATTATCACAGGTAAGAAGAACGGTCTTAAGGCTGAGGCTACATTCTTTGTACCTCAGAACTATAACGGCGAAGTTCAGCAGGTAGTTCTCACAAACGAGAGCAGCGAAGAAAAGACTTTCTCATTCTTCTCATTCGCAGAATGGTGTCTTTGGGACGCTCAGGACGACTGCACAAACTTCCAGAGAAACTTCAGCACAGGCCGTGTTGAGGTAGTAGGTTCTACTATCTATCACAAGACTGAATACAGAGATAGAAGAGATCACTTTGCATTCTATACCGTAAATGACGAGATAGACGGCTATGATACAGACAGAGATTCATTTATCGGTCTTTATAACGGTTTCCATAACCCACAGGCAGTTGAGGCTGGCAAGGCTAATAACTCATTTGCTGACGGCTGGTCACCTATCGCTTCACACTATAAGAAGATAACACTTGCTCCTGGCGAGTCAAAGACACTTGTTTTCATTCTCGGCTATGTTGAGATGCCGGTTGACAAGAAGTTCGAGGCTGACGGCGTTACTATCAATAAGGAAAAGGCTCTCGCAATGATCGAGCAGTATAACACTCCTGAAAAGGTAGCCGCAGGTCTTGAAGAGCTCAAGGCAACTTGGGACAGACTTCTCAGCGTTATCAATGTTGATACTCCTGACGATAAGGTAAACAGAATGGTAAACATCTGGAACCAGTATCAGTGTATGGTAACATTCAACCTCTCACGTTCCGCATCATATTTCGAGAGCGGTATCGGCAGAGGAATGGGATTCAGAGATTCAAACCAGGATATCCTCGGTTTCGTTCATCAGATACCGGACCGTGCAAGACAGCGTATCATTGATATCGCATCAACACAGCTCCCTGACGGCGGCTGCTATCACCAGTATCAGCCTCTTACAAAGAAGGGCAACTCCGATATCGGCGGCGACTTCTCAGACGACCCACTGTGGATGATACTCTCAGTTTCCGCATATATCAAGGAAACAGGCGACTGGTCTATCCTCGATGAAATGGTTCCTTATGATAACGACGAGTCAAAGGCTAAGCCAATGCTCGACCACCTCAAGGTATCATTCTATCATGTTATAAACAACCTCGGTCCTCACGGTCTGCCTCTTGCAATGAGAGCTGACTGGAACGACTGTATCAACCTTTCATGCTATTCTGATACTCCGGGAGAGAGTTTCCAGACTTATACAAACCCTAAGTTTGCAGCCGAGGGCGGCTACTCAAAGGTAGCAGAGTCCGTAATGGTAGCAACACTCTTCACATACACAGGCCCTAACTATGTGTCTATCCTCAAGCACCTTGGTAAGGACGATGAGGCTGCCGCTGCACAGGCTGAGATCGATAAGATGAAGAAGAAAGTTATGGAGTCTGCATTTGACGGCGACTGGTTCATCAGAGCTTACGATTCAACTGGTGCAAAAATGGGTTCAAAGGAGTGCGAAGAGGGTAAGATATTCATTGAACCTCAGGGCTTTGCAGTTATGTCTGAAATAGGCAAGGACGAGGGTGCTGACATCAAGACTCTTAACTCTATCGACAAGTACCTTAATACAAAGTACGGTCTTGTTCTTAACAACCCTGCATACTCAAAGTATTATATCCAGTATGGTGAGATATCCACATACCCAGGCGGATATAAGGAGAACGCCGGTATCTTCACACACAACAATGCTTGGATAATCTGTGCAGAGGCATATGCCGGCAGAGGCGACAAGGCATTTGAGTATTACAGCAAGATCGCTCCTGCATTCAACGAGGAGATATCCGATCTTCATAAGACAGAGCCTTATGTATACGGTCAGATGATCGCCGGTAAGGACGCAAGCAGATTCGGCGAGGGCAAGAACAGCTGGCTCACAGGTACAGCAGCTTGGAACATGGTAGCTATCTCACAGTACATTCTCGGTGTACAGGCTGATTTCGACGGTCTGAAACTTGACCCGTCTATCCCTCACGAGTGGGACGGCATGACAGCTACACGTCAGTTCAGAGGTGCAACATACAACATCACTGTTAAGAACCCTGACCACGTTTGCAAGGGCGTAAAGAGCGTAACTGTTGACGGCAAGGCAGTAGAGGGCAACGTTCTCCCTGTTGCTGAGGCTGGAACATCAGTAAACGTTGAAGTTGTAATGGGCTAATTCAATATAAAAGATCAGGACGGCATTTCTTTTGAAGTGCCGCCCTTTTTTTGTTTTCTAAACACCCATGACATTCGTTTCAGGGATAAGATTTCCGCCGTCTATGACGTTCGACGTGCCCGTTATGTAGCCTGCCTCATCGCTTGCAAGAAACGCACATAACGCACCGACCTCTTCTGGCGTGCCTAGCCTTTTCATCGGTACGCCTGCCGCAATGCCGTCAAGCACCTTTTCAGGAGCGTCAGGTGAAGTCCTAGCCGCACTGCGTCTGACATTCGGCGTGAGGATAAATCCCGGACAAACTGCGTTGACCGTTATGCCATATTCAGCATACTCTCTCGCCAGCGACCGCATAAGTCCCAAAAGTCCCGCCTTTGTTATGGCGTATGCCGAATAGCCCTTGTCGCAAACCATAGAACCTGTCACCGAGGACATTATGACCACCCGTCCCCAGCCTTTTTGCCGCATATAAGGTACAACAGCCTTTGTGACGTTCCATGTGCCCTTTATGTTTACGTTCAGATGAAAGTCAAGAAGTTCATCATCAGTGTCCTCAAATTCAGCAAGACGTGCAACGCCTGCGTTGTTTATAAGAATGTCAACGCCGCCGTAAAGCTTTACGACCTCGTCCACAGCCTTTTCAACGCTCGCCTTGTCAGTTATGTTGCATAGAAAGCCCTTTGCCTCATAGCCCATTGCCCTGAGTTTTTCCTCTGTGGCGAAAACCTCCTCCGACATATCAAACAGCATCACTGCACAGCCCTTTTCGCAAAGCTTTAAAGCCGCACCGTAGCCGTTTCCCATTGCCGCACCTGTCACAATAGCCGTTCTCATACTAATCCACCTTATTTTCCGCTAAAAATTTTTCCCCCAGTTCTCTTGTTGCCTCAAGATAATCTGCCCCTACCGTTTTAGCCGTGTCACTGTCAGCGTGGGAAGAAAGCCATGCCAGCCGCACTATCCGCCTTAACAGCAGGAAAAGGGGCAACATTTTTTTGTCACCGTCTGAAAGCTTTCTTATCTTCTCATAACCCTCTAGCCATGCAGCTGTCAATTCAGGCAGTGCCGCAGAGTATGTCACCAGTGAGCAACCGAGATCGTAAAGATAATAACCCCAACCGCAGTCGTCAAAGTCTATGAGCTGATCTTTTTCACCGTCAGTGATAATGTTGAAAAAGTGCATATCAGCGTGGATAATACCATATCTGTCACGAGCCTTGCCGTAGTGTGCAAGCTTTTGCTTTATAAGAGTCTCACATTGGCTGAAAAGTACCCTGTCAGATTCCGTGAGCAGGCTGTAATCCTGCCAGTGACCCCATACTGCATTTTCTCCGAAAAAGCTTTCGCAGTCCCAGTGAGGGCGTTCGAGCCGCACCGAGTTGTCACGGTTTATAGACTGCAAATGCAGCTTTGCAGTCATTTCACCGATATCACGCATTTTCGCTATGAGCCTTTCTCCTTTCAGCTCGCCCACCGCCTTGCCGTATAGAAACGATATCACCGAGCAGTTGAACACCGTGCCGTCAGGAAGAACAAGCTTTTGAAGAAACCGTCCGTCCCTGCCTGCATATATCACAGGAAGAGAAATATCCGTGTCACGGGCTATCTCGTTCATCCAAATAAGCTCGCTTTCAAGCTCCCTCTCCGTGTGATAACCCAGTCTGTGTATCCTGAAAACCACAGGCTCAGCAGTTTTAAATGCCACTTTGTATATGATGTTCTCAGAGTATTTCAGCAGACTTACAGCGAAATTCTCCTCAAAATCGTACATTGACAGGAGGTCTTTCTCTATCTGTCCCTGTAAAAATTCTATGCTGTATTTCATGAAAATACCTCCTGTCTGTGTGTTTTATCTCATTTTTACCGCCTGAGCAAGACCCTTGTCCATTTTCTCGAAAAGTTCGTCAAGGAAAGCGTCATCACAAAGCAGACCAAGCTTTATCTGAAGAATGTTCGGGCGAAGTCTTGAGTTGTGTGCCCAAACGCCGTTGTCGAAAAGCGGCTTTGTTACTGATACGCTGGCGTCTTTGCAGTCAAAATCAAGTCCCATTATAACGCCACGCTGAGTGAATCCTCTGAAAAAGCCGTCATACTTTTCCTTGAGTGCCGTGATGCCCTCTGTAAGTCTGGCAGTGTTTTTCTTTACCAGTGCCACCGTTTCAGGTCTTGTTGAAATGTCAAGCACCTTCATTGCAACCGCACAGCCAAGCTCAGAACCGCCGCAGGTCGAGCCGTGCATTCTTCCGATATCAAACAGCCAGCTGCCTGCCTTTCTGTTCATGATAGTTGCGGAGATAGGATAAATTCCGCCGCCGAATCCTTTCGCTGTGACTATCATGTCAGGCACAAAGCCCTCATGCTCAAAGCACCACATCTTGCCTGTTCTCATCAAACCTGTCTGTACCTCGTCTGCAATGTAAAGCGTGCCGTACTTTTCGCAAAGCTTTTTAACGCCTGCAAGATAGCCCTTGTCAGGGATAGGGAAACCGTATGTAGCCAGCAGCGACTCGATGATAACGCAGGCAGCGTCCTCCTTTTTCAGCTCCGCCTCCATGGCGTCAAGATCATTGAGAGGCACTTGCACAAAGCAGCCCGGCTCGCCCTGACAGAGGAAAGGATCTTTGAAAACTGCGTCGCCTGTTGAAACTGAAAGTCCCGTGTGACCGTGATAACAGCCCTTTATGGAAATGACTTTCTTTCTCTTTGTGGCATATCTTGCACTCTTTATTGCAACATCGACAGCCTCGCCGCCGCAGGTGGAGTAGCATACATAGTCAAGACCCTCAGGACAAAGGTTAGCAAGCTTTTCCGCAAGCAGTGCCTTTGTGATTCCGGGGAAGTGGTGATTTCCCACGTCAAGCTCTTCTGTTGCGTCCACAAGAGCCTTTATGACCTCAGGATTTCTGTGACCAAGATTGTAAGTTCCGCCGTTTATATGGATATTAAGAAACTTTCTGCCGTCCATATCCCAGAAATAGTAGCCCTCACGCTTGCCGATAACAATGCTCATTCCACGGTCTATCCATTCCTGTGTCTTGCTCGGATTCCAGTAGCGGATACTCTTATCAATGATGTCAGCCTTTGTGATGTTAGGATCGTTCAGAAAACTCATAATATTACTTCCTTTGCTTTGGATTTGAGAAGTTCTCTTCTCTTGCTCTTATATTATCACAGTTTGCTTATAATGTCCAATATATATATTTCAATAAATATATAGCTTGACGTTTATGGATAAATGTGCTAAAATGTATACAGCAGATTTTTTACGGAGGTATCACAATGGATCTTTTACAGCTGAGATATTTTATGACCGTTGCACAGGAGGAGCACATTTCCCGTGCGGCGAACAAGCTTATGGTGGCACAGCCGTCGCTGAGCAAAATGATAAAAAATCTTGAGGGGGAGCTTGGCTGTCCGCTGTTTGACAGGGTGGGAAAGAATATCCGCCTGAACGAAAACGGCAGGATAGTTTTGGCACACACCGAGAAGATATTTTCGCAGCTCTCAGATATGAAAAGAGAGCTTTGGCAGTCTGAAAACGGCGACGAGGGCGAGGTAAGACTGTCGGTGGTGGCATCAACAGGGTGGCTGCCTGAGATAATAACTGGGTTCAAGAAAGAGTATCCGAAGATAGATATTGTCATAAGTCAGAAACCTTATGGTGCAAGTGGCGGCGATGATATTTACATATATTCATCGACCCAACCGCCGCAGGAGGGGGAAACGCTGCTGCTGAAAGAGAACTGCCTGCTTGCCATGCCTGAGGGTCACAGGCTTGCAGAGGGTGAAACGCCCCTTTGTGACAGCGACATTGCAAGCCTTGAGAACGACAGCTTTTTTGTCATGGAAAACCGCCGTCCGCTGTGGGATATAACCTACGATCTGTGCCGCAGGGCAGGTTTCACGCCACACACCGCTTTGGAATGTGACAGCCGTGACACTATTTTTGCCTTGGTGAAAGCAGGTCTTGGGGTGGCGTTCGTGCCGGAACTCACTTGGAAAGCCTCATACAATGCCCAGAGAATAGCCGTGAGGGCTTTGGAAAACTCTCAGCCTAGGTATATTCTCATGCGGTGCTCTGAGGGCTTTATGCCTGCTTGCGTAAAAAAGCTTAGGGAACATCTCGTGTGGTTTTATAACAGCAAGCTTTATCATTAGAACAATAAAAAACGCCGTCCGCACACAGTCATAGTGCAGACGGCGTCTTTGCCGTAAAATTATTCGTATTTGAGTTTATTCCTCAGGAGCCATTACCTTGACCATAACAGCCTTCTGAGCGTGAAGTCTGTTTTCAGCCTCTTCAAATATCTCGTTTGCGTGGGCCTCGAATACCTTTTCGGTTATCTCTTCCTCACGGTGAGCAGGCAGGCAGTGCTGAACCATTGCGTCAGCCTTTGCAACAGCCATGATATCGTCGTTTATCTGATAGCCCTTGAATGCTATCTTTCTCTTTTCTGTTTCAGCCTCTTCGCCCATGGAAGTCCAAACGTCTGTGAACAGAACGTCAGCGTCCTTTGCAGCCTCAAGAGGAACGTCAGTCATTGAGAACTTGTCGCCGTAGCCCTTAGCAAATTCAAGCACCTCAGCAGCAGGCTGATAATCCTTAGGGCAAGCGATAGAAACTTCCATGCCTACTTTAAGTCCGCCAACGATAAGAGAGTTTGCCATGTTGTTGCCGTCACCAATGTAGCACATTTTCAGACCCTCGAAACGTCCCTTGAACTCTCTGATAGTCATAAGGTCAGCAAGCACCTGACAAGGGTGACAGAAGTCTGTCAGACCGTTTATTACAGGGATAGAGCCGTATTTAGCAAGATCTTCTACCTCTTTCTGCTCAAAAGTACGGATCATGATGCCGTCAAGGTAACGTGAAAGAACTCTTGCAGTATCTTCAACAGGTTCGCCTCTGCCGATTTGCAAGTCCCTGTTTGAAAGGAAAAGTGCTTGTCCGCCAAGCTGATACATACCTGTTTCAAAGCTTACCCTTGTTCTTGTAGAACTTTTTTGAAAAATCATACCGAGTGTCTTGCCCTTAAGGTGATGATGCTCAATGCCGTGCTTAGTTTCATATTTGAGTTGGTCTGCAAGATTTAAAATGTCTAATATCTCATGCTGGTCTAAATCTTTAAGCTTTAATAAATGTTTCATTTTTCAATTACCTCTTTCAATATTTTTAAACCTCTGTCAAGCTCAAGATAGCTTATGTTAAGAGCAGGAAGAAGCCTTATTTTTGTTTTTGCTGTTAATA